>Ga0302215_10003318_pt1 | contig 10871 bp, 5 predicted proteins | sample II_Fen_N3_1_FD_194580 | JGI IMG/M metagenome (GOLD analysis project Ga0302215, IMG submission 194580) | Peat permafrost microbial communities from Stordalen Mire near Abisko, Sweden - II_Fen_N3_1 | ecosystem: Environmental > Terrestrial > Soil > Wetlands > Permafrost | place: Sweden: Abisko... | reverse complement strand
GTCATCTTTCCTGAATAAGCAATCTGGGAATAATCGAAATATTTCAAAGCGCTATAATACCAGGCATTTGTATTTGTTAAAGCTTTGGGCGCATTGGCATTGACCTTGTCGATAACTTTTAAAAGGAGCTGATTTACTTCATAGGAAACAAAACGCCTGAAATCGAGCATCCGTTCGGGGACATCGGTAGCATGGGTCGCCACCGGAAAGCCAACTTCGTCAAACTGGTTTAGCTTTCTTGACCAGCGCTGGGTTGCCCAGGCTTTATTTAGGTTTTCAAGGTTAGAGTATTTCTTTTTCAACCATTCAATGAATCGTTGTCTGGCTGTTTCGGAATAGGAAATCCGGCCATCGCCTGATTCATTGTCAATACCAAAAGCCAGCAAGGCAGGATGATTCGCATACCTTTTTGTGATTGCATCGGTAAAGCGTAAAGCATATTGCTGATACATTGGGTCACCGATGTCTTCCATATAGCGATGGTTTGGGTAAAGCACGTCCCCACTTGCATCCACAATATCGATCGATGGAAATTTTTGGTGCAACCAGATTGGTGCCGGGCGGATAGCAATATCCAGAATTACTTTAATTCCAGCTTCGTTCATTCTGTCCATCACCTGATCAAACCATTCAAAGTCAAACGTCCCTTCTGAAGGTTCGTAGCTATCCCAGGCCAAATGACCCATGCGAACAGATGTAAATCCGGCAGCTTTCATCAGGTCAATATCCTTTTTAATCTTTTCAATATTCTTATCATCATGCGGATGGTAATTAGCGCCAACATATAACTGCTGTGCTTGCAGTGAAAAGCCATAAGCAAGTAAAATTGTAACTAATAATAGAATCTTTTTCATTGGAAATATTTCTGTTTACCTGTTTAGATGAGTTCTATTATTGTTTTGCCTTTGGTGATGCCATTTTCGTTAAAAGCATCGATGGTGAAATAATATTTTTGAAGCGCATTTAAACTTCGGATGGTTACCTTTTCGGTTCCAAGCACTTGATAATTCTGGTACAATTTATCTTTGCTGGTTCCGTAGCGGATGTTGTAACCAACAACACCTGATATTTTTGTCCAGTTGATATCAACCACACAACCATCAGTTTCAGAACGTTTCAAACTTAAATTTTTTACTTCGGAAGGTGCTTTTCCGCCGCCATTTCCGAAGACGCGAAGACCTGCAAGTGCAAATGTGCCTGAAGGAACCTTGTAATTGGTGAGTTTAATGTAGCGGGCTTTAACTGGCTTTGCCAATTCAATATAATCGTGCGGAACATCGGTTTGATTCAGCGTTTTATCTGCCAGTGTTTTCCAATCTTTGCCGTCGCTCGAATATTCAAGAAGATACTGATAATAAATATCGGGGTTACGTCCAAAAATCTTTGTTTCATTTTCGGCATAGTTAATTTGAACAGCATTTACAGTGCTTTCCTTCTGCAAATCCATGCTGATCCATTCGCCTTTGTCACCTGTTTTTGCACTCCAGAAAGTGCGGATATCTTCATTAGTGGCAAATTTCTTTGGATGATCAGTCAATTCCGTAGAAACTTCGACTGGCTTGTTGTTAGAGAGCAACATCCAGTTGGGGAATAATTCTGTCGGACTGGAAATCTTTTTTGCTGGAATCTTAAACGGAAAATCGCCAAAACCTGTGTAAACATGCATTTCGCCATCCTTATCAAAAAAGGTTGGGAATAATCCTAAGCGACGTTCGAACATGTGTTTCTGTGAGATCGTCATGGTCGAAATATGCCAATAGTTGCCGTATTTATCCTGAAAGGTGCTGCTATGGCCTGCACTTGCAATAAAACCTTCCGGTTTATACGAAATTGGATTATGCTCGGCAAGTTTAAATGGACCAAGTGGTTGATCTGCTACATAAACTGCATCACTATAACTTTTGTATTCTGTTCCAGGTCCGGCATATTGCAAGTAGTATTTACCATTGTGTTTGGTCATCCACGATCCCTCTATCCAGGGATTGTTGCCAACCTCGTTGTAATCGCCTGACCTTTCCCATCCGTAATTTTTCTTGTCGCTATTAATCACGTCTACAGGTTCACCAATTGGATTAAGCGTTTTAAGATCCAGTTCAACTGCCTGAATTGGATTTACATTGGAACAACCATAATAAAAGTACAAACGCCCGTCATCGTCAACAAACAAATCGGGGTCGATCATTCCAATTGGAAAAGTCAGATTGGCTAATTTCCATTTCCCCGATTTTGGATCGGCTGTTTTAAATATTTTAACCGTAGGCGAAGCAGATGCCATAAAATACAGGGTGTCCTTCATTACAACGGCAGTTGGAGCATAATCCTCCAACGGAAGGTCGTTTGTGGTAATTAAATCCCAATTGATTAAATCACGAGAATGAAAATACCCGCCCGATTTGGATGCAAAAAGATAATATTCCCCTTTAAAAGTAACCATGGTTGGATCGGCTGCTTCACGCCTCGATGGCGGATCGAGGCAAAACCGATAGCTCAGATTTATTGGATTGCAAATGGTTGATTGCTTCAGATAATTTGAATCACCGTTTTGCGTATAGGCTGCCAGTGAAACAGCCATACAAATAAAGATTACCAAAATTGTGCGTACACGAGCCTTAATCATACTATCTTATTTAAACAACAGTTGTGCGAAATTGAACAGGTTATTCCTCCATACAGGCCAGGTGTGTCCTCCGGGATATTCACTGAATGTGTATTTTATCTTCATCTCATCAAATTTCGATAGCATGATTTTACAATTTGCGTAGGCGATGTCTTCTTTGCCTCCCTGCGAAATCCAGAACTGCTTCAAATTGTTGTTAATCTGACTTGCATTTTCTTTCATAAATGCATATTGCGGATCTGAAAGTGCAGGTTGATTGGCCCACCATCCTGAACTGAATACACCCAAATAAGCAAATTGCTTATTATTTTTAACGCCCGTATAAAGCGCTTGTAAACCGCCCATCGATAAACCGGCAATGGCGCGACTATTGGCATCAGTTTTTATTCTGTAATTTTTCTCCACAAACGGGATAATGCTTTGCATTAGTTCACGCTCAAATAGATTCAAAGCCTCTTCACCAAAACCCTTTGATGGCAAATTCCCGTCAACCATTACCACAATCATCGGAACGGCCTTCTTTGCTTCAATCAGGTTGTCAATGATCAAATCGGTTTTGCCCTGTGTAGCCCATCCGCGCTGGTCTTCGCCACCGCCGTGAAGAATATAAAGTACGGGATATTTCTCAATTGTATTTTGGTCATAACCAGGAGGAGTGTACATGTAAAAATTGCGCCATGAGTTGGTAACATTGGAGTAATAATTTTTGATACGAATGTCGCCATGAGGCACATTCTTTAATTCATAATAACCATCACCTTTGAAAGGCACTTCGAAACCGCTGGCCATTCGTCCCATTCCGTAAAACGATTCGCTGGCCGGATCGGCAACGGCAACTCCATCAATGATTAAAGAATAATAATGAAAACCTTCACTCAATGAATCAGTAGTAGTTTCCCAAACGCCTTCTCCGTTTTTCACCATATCGTATTTCTTTCCAAGGTCGATTTGTACTTTTTGTGCTTCAGAAGCTTTAATACGAAATATAGCATGTCCATCGGGTAAAATCAGGGGATAACCGGCCGAACGGATGTTGGATTCTGCGGGTCGGCCAACATTGCAGATCTTACTGAATGATGCAATATCAACAGGTTTAAAAATCAACTGAGAGAACATGTATAAACTGTTCTTCCAAACTTTGAAATCGTGATAACCATGATCAACATAGTAAATATGGGGAACATTGTTCGCATTCAGGTAATCGTGGGTACGTTTACTGAAAGTGATCAATCCATCTTTATCACCACACGAAAGCCAAAGCAATTTTAGTTTGGTCTTTGCATCTTCGGGCTTGGGTAATAATTCTTCTGGTTTTTTAGTGTTTGGTGCAGATGAGAATCCGCCAACCCATGCAAATTTGTCGAGGTTACCCAGTCCAAAGTTAAGCGATTGCCCGCCACCCATCGATAAACCGGCAATAGCGCGATGTTCAGCATCTTTTACTACCGGGTATTTTTTTTCAATATAAGGGATCAGGTCTTTAATCAGATCAGTTTCAAAAGTAGCAAATGCCTGCACCTTATCAGTAGCCATAATATTACCGGTAGCACGGTCATCTTTCATCGCGCGACCGTTTGGTAATATCACAATCATGGGTTCCACTTTCTTTTCAGCATACAGGTTATCCAGAATCACCTGGGGTTGGCCGCCATTGAGCCATTCCTTTTCATCGCCGCCAATCCCATGTAACAAATAGAGCACCGGATATTTTTTATCGGACGAATAACCGGGAGGTGTATATATAAGGGCTTTTCGAATGGCACCTACCGTTTTCGATTGATAAGTAATTGTATCAATTTTACCATGTGTGATGCCTTCACGAACAACATCAAATCCCAGGGGTGCCGGAATTACATTCTGACAACGGACGCTATATCCAAATGCCATTATTAAAATAGAAAGAACAACGATTTGTCTCATATATTTTGATTTTAAATTTTAATTCAGGACACAAAAAGCAAATAAATATTTCATATTCTCGCAATTATAAAACTTTCAATTATTTAAATAACTGCGGCAATGTGGTAGCAAGATATAACTTACAATTCATCCATGTATGACCACCATCAACAATGTAAGATTGGAGTTTCAACCCTTTTTCTTTGAACATGGCAATATTCTTTTTTACACTTTCAAACAGAAAATCATCGGTACCAACACTTAAAGTTAGTAATTTCAATTGTTTATTCATTAAATCGGCATCAGGCGACCAATTGGTAAAATTTCTTTTGAATTCTTCGGTTTCGGGATAAGGTGCATAGGAACAGACGTAAGCAAACTTATCAGTATTTGTTAGTCCAATATTGAGAGTTTGTCCACCTCCAACAGAGAAACCCGCAATTGCACGATTCTTACTGTCATTTAGAACCGGATAATTTGCTTCGACAAAAGGAATAACATCATTTATTACATCCGGAGTAAAATCGGGCATTGGTTTTGGCATTACATTACCATAAGGCATTACAATAATCATAGGTTTGGCTTTCCCTTGTGCAATCAGGTTATCAGCGATCAGATTGGCGCAGCCCACTTTCGTCCAGGTTTCTTCGGTATCCGATCCACCATGAATCAAATAAAGTACAGGATATTTGATTTTACCACTCAATTCAAATCCGGGAGGTGTATATACCAACAGTGGCCGGGTGGTTCCCAAAGTTTTCGAGTTGTAATAACGATAACTGATTATACCATGAGGAACATCCTGAAGTGAATGAATAAGTAGCTGATCGCCGGGAATATCGACAAGACTTGCTTTAAAACGCTCGTTGGCAAATATTCGAATGTTATTTGGATCAGCAATTTGAGTCTTATCAACCCAAAAGCTGTACGGATATATATCCGGCTTTACAGGTTCAACGGTAACGCTCCAGATACCAGTTTCATCTTTGGTCATCGGAACCTTATCTTTCAAAAACTGTGCATCCAGCGAAACCTGCTGTGCATCCCTGGCAAATACCCTAAATGTTACACTGTGATTAGAATGCACCTCAGGCGAAACAATGATTGGTGGTCGTTGTCCATTCGACAGAAATGCCATTGAAAGTAAAGCCAATATAAGTTGAATCTTCTTCATAGTAGTTACTCGATTATTTGAAAAGTAATGGTGCTGCTTCTGAAAGAAAAAGTTTGCAGTTCATCCAGGTATGACCGCCTTTAGTTATCAATGTCTTGGTTTTAATATTCTTTGCTTTAAGCAAATCCATGAATTCAACGGCTTGCTTGTATAGAAAATCTTCGCTTCCAACACTTAGCCAGAAGAGCTTCATCTGTTTATTGGTATTTTCGGGATTAGCGTAAAATGAACTGAAATTTTGCTCGAAAGTATCTGTAGTCAGGTAGGCGCTAAACGAACAGATCGATGCAAACTTGTCGGTATTGGATAAGCCTGCCCACAATGTTTGTCCACCTCCACGCGAAAAACCAGCAACTGCACGGTTTTCCCGATCAGCTTTAACCCGGTAGTTTTTCTCTGTAAAGGGAATAATATCATTTATAAAATCGTTGCTGAAAGCTTTGTACATAGGTACAACATCTGGACCCGACGGTCCACTCACTGCAATTCCATTGTTCCCGTATGGCATCACGATAATCATAGGAACAGCTTTTCCCTGCGCAATTAGGTTGTCGAGGATCAGGTTGGCACGACCTACTTTAAACCAGGTTTCTTCAGTATCAGTCGTACCGCTGATCAGGTAAAGCACTGGGTATTTCGTGCCAGAATTTTCTTCATATCCAGGTGGCGTGTAGATAACAAGTGGCCTGAACATTCCATTCATACTTTTTGATTGATAGGTACTGTAGTTAATAGTTCCGTGAGGCACATGCTGCATGGAATGAATCAAAGGCAAATCTCCGGGAATATCAACCAGGCTTGCTTTAAAAAATTCGTTGGGAAAAAATTCTTCATTGGCTGGATCCATTACCCGAATGCCATCAACAACAAAGCAATAAGGGTAAATATCCGGTTTAATAGGATCCGTAGTTACACTCCATATGCCGTTTCCCCCTTTGGTCATTGGGATTGGTTTGCCAAACTGAGCATCAAGCAATACTAATTTGGCATCGGGTGCCAGGTAGCTAAATGTTACCGTATTGCCACTGTTCACCTTGGGTGAAATAACAAATGGCCCGCGTGGAGGCTGTGCATACAACACATTGGGAAGCACAAATATTACTGAAATAAATAAGAACCAGGCAAAGACATTTTTATTCATCTTATAATAAGTTAATTACATTATTTTTGATCATGAACTGAGAATTCTATTTCAGTTCGGTTTCAATATAAACCTGACAAGGACTCCAAAACCACTAATACTGGCAAATTTGTATAGATTGGTCGGTACGTTCCGGAAGAGAATACATTTTTTCATGAATTTAGAACGACTGAAAACTCAATATGACAAATGTATATGATGGCCTTATCAGCGACGTTCCATTGTAGATATTTAATTTTCTAATTTGAATATATTTTGCATCATTACTACAATTTGCAACACTTATAAAAAGATTCAAAAGCAAAAAAGAGTAGAAGAATTTTTTTTTAATGCACTGTAATTCTTAAACTTTAGATAAGTTTATTGAAACTGACTTCAATGAAATCTATTTAAGAAAGAATCGAAGGAAAAATATTGCTGGAGTCGTAAAAATCATGTAATAATCAAATGGGTGAGAATAATCTTATTTGGAAATGTATTTAATGATGGACATAAAATTATTTTAATGTCTCAATTAAATGGTCATATTGGTTTAAAACCAGAACAAGATATGCGGTTTTCCTGATCTTAAGACCAATCCGGAATTCGAAAATGGGATAATTGAAAATCATTCTGTTATTGATCAGGAATGAAAACAAATATGGCAATTCTGGGCATATATTTACCTAAAAATTGCAATATTATGCTACTAAATTTGCGTTTCATCCCAAAAAAATGATTTACTCTATATCTGCTCTGTTCCTGCCTGCTGTACAATTGCTCCGGTGTTTGATTTTTTTTGTATAAGGGTAATTTATTTGTATTAATTGGCGTTATTCATTGAACCAAAAGATTCATGTCGAAAGATTTAGTTAATCCATATTGGAGAAAGGATTGTTCTTTATTGAGAAAGAAAAAGAAGAAAGGCATCAGATAAAAAAGGGAGAATACGCATTGGTATTCCCCCCCTTCTTTCTTCATATAATATCAATATAACAATACAGTCTTAAAAACTGACTTAATCCCTATTGATTATTTGTAAGCGTCATTTTGATCGCATAATTTGTTTTTCAACAACTCATCCGTTGGAATTGGCATATCCATCTTTTTGAGATCAAAATCAAAAGTACGGTAAGTATGCCAGGAACCTTGTACCAGAGCAGCGTCCGCAGTATTTGGATAACCCAGGTTTTTTGGATAATTGTGCGTAATATGATCTTCCATAAAACCGGAACGAATCAAATCAGGGGTAAGACACCATTCAGCATTGAATTCCTTACGACGTTCCTGACCTAATGCGACTAACCATACAGGAGAACTAAAACCTTTATCTGATTTCACCTGGGTATAATAAGTCTTCGAGTCAGGAACCGTTACTGTAGTTTCATTGAATGGGATTGGATATGTAGTAGGCACTGCTATATCAGTATTACCCTTCCCAATGTAAAAATTCGCAATCGACACATAATATGGAAGATAAGTCGCAGTTAGCGAAGCTTTCTTTCCTACTTCCTTGTTACCGAAAGCACGGTCACGAATTTGATCAATATAGCCCCATGCCGTTGCATCGTTTTCACCATTTATACGGAACAGGCATTCTGCGTAATCATACAATACATTCGTATAACGTTTATAATAAATATGTTGAGGACCCCACATTGCATTCCAGTTTGCACGGCAAGTACGCCAATATTTCAAACTCCAGATTGCAGGAGCAGGTTCACCGCCATTCAAAAAGTGATAATGCTGCGTCGAAGCGATATTTGATCCATCACTACCTTTAGTAATACTTTGCTGTAAATAAGGATTGTAGCCATAATTTGTGGCAGATTTCCAATTCGAATCAATACTTGGTACAGCGCCTTGAACACCTGAAGCATCGCGACGTTTGTCGCCTTGTTCATACGAATTCCACCATTCCCAGGAGAGGTAAAGAGAACCCCATCCGCCGACAGCCGGACAAGCCGTAAAATAAGTTACCCATGCGTGACCATCGGATACATTTCCCCCGGTCCAAAGAGCTCCTTCGTCAAGCACTTCTTCCCAAATACTTTCTTTTGTCCAAACAGCTCCCGGATCCCATAAAGTAGTGAAAGAAGGATTTAATTCATATTTACCGCTATTAATTACTTGTAGTAAAGCAGCTGCTGCTAATGTATAGTTTGGTGCAGCTTCGGTTGGAACACGATAGGCTTTCCACATATAAGCTTCGCCCAAATATGAAAGGGCAAAACCCTTGGTACAGCGACCATACTCTCCGTTCAACGGATCCCATTGAAGCTCATCAGCCGCCTCTTTCAAATCCTTGATGATGTAATCCCACATCTCAGTGAAATCTTTCGCACGGGCTTTACCCGGAGTATTAAGATAATCTTCACCTTCTTCCAACAAAGGTACACGACCGAACGTTTTTGCAAGCCACATATTGAAAAAACCACGAATAGCCTTTGCCTGACCATCAAGTGAAGTTTTTAAAGCTGGGGTAATAGCCGTTGAAGCCTTAAGACCGACGAGGAAAATGTTGCAACGATTAATTGCTCCGTAACATTGTTTCCAGCCTGCCAATAGTTCAGGGCTACCAGCTGTCCAGTTTTGTGTGTTCCAGTCTTTATCCCAACCTGTAGCCTGAGTATCCATAGTTGGATGTCCACCTACAAAAAGGTTCGGTTTAAATCCCCAGTCGCCATCAGCATCGGCGTTGCCGTCACCGTCGACGTCTCCACCCGGAAGCATATAATCGTAGCAACCAACAATACCAGCCAAAGCATCCTTATCTGACTTAAACATTTGATCAGCAGGTAAAATGGAATAATGGTCTACAGTCAAAAACTTCTTATCGTTGCAAGAGTTTATTCCTAACAGGAAAAAAACACTGGCAAGTGCGAATAATAATTTTGATATTCTTTTCATAATATGAATCTAAATTTAAGTGGAACAATTAGAATTGGATGTTCAAACCACATGAATAAATACGGGGGTTAGGATACCTACCTGTATCCAGACCGGTAAAGAGCACACTTCCTTGTCCGGCTTCAGGATCACCATATTTATTGTAACTAGAGAAACAAGCTACATTTTGAACAGAAACGTACAAACGTGCACTTTCAATTCGAACGAGCTTTAACAGGCTCTTCTCGAAACTATAACCAACCTGGATATTACTGATTTTCAAGAAATCACCATTTTTAACCCATGCTGAAGAACCACGCATGTTTTGATTGTAATCCATGATTGACAACTTAGAAAGGGTATTGCTCTTATTTGTAGCAGTCCATGCTTCTGCTGCCGAAGAATTTAAGATATTGGGAATCGTACCGTTATCAGTTCCGTAAATGTTAGATAATGTCATTGCCGAATAAGAGTAGATTTGTTGACCAAGTACTCCGTAAGCGTAAACAGAAAAATCCCAATTTTTAAAAGAAGCGTTTAAGGTCAAACCGTAGTTTACCTTAGGGAAACCATTACCTAAGATAGTCATATCGTTCTCGTCAACTAAGCCATCGCCATTAATATCTTTATATTTAAAATCACCCGCTCCTGTTTTCTCTTTTTGGTATGGAATAAAAGTTGAAGGAAGGTGACCGGCTGCAATAGCTCTTGCATTTGAAGCTGCAGTAGCAGCAACATTTAAAGCATCAACTTCAGCCTTAGACTGGAATACACCCTCTACCTGGTAGCCATAGAAAGAACCTACAGCGTAACCTTCACGACAGATTGAGTGACCGTCCCAATGTACGCCCGAAGAAGCTGCAACTGCTCCCACGTTAGAACCATCATTGGTAGAATTTCCATTTACACTAAACAAATCAGATCCCATCGCAATAACTTTGTTTTTCAGGCTTGAACCTGTCAACGTAGCGCCGATATTCCAATCCTTATTAATCTGCGTCTTATAGTTTAGGCTGAATTCAATACCTTTATTCTGGATTTCACCATAGTTAGTATAAATATAGCTATAACCGTTTGTAGTGCGTATTGATTGATTCAACAACAGATCTTTAGATGTTCGGGTGAAATAATCCATGGTTATATTCAAATTATTTTTGAATAGCCCTAAGTCA
>Ga0302215_10003317_pt1 | contig 10871 bp, 9 predicted proteins | sample II_Fen_N3_1_FD_194580 | JGI IMG/M metagenome (GOLD analysis project Ga0302215, IMG submission 194580) | Peat permafrost microbial communities from Stordalen Mire near Abisko, Sweden - II_Fen_N3_1 | ecosystem: Environmental > Terrestrial > Soil > Wetlands > Permafrost | place: Sweden: Abisko... | reverse complement strand
TCTCCTGATCGCGGGGACTCAGTAGAAAACCAGAAAAGTACCAGGCTCAACCTCATTCTTCAATCAATAATCAGTTAACTTTCGATTCGTAAATAATTTATTCAACTCTATTCATTTTATTCAATTTCGCATACGAGAGGATAATTGAGCTAAGGGGTGAAGAAGTTTAATGTAAAATAATAAGACACTATTTATTTCACAATACTTACTTTACCCCAAATAAAAAAAAGAGGAAAACTTATGTCTTCCTCTTTCCCTGTTATTAATTTCCGTTGACTTCTGTGAGTATTTCGCGGACATCATCTAAGCATTCCCCGCAGGCTTTCCCCATATAGAATTCATTATTGATCTGTTCTGTGGTTCTTAAACCTTTTTCCTTGATTGCGTTTTCGATGGTCGATCTGTGTACATCGTGGCATCCGCAAATGATAGGATCTTCTGTCATGATTGTTTGTGTTAAGTTAAACATATCCCAAACTCCATTCTGTCTGGTTAATGAATAACAATCCACATGAAAAATGGTTTTTGGTTTTGTTGCTTCTTATATGATTTAAAAGAAAAATTATACAAACTGATTATTAATTATGTTCAAATGCCTGATTTTCTATTTTCATAATATGTTCAGCAAAAAAAAGTCTGATTTTATTTTAACGAAAATAAGTCATGCAGTTTAATCTTTCATTATTTTCTGCTCTCAATCAAAATTACTCCATGAACGGCATCCCCTCCATATTCAGACTTTAATTTCTTAATGACTTCTTTCGTTGTTGGTTGAAGTACCTTATATGATGCCAGGTTTTCATACCGGAGCCATTCCAGTTCAAACGACGAAGGCAGGCGAACTCCATCCAGCAATACAATGGTCTTTTCATTTCTTACCCATTCTTTCTTTTCAGTTACAGGCAGGTCTAATCTGAAATTAACAGGCATTGTTACATAGAAATTCAGTTTGTTGTTGCATTGCATTCCCGGAGTCCAGACAGGCAAAGAGTTAACCACCCGTACTGCTTCTTTATTCAGAAAGTAATCAACCGAACGTACAACGGTTGCATCACTTACTTTACCTGACGTATCAACCATGAATCGTACAAGTACTTTTCCCTGTGTTTTTGTCTGTCTCGCAACAAAAGGATATTGTATGCTATCTGCAATGTATTTCAACAGGTTGGCATCACCGCCCGGATAAACCGGTAAAATAGCATCCTCTTTACAGGGTGCTTTTTCTTTTTTTATTGGATTGAGTGTGGAATCAGGCAGTGAATATTGTATTTCAGTCTTGTTGCTTGTTAGCAATATAACCCCATTCTCAGCCATTTTGCCATATTTCGACATTAATTTTGACTTTTCTTTTTCAGGAAAAGGTTTCAGTAAGCTCACCGTAGCAAATTTATCGAAGTTTATTATCGTTGGATTAAAATTGGCAGGCATTTTTACATTGTCAATCACGACCACTGTTTTTTCGTTCGCTTCCCATGCATTTTCGAGTGATTCGCTCTGGAAAAGAATCGGAATAATGCGGTATACAGATACTTTCTGCCCGTTCTGTTCTCCGGGAATCCAGTCGGGTAATAATCCGATCACCCGAAGGGCTTCATTATCCAGATCTGTAGATACTCCTTTTACTACCCTGGCATTTGCAACTTTTCCGGTATTGGTGATCACAAATTGTACGATGACTTTCCCATGCTCATTTTTCTTTTGGGCTGCCTCCGGATATCGCATGGCCTGACTCAGAAATTTGACTACTTCTTTTTCCCCACCCGGAAATTCAGGCATCTTTTCGACATAGCTATAGACCGAATCTTTCGGTGTAGATTGAGTCGGTTGATTTGTCAGGGAATCAAAATTCTGTTGAATGTTTTTCAGGTTGGAAGCATGTACATTGATAGCGAATGATAAAGCAAGTGCAGGTATCAGTATGACAGCCGGATTGAAAAAACGGCATTTCGGGAAAAGAAGGTTTTTCATCAGAAATATTTTACGTTTTACAAATTAAAATGATGGAAACAATAGGTATTATTCGGATTTGATTCATTGAGTTAGCAAATGTACAATTATATTTTATTTTAGTGAAATAAATGGGACAAGAATAATGTACTTTTCTTTTCTGCTTTGATTTTATACGGAAGTTGGCTCAACTCAATTTTTAGTTATTTGTTTTTCGAATCCAGGAGTTTGAATTTTGTTTTTAATCTGCACTAAATGTGTTTCTAATTTTCACACCGGGTGATGGGACAAACCATACATAAACCATCTAAAAACCATACGTACCCCTATTTATATAAAGAAGGTTTATGTGCGCTTTTAAAGTGTATTCAGGGAGTTTTCAGAGAACTATCTCCCATTATGCGATGAGAATATTAAGAAAATAGTAAGAATATGGCCGGCATATAGCCCAAAGTTGGTGGACATTCGCCTTTTCAATATTTAGAAAGTTTTCAATTCATTCATTTACAGTCAGTAATATCGTATACTCCGGTCACGAATTAAACAAAATTCAGAATGGATAAAAAGAGAGAATATTTAAAATAATGGATCCGATTTAAAATCCATTGGAAAAATGTTTCATGGCGTTGGTTTTTAAAATAAAGTGCTGATAGAAGAGTCAATACATTCTTCGTTTGGTATTATTTTTTTTTTTTGTAATTTCTACTACTCCATAGGCAGCCTGTTTCCCGTATTTTGAGATTAAAAAGGCTTTATGAGCATCCGTGTCCGGTTTAAATACTTTTACGGTAACACTGTCTTTGTTAATAGCCGATGTGTTGAACCCTTTTGGCAATATAATGCCATCCATGACAAAGACGGGCATTTCATTCGGTTTGACGGGTGCCGGTTTAATTCTTTAGTGTAGGCGAAAAGTGATAGGCAATGTGTAATATACGGCTACTCTTTTACTGTTTTGCTCTCCAGGAGTAAAATCAGCTAGGGAGCTTATCAATCTTACAGCCTCATAATCGAGATCAGGATCCACACCTCTCACTACTTCAACTTTTTCCACTTTACCAAACTGATTGACTATGAACCGGACTATAACTTTCCCTTCAATCCCATTCGACTGTGCTATGCGTGGATAGCTGAGTTGTTGGCTGATATACTTTAATAAGGCTTTTTCACCACCCCGTTACTGAGGCATTTGAGTGACCATCGCATAGATATGCTCGTCAAAGGGCAGAACAGAACTATGATCTACACCATGAATCACCGATGTGTACTCCGGTTGTTCTTCTTTTGTCCCGGTGGTCACAGAATCTTTCGTTGTTGATAAAACAGAGTTCAAAGATGTTGGAGTGTTTTGTGCTTTTCCAGAAAGTACTATTAGTAATGCACTTACAAGTAAAAATGTAAATTTGTACATGATAATTTTAAGGTGATTTTTCATGGGATTGAAAAGAAGTAATAATGTTAATATTAAGTGAATAATTGTCTGTAAAAATACACTTAATAATTTGATTTAACATAAGAAACACAGGTAAACAATTTTTCACCTGTGTTTTTATATTGCACTACTCATTTCCTTTATCGATGAATTTTAATGATGTTCTTAAATATTTTATATCATTATTGAATAGCAATGATCGATGAGATACATTACTCTAATTTAAATGTGATGGGCAGTGTGTAATTAACGGCAACATTCTTCCCTTTTACTTTTGCGGGAATAAAACGAGGCATTGAATTTACTACCCGAAGGGCTTCTTTATCACATAAAGGATCAAGTCTCCTTACAATTTCTGCTTTTTCAACTTTTCCGGTATTATTCACAACAAATCGAAGAATTACCTTGCCCTGAATTCCTTTATCCTGAGCAATTTTCGGATATTTTAAATTAGTGCCGATGTATTTTAAAAGCTCACTTTCTCCTCCGGGAAACTGAGGCATTTGATCTACAAAATTATATACTTTTTCATTCTGAGACTTATTTTTACTACTTCCAGGTGTTGTAAATAAAGCTGAGGATTTGACAGGCTTTTGGGAAACTTGTTGATCAGGTTTCTCAGTTTTAATTGCCTGACCGGAAGTAACAACTTTTGTAGCTGTATTGACAAGAGTTTCTGCATTGCTCGATAGTACTAAAATCAGAGCCAGTGGGACGATCAGCGAGTATTTCAGCATACCGGCTTTCTTAGTTTTTTGTTGATTCATCATGGTGATTCTTTTTTTTAGGGGTGAAATATTAAATTTATTAATTAAATGATTTTCAGGAACCTGATACGATAATTGTAATAGATGATACTGATACTTCTTTGGATCGATGCCGGTTTTTAATACCGAATTATCGGCAAGAAATTCAAGGTTGAGCCTGATTTCGCGTTTCAGTAACCACACGGCAGGATTTAGCCAAAAGATGACCGTCATCAATTCACTCAACAGTACATCCAGGCTGTGCAGTTGGCGGGCATGGGTGTATTCATGCGTCAGTATCTGGGTGGTCTCCTGTTCGTTGTGCAAAACGGGATTTATGAATATTGTACTGAAGAAGGAGAAAGGGGTAATGGTGGCATCGATCGCTATGATTTCGATGCCGTTCAGAATTTGTCTTTTTCCCTTCATTCTCCACCGTAAGATGGATACCAGTTGAACAATCATTCGTACCAGCAAAATGGTTGATACCAATCCATAAAATCCCAACAACATATTCTTACCGGTGAGATTATTTGCGTGATTAGCAGTTATTGTAATTTCATTCAGTTGTACATAGTTTGCCATAATCACCTGCATGGGTTCCTGCTTCTCCAGCCATCCCGAAAAGGAAATCAATGGATAGAGTACAGATAACAGCATGCTAACCACCAGATAAAACCGGCGTGTAGCCCAAAAGGTGTCGTTATAGAATACCAACCTGTAAAAAAGGTATAACAAGGCTATCGCGATGTTTACTTTTAGAAAATATATGAGTGCGTCGTTCATTTCTTTTCGATAAATTTAATGCTAAAAATAAATTTTATTTTCAATCACAAATTGAGTGTAATTTATTGTTTAATACAATTAAAGCACTCGAAATTTTTTTATTATTGCATTTTGAACGTTAAAGGTAGGGTTATGTATACAGGAACTTTCTTCCCATTTATTTCTCCCGGAGTGAAATCTGGTATTGAATTTACAAGACGAATTGCTTCCTTTTCAAGCGGTTTCATATCTGTACCTGAAAGAATTTGTTTTTGTACAGTGCCTTTTTCTTCAGTGTCCTTTTTTACACCATATCCTACAGCAACCACCTCGTCAAGCATTTTTATATTTTCCATAATGCTATTAATAACCATCGCATTAACAACTTTTCCGGTTGAATTTACAACGAAACGAATGATTACCTTGCCCTGAATACCATTCTGTTGTGCTATGACCGGATACTTTAAGTTCTGTCCGATGTATTTCAATAACTCGCCTTCCCCACCCGGAAACTGCGGCATTATATCTATCTTTTCATAAACTTTTTCTTCTTTAGATTCATCCATTTTAATAACCGGTGCTGTAAATTTGACATCTGGTTTAGTTTTTTTTTGAGATGCCTGTTGAACGGTTTTCTCTGTTTTACCTGAAGTTGCGATTTTAGTTGCCGAATTGACCAGAGTTTCTGCATTGCTCGATAGCACTAAAGCAAGCGCGAGTGGGATGATCAGCGAGTATTTGAGGATACCGGCTTTCTTTGTTTTTTGTTGATTCATCATGATGATTCTTTTTTTTAGGGGTGAGATATTAAATTTATTGATCAGTTGATTTTCAGGAACCTGATAAGACAGTTGTAAAAGATTATACTGATAGTTTTTTGAATCAATGCCCGACTTTAATACACTGTTATCGGCCAGGAATTCAAGGTTGTGCTGTATCTCCCGTCTCAATAACCACATCGCAGGATTGATCCAGAAGAGTATCGTCATCAATTCACTCAGCAGTACATCCAGGCTGTGCAGTTGGCGGGCATGGGTGCATTCATGCGTCAGTATCTGTTGGGTTTCCTGTTCGTTGTGCAATGCGGGATTTATGAATATCGAATTAAAAAAGGAAAAAGGGGTAATGGTGGCATCAATTGCTATGATTTCGATTGCCTGCAGGATGTGTCTTTTCCCTTTCAGCCTCCACCGTAAAATGGATGCCAGTTGAACTACCATTTTTATCAGCAGTATGATAGATATAACCCCATAAATTATCAACAGGACATTCTCAATATTGAGGTAACTTACAGGTGCATTCGTGACGGTAATTTCTTTCAGTTGAACATAGTTGGTCATGATCACCTGCATAGGTTCCTGTTTTTCCAGCCATCCGGAAAAAGATATCAACGGATAGACAACTGATAACAGGATACTGACTACCAGGTAAAACCTCCTGGTTGCCCAGAATGTGTCGTTGTAGAATACCAACCGGTAAAATAAGTAAAACAGGGCTATCGCGATGTTTACCTTCAGAAAATACATGAGTGCGTCGTTCATTTCTTTTCGATATGTTTGATGCAAATAATAAATATTTATTTTAAATTCCTGATAGGGTAATTTATTAAACCCGGACTCTTTTGTTCGAGAATTTATATTCTTGGTTGATGGCGCTGATATGAATTACCGACACAGTATATCAAAAATTATTTTTTCAAGGTAATCACAATAACACCTGAGTTTGCATTTTCGCCATATTTAGCTACCAGCTCTGCTCTTTTTATTTCTGTATCAGTTTTCAAAACATTGATAGATTTTATATCTTCCTGTTTAATGGATCTATAATCAAAACCGATTGGTTGTTGTATTCCATCTACTAAAACTACAAGGTTTTTAAAAAAATTCTCTCGTGCTTTTTCTGCTTCTTTTTTATCAGGTTTGGAATCATCCAGTTTAAAATTAATTGGCAAAGTATAATATACTGCAACTTTTTTTTCGTTTTGTTCTCCCGGAATCCAATCGGGCAAAGAATTCACAACCCTTAATCCTTCTTTATCAATGGTTGGATCAATTCCCCGTACAACTTCTGCGTTTTCTACTTTTCCAGAAATAGTGACAATAAAACGTACAATTATTTTCCCCTGTATTCCATTCTGTTGAGCTACTACCGGGTATCTTAAATTAGTTCCAATGAAGTTCATTAACTCTTTTTCTCCACCAGGAAACTGCGGCATTTTTTCAACTACCGTATAAATTCGATCATTGTCAGACTTTTCGATTACCTGTTTTGAGTTTTGAGGTAAACTGTCAATAGCAGTATGTGCATCTTTTACTTCATTTGTAATTAAGTCAATCATTGGTGAAACAATTTCAGTTTTAGCAGAGCCGGATAATTCCTCACTTACAGCTTCTTTTTGTGAAAGAACATCCTTTGTTTTATTGACCAGAGTTTCTGCATTGCTCGATAGTATTAAAACCAGAGCAAGGGGTACAATTAGCGCGTATTTGAGAATACCGGCTTTCTTAGACTTTTGTTGATTCATCATGGTGATTCTTTTTTTAAGGGGTGAGATATTAAATTTATTGATCAGTTGATTTTCGGGAACCTGAAAGGATAGTTGTAAAAGATGATACTGATAGTTTTTTGAATCAATACCCGACTTCAACACACTGTTATCGGCCAGGAATTCAAGGTTTTGACGTATTTCACGTTTCAACAACCACGCGGCAGGATTGATCCAGAAAAGTACTGTCATTAATTCACTCAGCAGTACATCCAGGCTGTGAAATTGCCTGGCATGGGTGTTTTCATGGGTCAGGATCTGTCGGGTCTCCTCTTCGTTGTGAAGCACGGGATTTATGAATATCGTATTAAAAAAGGAGAAAGGAGTAATGGTGGCATCAATTGCTATTATTTCAATGCCGTTCAGGATTTGTTTTTTTCCTTTCAGCCTCCACATTAAAATGGATGTCAGTTGAACAATCATTCTGATCAACAGGATAATTGAAACAAGCCCATAAACAGTAAGTAAAATATTTTCAAAAGTAAGATAGGTTGTTGGTACATTTGTTACGGTGATTTCATTCAGATTGACATAACCTGCCATAATCACCTGCATGGGTTCCTGCTTTTCCAACCATCCCGATAAGGATATAAACGGATAGATAACAGATAACAAAATAGTGGCCATCAGATAAAACCTCCTGGTTGCCCAGAATGTGTCGTTGTAGAATGCCAACCTGTAAAATAAGTAAAACAAGGCTATCGCAATGTTTACTTTCAGAAAATACATGAGTGCGTCGTTCATTTCTTTTCGATGAGTTTGATGATTTCTTTTAATTCTTCTGCTGATATTTTCTTTTTTTCGGCAAAGAAACTGACCATATCTTTATACGAATTTTCGAAATAGTTTTGTACTACTCCTGACATAAACTTCGATTTGTATTCGCTTTCTTCCATCACCGGACAATATTCATAGGTATTGCCATATCGGGTACTTTTTACAAAACCCTTACGTTCCAGATTTTTCACGATGGATGCCACAGTGGTATAAGGTGGTTGAGGTTCATCCATACGTTGTATGAAATCCTTGATAAAACCTTTGCCCTGCTGAAAAATGATCAGCATGATTTCTTCTTCCTGATTGGTTAGCTTTTCCATATTCATTATTCTATAAACGATTAATTGCATGTATTATTACGAAGACTTCGCAAAACTACGAACATTTCGTAATACTTATTCAACTTCCGTAATCTTTTAATGTTTTTTAATTATTCGAATAAAAAACAACTGTCCCATAAATTGTTGTATTTTTGTAGATCTATACGTTGAGCCCTATGTACAACTTTAATATTAAATCCAGCCTTGCCGGCTTATTTGTTTTGTTTCTGTTATTCAATGCAGTTTTAGTACGTGCGCAGGTAACGAGTTATTATTTTTACGTTCAGGTTGCTGATAAAAACAATTCCCCTTTTTCACTATCTAAACCGGCTGATTTTCTGTCAGTAAGGGCTCTTGCACGTCGGACAGCTTTTGGGTTGACCTGTGATTCAACGGACCTGCCGGTAAATCAAACCTACCTGCAACAAATCAGGGATCTCGGAATAACGGTTCATAGTTGGAGCAAGTGGATGAACGGGGTAACTGTACTGTTAGCTGATTCATCGTTGATGAGTCAGGTTCGTAATCTGCCATTCGTAAAATTTGTAGAGTATACCGGAAAACTTACAGGACCGGTACTGTCTCCAAAAGTGAATAGCAAAGTGAAATCATCGTTCGATTATGGGATTGCAGCCGGTCAGATCAATCAGCTGAATGGAACATCCTTGCATAACGAAGGTTACCGGGGCAAAGGCATTCAGATCGGGGTTATTGATGCCGGTTTTATGAATGTAAATATCAATCCGGCATTTGACAGCCTGCGCTTACAAGGCCGGTTGCTGGGAACAAAAGATTTTATCAATCCCACCTCGGATATTTATTCAGAAGATGCTCATGGAGCGATGGTATTATCCACCATGACAGGCAATCTTCCGGGGCAGTATTTGGGAACTGCACCGGATGCTTCATTCTGGTTGATCCGTACTGAATATGCTCCAACAGAATACAAAGTGGAAACAGATTTCTGGTGTTCAGGGATAGAGTTTGCCGATAGTGCCGGTGTTGACCTGGCTACTTCGTCACTCGGATATTCTACTTTTGACGATCCACGAATGAATTTCACCTATGCCGATATGAATGGTAAAGTATCCAGGGCAAGTCGTGCTGCCAATCTGGCCGCTAAAAAAGGAATTATTGTTCTGGTTGCTGCCGGAAATGAAGGCAGTGCTGACTGGCATTATATCAGTTCTCCATCGGATGCTGATGGAATTGTAACGGTTGGAGCAATCACTGTAGGCGGGATATCAAGCAGTTTTTCTTCATTCGGTCCAAGTTCGGATGGAAGGGTTAAACCGGAAGTATGTGCCACCGGTACATCATCTGCTTTGGTAACAACAGCCGGATCACCGGGTTATGGAAACGGCACTTCTTTCGCAACGCCAATTATGGCTGGCATGATGGCTTGTTTGTTGCAACGGTATAAAGCCCTGGACAGCGCGATTGATGTAGCTACTCTTTTAAATTCCGTATTTAAAACCGGCAGTTTGTTCAATAGTCCGACTGCACAAATGGGGTACGGGATTCCTGATTTTTTGAAGGCAGAACAAAATTTAAAGACATTTGATTCGATACGGCAGGTTCAAAAGAGTCAACTTGTTATTGCTTGTAATCCTTCATTTCATACACTTAGTATCCGGTTTAATAATACTTTGTATCCAAAGAATTCGATTGTCAGGATTTATTCCATTACAGGGAGTATGATTTTGAATCAGCAACTGGTTGAACAAACCACTATTTTGAATACCGGTAAATTTCAGACAGGTATTTATGCCATTAGTGTTTCAGTTGACGGAATTACTGAAACTCAAAAAGTGATTATTCATTGATGTGTTGATGTGTTAATGTGATAATGTGATGATGTTATGATGTGGTGATGTGGTGATGTGGTGATGTGATGATGTGGTGATTTGATGATGTGATAATGTGGTGATGTGATGATGTATAGTGTGATGTAGAGATAATTCAATAATTGAAAAACAGAATATGTAAAATAGATAATAGCTTAACAAAGAACACGGAACACAGAACACGGAACACAGAACACAGAACACGGAACACGGAACACGGAACACAGAACACTGAACACAGAACGCAGAACACGGAACACAGAACACAGAACACGGAACACAGAACACGGAACACGAAACGCGGAACACGAAACGCGGAACACGGAACACAGAACACGAAACACGGAACACAGAACACTGAACACGAAACGCGGAACACGAAACTCTTCAAACTTCAAACTCTTAAACTCTTAAATTCGCATGACTTCAATTACTCTTTCAGAATTAACCGAACAAATACAACATACCATAAAGCACAGTTTTGATTTGCCT
>Ga0302215_10003315_pt1 | contig 10877 bp, 4 predicted proteins | sample II_Fen_N3_1_FD_194580 | JGI IMG/M metagenome (GOLD analysis project Ga0302215, IMG submission 194580) | Peat permafrost microbial communities from Stordalen Mire near Abisko, Sweden - II_Fen_N3_1 | ecosystem: Environmental > Terrestrial > Soil > Wetlands > Permafrost | place: Sweden: Abisko... | reverse complement strand
CCCTTCAGGGGTTAGGGTTTCTTTTTCTTTTGTTTTCCTCCTTCGATATCTACGTTTCCCCTTCTGGAAAAGACACAAACCCTGGCACTTTAAATGCACCAAAAACAACCCTCTCGGCGGCACTTCGTCAGGCACGTGAAATGCGCAGACTGAAAGCCGAAGGAATTGAAAATGGAATTCAGATTATTCTGAAAAATGGAACCTATGCCCAATACGAACCAGTTTTTGTTCGTCCGGAAGATAGTGGAACGGCACAATCGCCAACAACAATCTGTGGTGCTGAGGGCGAAAAAGTCATTTTGAGTGGTGGTGTAAAAATTAGTAATTGGAAGAAATCAGGAAAATTTTGGGTAGCCGATGTACCCGATTTTAATGGTCGTCCGTTGGATTTCCGTCAATTGTGGGTAAATGGCAAAAAAGCTGTTCGGGCACGCGATGTGGCTGATTTTGAGAAAATGAACCGCATTATTCGCAACGACAAGGTGAATCAAGTGCTTTGGGTTCCTGCTAAAGCTGTAAAATCCATTCTAAATGCTCCTTACCCCGAAATGATATTGCATCAAATGTGGGTAATTTCCGTTTTACGGATAAAATCCATTGATATTCAGGGTGATTCCGCTGCCATTCGTTTCCAGAACCCTGAAAATAAGTTACAGTTCGATCGTTACTGGCCTCGTCCGTCGATTGGAGCTGGTGTAAATTCGCCTTTTTACATTACTAATGCCATTGAGTTATTGGATCAACCCGGAGAATGGTTTCACGATATTAAAACCAATAAGTTGTACTATTATCCTCAAATTGGAGAAAAACCCAATACTGCTGAAATTATTGCTCCGACAATTGAAACTCTGATTCAGGTGGAAGGTACGCTCGACAGACCTGTTGAGAACATCAATTTCAAAAATATTACATTCAGTCATACTACTTGGATGCGTCCTTCCGAAAAAGGTCATGTGCCTTTGCAGGCTGGAATGTATGCTTCAGAGGCTTATCGCATTGATCCACAAATTGTGCGTGGTGACAATAACTGCAAACTTGATAATCAGGTATGGCTGGAACGTGCTCCAGTTGCTGTCACTGTAAAATGTTCCAACACCATTAATTTCGAAAAATGCAATTTTGAACATCTTGGCTATTCAGGACTGGATTATGAATATGGTGATAATGGAGGGAAAGTGCAAAACTGTTCGTTTACCGATATTGTAGGTAACGGTATTTTGGTTGGGAGTGTTTCTCCTCCGGCTCACGAAACACATATTCCTTATGTTCCACACGACGAAAGAGAAATGTGTGATGGACAGCAAATTGTCAATAATAAAATCACGGATGTTACTAATGAGGACTGGGGTTGTGTAGGCATCTGTGCCGGATACGTCAGCAATATCAATATTGAGCATAACAATATCAGCGAAGTATCGTACATGGGAATTTCACTGGGTTGGGGCTGGAATCAGACTTTCAATCGTATGCACAACAATCGTGTTTTTGCCAATCATATTTGGCATTATGCGAAGCACATGTACGATGTTTCCGGAATTTACACATTGGGAGTGCAACCAAAAACGGTGATTTCTGAAAATTACGTTCATGACATATATCATCCGAGTTATGTTCACGACCCGAATCATTGGTTTTATTTGTATACCGACGAAGGATCTTCGTATATCACGGTGAAAGACAATTATACCGAAGGAGATAAATTCCTGAAAAATGCCAATGGACCTGGAAATACCTGGGAAAATAACGGAGCAATGGTGAATGACTCGATTAAGAAAAATGCAGGAATCACGCCTTCCTTTCAAAATTTGAAAGTAGTAAAATAAAAACTGAACTGATAAATGTTGAAAATAGCAATTTTAGGTCTGGGAGAAGGTAGAAGTACCATGTCAGCCGCTCTTAACAGTTCAAAATTGGAACTTGTTAAAGTATGTGACAGAAATGAGGAACTTTGCAAACAAAGAGCAAAGGAATTTGATTTTCATACTTATACTACAAATTACGACGACATTCTGAATGATGCCGAAATTGATATCATTGCCATATATACCCCCGATTATCTACATGCAGAGCACGTAAAACAAGCTTTACTTCATGGAAAACATGTCGTTTGTACCAAGCCTTTTATTGATGATTTATCAAAAGCAAAAGAATTGATGGAAATAAGCGGACAAACCGGCAAAAGGGTTTTTATTGGGCAGAGCTCGCGATTTTTTGAACCGGCAAAAAGGCAAAGAGCCGATTTTGAAGCTGGTGAAATTGGCGATTTAATCACCATCGAAGCACATTATAATGCCGATCATCGTTGGTTTTTATCAAAAGATTGGTCACTTCAAAAGTCGTTCAAATGGCTGTATGGCGGGTTAAGTCATCCGGTTGATTTTATAAGATGGTATTTGCCCAATATTGAAGAAGTAATGGGTTATGGTATGATAAGCAGCAACGGAAAACTCGCCGGACTTAAAAATGAAGACACCATGCATTTTATATTTAAATCGACCGATGGCAGGATTGCCAGAGTAAGCGGCGTTTACACATCACCAACACAGCCATCGCAACGAGATAGTGGCATGACCTGCATTCTGCGAGGAACAGAAGGTGCCAGTCAGGCCGATTATCATGAATTAAGATATGCAATAACATCGAAAACCGGCGAACAAAAAATAATGAATTGGGGAGATGAAAAGGAAAAATACTTTTTCCGATTTGAAGGACAAAGCCACCATGCGGGCGAATATCAAAATTATCTGGAATATTTTGTTGATAGTATTGAGCAAAATTTTTTTGCTTACCCCGACATGAAAGAAGGCATTGGCACTGTGGCGTTATTACAGGCTATGGACAGATCATTGCAGACAGGCATTCCGGTGAAAATTGCTGACATACTGGTGGAATTTAATCTTCAATCATTAAAATAATAATACCGAAAATACATGAAACGCACACTCTTTTTACTTTCTTTCGCAGTCTTGACGCTGCTTTCAAATGCACAATCGTGGATTACCTATCCCGGTGATTACGAGATATGGCTGGGAAACCAAATGAACAACCGACGTACTGAACGGGGGGCTTTCTTTCCGCATTTCTGGAAAATGGACAGCCATTATGTATTGATTGAGTTCAGCAAAAAAATTGATTTGGCTGCAGCCGAAGAAATCGAAATCTCGGTGGAAGGTAAATTCAACATCAAGTTGGATGGCAAACTTCAGTTTGGAATGCCTAAAAAATTCACACTACCTGCCGGAAAACATAGTTTGAATATCAAAGTTTGGAATCAAGCCACACCGCCCACCATTTTTGTAAAGGGAAAAACAGTTAACTCCGACACTTCGTGGAAAGTAACTTACGAAGACAAAGAATGGATTGACGAAAGTGGAAAAGCCAGCGATACTTCGGCAACAATTTATATGGATGCTGCAACTTCGGACAGCTTCAAATCGGCTGATACACCTCCGTCTAAGAATAAACTGGCTATTGAACCAATGCCATCAATTAAAATTGAGAATAAAAATGGTGGACAGTTAGTTGATTTTGGCAAAGAAACATTTGGTTTTATTTGTCTGCATAATTTGAAAGGCAATGGCAAGGTCAATATTTATTACGGCGAAAGTCCCGAAGAAGCTCTGGACACTAAATACTGCGAAACGCTGGATCGTCTGTCGGTTAATGGGTCGTTGGTAACAGATGAAGCATTGAGTGTAACCTCGAAACTAACAGACGTTTATACATTGGGCAATAGCAAGGCATTCCGCTATGTTTATATCACCAAAGATGCCGATGTGAGTTTCGTGGATGTGAGTATGTTGTACGAATTCAAACCGGAGACTCAAAAAGGTTCGTTCCGCTGTAACGACGAAGAGGTGAATCAAATTTGGAATGTAGGAGCATACACCATGCAAGTGACCACCCGTGAATTCTTTATTGACGGGATCAAACGTGACCGCTGGACTTGGAGTGGCGATGCTTATCAGAGTTACTTGATGAATTATTACCTGTTTTTCGATAAGCAAACAGTACAAAATACCATTTGGGCGTTGCGTGGCAAAGACCCGGTTACGAGTCACACCAACACTATAATGGACTATACTTTCTATTGGTTCTTGTCCATTTACGACTATTACAAATTTACCGGCGACACGCATTTTATCCAACAAGTGTATCCACGCATGCAAAGCATGATGGATTACGTGCTTGGTCGTACCAATAAAAATGGTATGGTGGAAGGACAAACCGGCGATTGGGTATTTGTGGATTGGGCAGATGGTTATATGGACAAACACGGTGAACTATCTTACGAGCAAGTACTGTTCTGCAAAAGCTTGGAAACGATGGCGCTTTGTGCAAAACTGGCAAACAACGAAACCGACAAAACCAAGTACGAAGGCTTATCAACAGCATTGCGCAGCAAACTGGAACCTGCATTTTGGAACGAAACAAAAAAAGCATTGGTTCATAACCGATTGAACGGAGCTCAGCAGTCGCAGATTACACGTTACTCCAATATGTTTGCCGTGTTCTTCAATTACCTCTCACCGGAAAAACAACAACTGATTAAAAAATCGGTATTGATGAACGACTCAGTAATGAAAATCTCTACTCCGTACATGCGGTTTTATGAACTGGAAGCATTGTGTGCCATGGGTGAACAAAAAATGGTGATGAAAGAAATGAAAGATTACTGGGGCGGTATGATTCGAGAAGGCGCTACTACTTTCTGGGAAAAATACAACCCAACCGACAAAGGTACGCAGCACTTAGCCATGTATGGTCGACCTTACGGCAAAAGCCTATGCCATGCGTGGGGAGCAAGTCCTATCTATTTGTTGGGTAAATATTATCTCGGCGTTCAGCCTGTAAATGCCGGTTATAGCGAATTTGCAATTGCTCCAAACCTTGGCGGACTAAAATGGATGGAAGGAACCGTACCAACACCGAATGGCGCTATAAAACTCTTTATGGACAACAAAACTATTAAAGTCTCTGCCACTGAAGGTAAAGGTTATCTTACTTTCGTCAGCAAATCGAAACCCAAAGCCTCGAAAGGAACAATTGAAAAAATTGGAGATAAATATCGATTGATGATTGATGGAAAAGAGGAAGTAACCGTGCAATACAAATAAACTATTCGATGTAAATTATTTGCATTGAAATGGACTTTGTCAGTTGAGATTGGTTGTTGCTCGATTGTTGGTGTACAAACGAAGGAATCATCAGCAATTGTTATTTTTTATTATATTGAAATGGATGAAAAGCGTGTGTCACTTACAAATACTGATGCTGCATTCATAATTCTCAAACACTCTTGTTGGCTGTCTTACTAACCAAAGTTCGTGATAAGAATTTTTAAATCAGAGAGGGAATATTGAATTTAAAGTGTTTCTGCATAAGTGAATTGCATAAATGCAAAAACTTACTCATTACTAACAACTTGCAGATTGCCAAATACTTGACATCTTTATACAAACCATTTTTTCTCTTAAACCAAAAAAACACATTTACCAACCCTATCATTACAGGAACTTCTACCAATGAAACTCCCCGCCGCAAGCGGACGGGGTATCAAGATTTGATTAGTGTTTTTTATTTCGCCGCAAGCGGTAGGGAATTTACCCAAAGAGATAAAAAAAGCAAAGATGGCAAAGTCCATCAAAACTTTATATTTGTTAAAATAGTTGAGCCGATTGCAGTGTTTGTTATATTTAGGTTGTCAAAATATAGCTTTGGGTACTATAGGTTGCCGACTTCGGTGTAAAAGGTCTTTTTGGAATGTCAGTAACTCTCTGGTTCTCTGCTTGTGGCTGTTAAGATTATGGTTTACTTCTATTCTTTGGTTCGTTTTAGCATTGTGAAACATACACTTCAGTGGACAATCCTGACAGCTTTTAGCTTCGTAAACGCTGATTTTCGAGATATATTCGTTATCAGATTTTCTTGTTGTAGTTGTAGTTCCAGTCTTTTCCATATACTGTCTCATTTAATCCAGATTCCGCAATAGAAAAAAATGGCTCTTTTTATAAACTAAATTCTAATGCGTAGCAATAGACAATTCTATATCCGAGCATTATTTTAGGTGTTAATATAAAAATAGCCTGATTATCAAAAGATAATCAGGCTATTTTATTGATTTTGTTGTCTCACCAGGACTCGAACCTGGTCAGGCAGAACCAAAAACTGCAGTGCTACCATTACACCATGAGACAATCGTTGGGCTCTATTTTCTAAAGCGGTGCAAAGATACGATTGTTTTTCTTTTTGGCAAAATGTTTTGGGAATATTATTGCTTAAAAGCCCTTTTTTGCCTATTCTGCGGTCAATAAATAGTAATTCTTTTTGCCTTTTTGAACTAATAAATATTTGTTATTGAGCAGGTTCGAGCAGTTTAGTGTTTCGTCCTGATTATCTAGTTTTTCTTTGTTAATACTCACTCCACCCGACTGTACCAACTTGCGCATCTCACCTTTTGAAGGAAAAATAGCTGCCCCTTCAGTTAACAAATCTATTGCCTTGACACCTGTTTCAAGTTCTGATTTGGAAATAGTGAACTGCGGAACACCATCAAAGACGGCCAAAAGCGTACTTTCATCCAGTTTCCTTAAGGCTTCGGAAGTGGCATTTCCAAATAGTATTGACGATGCCTCTACAGCGGCATCATAATCTGCCTGAGAATGAACCATCACGGTGATTTCGTGAGCTAATTTCTTTTGCAGTTCACGTAAATGAGGTGCTTGGCGATGACGCTCAATCAGTTCTTCAATTTCCTCCTTTGGCAAAAAAGTAAAAATACGAATAAATTTCTCAGCATCAACATCCGCCGTATTCAGCCAAAACTGATAAAATGCATAAGGTGTCGTTTTTTCGGGGTCAAGCCACACATTTCCGGTTTCGGTTTTCCCGAATTTACCCCCATCGGCTTTTGTTATCAAATTAATAGTCAATGCATAAGCTTCACCGCTTGTTTTTCTGCGAATAAGCTCCGTGCCGGTTGTGATATTTCCCCATTGATCGGAACCACCCATTTGAAGCTTACAGTTCATGTTTTCGTACAACCAGTAAAAGTCGAATCCTTGAACTAATTGGTATGTAAATTCGGTGAACGACATACCATCACGAGTATCACCGGTAAGTCGCTTTTTTACCGAATCCTTGGCCATCATGTAATTAACGGTAATGTGTTTACCAATATCACGAATAAATGAAAGGAAAGTTTGTTCTTTCATCCAATCGTAATTATTCACCATTTCGGCCTTAATAGCCGATTCGGTCTCAAAATCAAGAAATTTAGAGAGTTGTTTTTTAATCCCCGTAAGGTTTTTTTCGAGGGTTTCCTCATTCAGCAAATTGCGTTCCTGCGATTTTCCAGATGGATCACCAATCATTCCGGTTGCCCCACCAACTAATGCAATAGGCTTGTGACCAGCCATTTGAAAGCGTTTCAGCAAAAGAATAGGAGCAAGACTTCCAATATGGAGTGAATCGGCAGTGGGGTCAAATCCAATGTATGCCGATGTTACTTCTTTTGCCAGTTGTTCTTCGGTTCCGGGCATCACAGTGTGAATCATTCCACGCCATTCGAGATCTTCGATGAAATTCATTTTGTATATCGTGTTTTTATTAATTTTCAAGTGTGTTTTTGAACGTGCAAAGATACTACTTTTTAGTTTTAAGAGCAATAACAAAATAGACACTCCATGTTAATCATAAAATTACTTATTACCAACATGAATATTCTACTTAAAAGATTGTAATACAACCCTTGAAATATCAAATAATATCTGTCAAATTTTTAAGAAAGGGATAGTATATGATAAAAATATAATAAAAATTATCTAACTTTACCTCCGTAATTTATTTTGCTGAAAATGATTTTTGACAAATCGTTATTTTCCAATTCATTACACAAAAACAAATACACAAGAATTGGCTGATAATAGTTCAATTCCACAATTATTAAAATTTCAAATTTGTATATTTTGAAAATTACAATGCCTTTTATAAAAAGATTGACTCTGATTATTTCATGCTTAATTCTAAGCATCGGATTGGCAATTGCTCAAACAAAAATTTCGGGTACAGTAGTAGATGAAAAGGGAGAAGTAATTATAGGGGCGGTAATTTACCCCAAAGGAAGTCCCAAATTAGGAACATTAACCGATATAAAAGGGAAATTTGTTTTAAATATTCCACCACAATATAAGAAGGTTATCGTCTCTTACATTGGAATGAAGTCACAGGAGCTTGAGATTACTGCTCTGATGGCTGTACAATTACTTCCCGACGATCAACAATTGAAAGAAGTTGTGGTAACCGGAATGCAAAAAATGGATAAACGGCTGTTTACCGGTGCTACAGATAAGCTGGAAGCCATAAAAACTAAAATTGATGGTGTAACCGATGTAAGTCGTTCGCTCGAAGGACGTTCAGCGGGTGTTTCAGTTCAAAACGTATCGGGCACATTTGGTACAGCTCCCAAAATTCACGTACGTGGTGCTACTTCTATTTATGGAAATTCCAAACCTTTATGGGTGGTTGACGGAGTGGTAATGGAAGATGCTATCAATGTTTCTAGCGATGCTTTATCGTCGGGCAATGCTGAGACATTGATTGCATCGGCAATTGCAGGTTTAAACGCTGATGATATTGAGAGCTTTCAGATATTAAAGGACGGTTCGGCAACTTCAATTTATGGCGCACGAGCTATGGCCGGAGTGGTGGTGATTACCACCAAAAAAGGAAAAGCCGGAGTGAGTCGCATCAGCTATACCGGCGAATATACTTCGCGGTTAATACCCAGTTATTCGGACTTTAACATATCCAATTCGCAACAGCAAATGGGTATTTATCAGGAAATGGAGAAAAAAGGCTGGCTGGAATTTGCGACCATTGCTGCTTCATCCAATAGTGGTGTTTATGGTAAAATGTATGATTTGGTAAATCAATATAACAACGGCGAATATGGGCTTTTGAATTCGGTAGGTGCCAGGAATGCCTATTTACAACAAGCTGAATTTAGAAATACCGACTGGTTTAAACTTTTATTCAACCAAAACTTAACTCAGAATCATGCAGTAAGCATATCTTCGGGAACTGAAAAGGCAAAATTCTATACTTCCATTTCCGTTTTCGATGATCCGGGTTGGACAAAATCGAGCTCCGTAGAGCGTTACACTGCCAATGCAAACGGTTCATTCCAAATATCAAAAAACGTAACCCTCAACTTGTTGACGAATGGTTCGTATCGGAAACAAAAAGCACCGGGAAGTTTAAGTCAGAATGTGGATGTGGTAAGTGGAGAGGTGAAACGGGAATTTGATATTAATCCATACAGCTTTGCATTAAACACTTCGCGAACCTTGGATCCATCGGCGTATTACCGGCGCAATTATACCGATTTCAACATCTTCAAAGAATTGGAAAATAATTATATCGACCTGAATGTTGTGGACTTGAAATTTCAGGGAGAATTAAACTGGAAAATTCTGCCCGGACTGGAAGCAAATGCTTTGGGTGCAATAAAATATCAATCGTCAACGCAAGAGCATCTTATCAAAGACCACTCCAATCAGGCAAATGCTTACAGAGCCGGTATTGATCCTGAGAACTCCACAATAAGCGAAAAAAACCCATTGTTGTACACAAACCCCGATGTTGCGGGTTCATTCCCCGTAACAATACTTCCGGTCGGTGGTATTTACGACCGCACAGCTTATTCCATGCGAGGCGTGGATTACCGAAGCTCATTAAACTACAATAAAGACATTAACGAAGTACATATTGTGAATATATTTGGTGGTATGGAGGTTAATTCCACTGATAGAAATAAAACGTGGTTTAGAGGTTGGGGGTATCAATATGATAATGGCGGAATACCCTTTTACGACCCGAATGTGTTTAAACAAGCCAAAGAAGAGAATGCCCAGTATTACTCCAACGACTGGACTTACACACGAAATGTAGCGTTTTTTAGCTCTGCAACATATTCGTACAATGGAATTTACACGCTGAATGGAACTGGACGTTACGAAGGTACAAACAAGTTGGGAAAATCTCAATCGGCACGATGGCTACCTACATGGAACATTGCCGGTGCATGGAATGCGCACGAAGAAAAATGGTTTAGCGGGATTTTCAATCCATTACTTTCACATGCTACTCTCAAAGCATCCTATTCGCTTACGGCAGACGCAGGACCAGATTTCGTTACAAATTCGTTATCTATAATTAAAAGCAGAAGTCCCTGGCGACCAACAGCAAGTGTCAGTGAATCTGAATTATATATAGAAAGTTTGGAGAATAGCGAATTGACTTATGAAAAGAAACATGAATTTAATGTTGGAACAAGTTTGGGTTTTTTGAATAACCGAATTAATCTGGAAGCCGATTATTATATTCGTCAGAATTTTGATTTAATTGGTTTGACATATACTCAAGGGGTTGGAGGTGAAATTGCAAAATATGCCAACGTGGCTTCGATGAAATCTAATGGTTTAGAATTCACCCTTTCAACAAAAAATATTGCCAAAAAAGACTTTACGTGGAATACCGATTTTATTTTTTCGAATGCTCAGAATAAAATTACCGATTTGAAATCGAGATCAAATGTTATTCAGTTGGTTTCGGGTAACGGTTTTGCCAAAGAGGGCTATCCGGTTCGTTCATTATTCTCAATTCCTTTTGCAGGCTTGAATTCCGAAGGACTTCCGACATTTATCAATCAAGATGGAAAGGTGACGGTGACTGATATTAATTTTCAGGAATTCGAAAAACTGGGTTTCCTGAAATACGAAGGACCCACCGACCCCACTATTACGGGCAGTTTTGGCAATGCATTTACGTACAAAGGATTATCGTTGAATGTATTTATCACCTATTCATTTGGGAAT
>Ga0302215_10003314_pt1 | contig 10878 bp, 7 predicted proteins | sample II_Fen_N3_1_FD_194580 | JGI IMG/M metagenome (GOLD analysis project Ga0302215, IMG submission 194580) | Peat permafrost microbial communities from Stordalen Mire near Abisko, Sweden - II_Fen_N3_1 | ecosystem: Environmental > Terrestrial > Soil > Wetlands > Permafrost | place: Sweden: Abisko... | reverse complement strand
GTATTGAATTGCGTAATAATACCTTCAAGGTGACTTTTAAATTTCAAAAAGGGTCACGAATTAGTTACTAAAATGTGTCTTTTTTTGACTAAATCATGTCTAAGATAACAACATTAATTCAAAGCAGGGAGATGAAAAAACCCTACAAAACGTTGGTTTTGTAGGGTTTGCCTTTTTGGTGTCACTTTTTGTCTTCACCTCTTGGCGGAAGCTACGAGATTCGAACTCGTGGTACGGTTGCCCGTACGTCAGTTTAGCAAACTGGTGGTTTCAGCCACTCACCCAAACTTCCTGACTTTTGCTTTAGCGGGTGCAAATATAAGAAGGAATTTTTGAATATCAAAACCATTTTAAAGATTTACTGTATTACAATTAGTAATTTAATTAACCATTGATTGATTTTCCGCGTTTTAGGTTTAAAAAAATATATTAAATAAATTGTATTGTGCATTCCTTTTAATTATTTCAAAACAAAACTGTATTTTTGCAGTTCATTAAAATTGAAACCCACACCAAACTTTTATGACAAATAAATCAAAAAAGTCGAAAGGACTTAAAAAACCAATTAAATGGATTGGTTTTATTCTTTTAGCAATCTTTCTTTACTTTGCAGCCATCTTTTTTGTTCCGAATATTTTCCCAAACAATAAGGAGAAAGCATTTCTATGCATCCCTGACAGCAGTACATTTAAGGATGTTACCGGTCTGCTATCAAAAAATGCAAAAGTACTCAACATGACTTCATTTACTCAGGTTGCAGGTTTCCTTCATTATGGAACTAAAATAAAGTCCGGTCGTTATGCCCTTAAATCGGGAATGAATAACTTTCAACTGATCCGGATGTTACGAAATGGAAGACAAACACCGGTTCGTTTATCGTTCAACAACATACGTACAAAAGAACAATTAGCTGCCCGTTTAGGATCGCAACTCATGGCTGATTCAACCAGCATTCTAAAATTATTGAACGATACATCATTCTTAGCCAGGTATCATTTAAATCCCTATACTTCAATTTCACTTTTTGTTCCCAATACGTATGAAGTTTATTGGAATGTAAATGCAAAAGAGCTATTTAAACGTATGAATAAAGAATATACTGAATTCTGGACGGACGATAGAAAAGCAAAAGCAGCTGCCATTCCCCTTTCACTATCGCAGGTGAGTACTTTGGCATCCATTGTTGAAGAAGAAACGAATAACATAGAAGATCGTCCAATGGTTGCCGGATTGTATATCAACCGCCTTAAATCAGGCATGCCTTTACAGGCAGATCCGACCATTAAATTTGCACTGGGTGATTTCACTATTAAAAGAGTGTTGTTTGGACATTTGCGTACTGTCTCACCGTATAACACCTATTTGAATGCAGGTTTACCGCCCGGTCCCATTCGCGTGGCTACACCGAACGGAATTGACGCCGTACTTAATTATGCACATCACAAATATATTTACATGTGTGCTTCCGAAACGCTTAACGGAAAGCATAAGTTTGCAGCTACCTGGGCAGAACATATGGTAAATGCGAAGAAATATCGCACTGAATTAAATAAAAGGCAGATATTTAAATAACACCCCTAACCCCTAAAGGGGGATAATAAAAGTAAGATTATTAGAATCTTCTTCTAAATTGGAAATTATTAATAATTAAGATCATAGATAACAAATATCGCTTAATATAAGACTTTACTAATTAATCATCCTTAAGTGGTTGTGGGTCTTCTTATCCCCCTTTAGGGGCTAGGGGTTCTTCATATGTAATTTACTTCCGTTTTTAATTCGATTCCGAACTTAGACTTTACAGATTGTTGGATTTGTTCTGCCAGAAATACGATTTCAGCTCCTGTTGCACCTCCAAGATTTACTAAAACCAATGCTTGTTTATCATGCACTCCCGCATTACCTATTTTTTTCCCTTTCCAGCCGCACTGGTCAATTAGCCAGGCAGCCGGTATTTTTTCTTTGGTTTCTGAATCAAAATAATGAGGAATCAGAGGATAAGAAGCCTGTAATGATTTAAATTGTTGTTTTGAAATCACCGGATTCATAAAAAAACTACCTGCATTGCCCATTATTTTCGGATCAGGTAATTTTCTTTCACGAATTTGTATGATTGTTTTACGGATATTCTGCAGATCAATTTCACCGTTCTTAAGTACTTCGTCTTCCAAATGCTGATAGTTTAGTCTGAAAACAGGCTTCTTTTCAAGCTTAAAAACAACAGAAGTAATAATATATTTCCCTTTTAATTCGTTTTTAAAAATACTGTCACGATATCCGTACCTGCATTCTTCTCTTGTGAAAGTTTTAAAATTTGTTGTTTCAACATTTATTGCTTTTATTTCAACTATCACTTCCCGGACTTCAACACCATAAGCTCCGATATTTTGCACTGCCGAAGCACCTGTTTCTCCGGGAATAAGCGAAAGATTCTCCACTCCTCCCCAGTTATTTTCAACGCAATATCCAACAAAATCATCCCATATTACACTTGAGCCTACCTCAAGTATAACCGACTCAGTATCTTCACCCACTTTTGTAATAGATTGAATAGCTGAATGAAGTATCACACCCTTATAATCATTCAGAAATAACAAATTACTTCCACCTCCTATATGAAGAGTCTTGTTTTTTTTTACGGTTTCCGATCGTAAGACTTCCTGCAAATCAGAAGCAGATTCATATTCTATAAAATAATCCGTTGTAACATCAATACCAAAAGTGTTATACGGTAACAGTGATGTATGTTGGTATATTTTCATTTATTTTAAATTTTGAACAATTAATTCTATTTTCGATTCTATCTCGTCAGGATGAAACCATATAATTCCTTTATCCCGGTTAAACCATGTCATCTGTCGTTTTGCATATCTACGCGAATCCTGTTTTATCATGTTCACTGCAAAATCAAACGTCCAATTTCCATCCATATATTCATAAAGTTCTTTGTACCCGACTGTATTTAAGGTATTGAGATTTTTATACTGATAAAATTTTTCTGCTTCCGGTAATAATCCATCAGTTATCATTTCGTCCACTCTTTCATTGATACGTATATATAATTCAGGACGTGGACGGTTTAACCCTATTTTCAGGATATTGAAATTACGTAATTTTCGTTCACCGGTCCTTAAGTCAGAATAAGGTTTTCCGGTCAAACTACAGATTTCCAATGCATGAATAATACGTTTCGGATTTTTTAAATCGACAAGATCATAATGTACCGGATCAAGTCGTTTTAACTCATTTTGAATAAATTCAAGGCCGGAATCTGCATATTGTTTTTGCCAGAACGCACGTGTATCACTATCGACAGCAGGAATATTATCCATTCCATTACAAACTGCGTCAATATACATCATTGATCCACCCACCAACATTACAATTTTATGTTTTAAAAACAATTCGTCCAACAATTGAATAGCATCTTGTTCATATTGCCCGGCATTGTATTCATCATGTATAGAATGAGTGCCTATAAAATAGTGTTTAACGCGTCTTAATTGCTCGTTATCCGGTGCAGCGGTACCAACCTTCAATTCCCGATAGAATTGCCTTGAATCGGACGATACGATCGGACAACCTAAATATTCTGCCAACCTGATACTGATATTTGTTTTACCAACTCCGGTTGGTCCCAGAAGAACAAGAAGTGTAGGCCTTTTAAGTTGACAGTCGACAGAAGAATTTATATTTTCCAAATTATTCATTTTTTACCAAAAGGAAATATTGTATACTATGATTTAAAAGAAAAAGACAGAAAATAATGGATACTTTCTGTCTTTAACAACTATCTGATAGATTTTTAGAATTTAGGATCTTCAGCAAAAAGACTACTATCATCAAAATTCATTTCACCAAAACCTTCCTGATCTAATTCTTCCGGTTCATAATCTTCGTCACCATAAAAGTTTTCATCAATATTTTCTTTTGGAATAACTGTTAAGCCATCATCCGGCATTATTTGTATAGGAGCATCTCCTTCAGAAGTAATACAAACCGGTTTATCAAGATTTTTTCTTGGAATAATTTCTGTCAATTCCATAAAGAATACTCTTTCAGATATCATATCAAAAACGTAAAGCAACTTTTGATTTTCGTCGATCAACAATTCTTCAAGACTGGTATTTTCCATTACTAAATTATCATATTCAGAAGTTGATTCCATTTCAACCAAGGTTACTTCTTGTCCTTTTTCCCAATTATCGGAGCAAATAAAGAAAGTCGTCATCTGATTTTTCTCATAACTCACCGAATCGAGAATAGCATTATGTAAATCGATAAATTTTGCTTCGGAATCAATTTTGATAACACGAACAAAATTATCTGACTCATCCGATAGTATTGTGAATTTATATACCATGATTTTTAATTTTTATTTCGGGGGTAAAAATACAACATTATTTTTAATTACATTGAATATCAACAAAGTTATTTCACAAAAAAAGCTGCTCATTTCAAGAGCAACTTTTTTGTAATGTTTTTATAAGAGTATATATTTCAGAATGTTACATTTTCTATCTCTTGAGTTTCTCTTCAATTTCACGAACACTTAACCGAAAGTTTTTATCACAATCCATTAAATCATTCACAATTTTACAGGCATGAAGTACAGTTGCATGGTCACGTTGCCCAATGGTATTTCCGATAGATGCAAGCGAACTTTTAGTCAGTTGTTTTGATAGATACATAGCAATCTGTCGGGCCTGAACCACTTCACGTTTACGACTTTTGGTTGAAATCGCATCAATCGATAAAGAAAAGTATTCACAAACCACATCACGTATTTTCTCTACCGTATTTACCTTTCTGGTTATATTTACAATACGACTAATCACTTTTTCAGCAAGAGTTACATTAATAGGAGTATCAGCCAATGTAGAATGAGCCATTAATGATACTAATACACCCTCCAGGTCCCTGACATTATCCACAACATGTTCAGCAATAAAATCAACAACTTCGTCTTCAATTTCTAATCCGTCCCTGTAAATCTTGCTTTGTAGTATTGACTTTCTCAAATCAAAATCTGGCTTTTCAATTTCTGCAGACAAGCCCCATTTAAATCGGGTAAGCAATCGTTGCTCGAGACCTACCATAACAATTGGTGAACGGTCTGAGGTTAATACTAATTGTTTTCCCGTTTGATGCAAGTGATTGAATATATGAAAGAATGTGTTTTGAGTACCAGTTTTGCCGGCAAATTCCTGAATATCATCCACTATCAAAACATCAATTGTTTGATAGAAATTCAGGAAATCATTCACGGTATTACTTCTTACTGCATCCGTATATTGAATCTGAAATGTATTTGCCGACACATACAACACTCGTTTTTCAGGATGTAATTGTTTTGTCATCACACCTATTGCATTAGCCAAATGTGTTTTTCCAACTCCGGATTGACCATAAACAAAAAGAGGATTAAATATATTCTTCCCCGGTTCATTACCAATGCTCATTCCTGCTGTACGAGCCAGCTTATTGCTATTACCTTCAATCAGGTTATTAAAATTGTATGCAGGATTTAATTGAGGGTCTATTTCCGGCAATTGAGGTTTATGATACGGATTCACATAAGCAGAATTATTCGAAACAGATTTAGGTTTTTGTTGTTCACCGGCACTAGGAATTTGCGTACCTCTACCACTCGATTTATCAATCATTACGCGGTATTCCAACCTGGTTCCTACACCAACTTCACGATATAATGTCATACGAAGCAAATCGATATATTTTTCCTCAATGTATTCCACAAAAAACTGGCTTGGAACCTGCAGAACAAATATGTTATTTTCGTACTTGAGTGCAACAAGAGGTACAAACCAAGTATTAAAAGATACTTCGCTGATATTGTCTTTTATAACGCTTAAGCAGCGACTCCATAATTGAATGTGATTTTTGAACATCTTTGTTTTAATTCAAATAATTTTAGTAAACGTAAAGTATAAACAGATAAAAGCAAATAGCAGAAAATAAAATTTATTACGGCTATTTTCAGCACTACAAATTTCTAAAACTTTTCCGACATAAAAAAATCATATTATTTTTGGAACATCATTCATTCTATCATCTTTATTATTATCAGAACTTTATGTAACTTGTCTGATTCACATATAGTTATTTGTAACATTTTTGTAATACGACTGATTGTAAAGGCATTGACAAATTGGAAGTAAAAATGAGAAAATTGAAGAAGAAAAAACCGAAACTCTTGTTAACAAAAGGTTTCGGCTGTGAAAATTCTTAAACAAGCTTTTTTTTACTATAAACGTTATTTAGAATTGACGTAAATAATAACATTATTTGGTTTTACTTCCAAAAAGTGAAAAATGGACATATCGTTTAGGATTTTTCTGTAAATCAATCAATAACTTATCTGCACTGGAAGCCGTATTTGACAAATTTATATACAGGTCTTTATTATTTAAAAGGCTTCCTATTGTTCCTTGTGAACTATTCATTTTTTCAGAAATCAGATTCAGGTTTGCTATCGTATGGTCGATGCTTGCAAAAGTTGATTGATAATCAATTTTTGCAAGGTTTCCACTTATTAATTTGAAGTCGGTTGTCAATCCGTTTACATTGTTCATAATATGAGGCACATCATTATTCATTAATTTCTTCAACTGAGATGAACTAACAGCCAAATCTGAAGTGGTATGTTCAATAGAAGCCAGACTCTTATTTAGATTTTTGTTTTCAACCAATACTCTCACTGAACGTATAAGTGAATCGGCTTGTGAGGAAATACTTTCAATTTTGGGAACCAGGTCTCCTGATATTTGTGCCATTAATCCGACACCCATTTTTGTTTCTATTGTATCACCAGGCTGATGAATCGATTCTGAAAGTGATATTGGTTCGTATACCAACCGAATGGCTTTCCCGCCCATTATACCTTCATCATATAATTCAATTTTGGTATCTTTTGGCAACTTAACATCTTTCGAAACAGAAATTTTAATTAAAAAAGATTCTTTCCTTGAAAAATCATATTTTATTTGCTCTACCTGACCCACTTTAAAACCTTTGACATAAACCGGAGAAGACTGAACCAGTCCTCCTAAATTTTCATAACGTCCGTAATAGTAACTTACCGGGGAAAAAATATCAATTCCTTTCAGAAAGTTCAATCCGAAATATAATACAAAGATGGCTACGACTGCCATGATTCCAACTTTAACTTCACGCGTAAAATATTTTTTTTTCATCTGATAGGTTTATTGTTTATGAAATGTTTTGTAAAACAGGGTTTAGTTATTTGTTTAATTTAAAAGCTTCATTAACTGATATTTTTTTGTCATCAACAAAAGCTATTATAAATGCATTAGGAAATTTATGAGCTATTTTGTTTTTTATTTTTTCGATTTTTGAATAATCCGTTTCAACACCAACTGTATATTTAAAATATCCGTTTTCTTCAAAATACTCCGTATTTGATACTCCTTTAAATTCACTCGAATTTATATTTACCTTTTTTTTTGAAGCAAAGAGTTGTATTTTATATACCGGAATTTGTATTATTTTTTGAGATATCAGCAGTTTATCAATTTTATTTTGTCTTAATACAGAATCACTTTCAGGTTTGAGTTTTTCAACTGTTTGTTCTGATTTTTTTTGTGTATGGTCATCTTCTTTAACCCTTTGATCGATTTTTGAAACTTGCGTTGTTTGACGTCCGGATCTTTTATCATGATTTCTTTTATAATCTACAAAAGCGTTAAAAATAGCATTAGCCATTTCTTTTTGACCCTTTTCTGAAGTTAAATACTTTTCTTCTGCCTGATTTGAAATAAAACCAAGTTCAACTAAAACACTTGGACAAGCTGACCGGTGAAGTACCCAAAATCCCGCCTGTCTGACACCCCTGTCTGTTCGTTGGCAATAGTTGACAAATTGTTTTTGAATAGATGATGAAAACTCAACGCTTTTATCAATATATTTATCCTGCATAAATTCAAACATAATATAAGAGTCAACTGATTTTGGATCAAATCCTTTGTATTTAGTCCGATAATCTTCCTCTAATAATATTACTGAATTTTCACGCATTGCTACATCCAGATTTGCTCTTGATTTTGCCAGCCCTAATGTAAATGATTCAGCTCCATAAGCAGCAGAACTCAATGAAGCATTTGTATGAATACAAATAAATAAGTCGGCATGATGATCGTTAACGACATCTGCACGTTCCTGCAAAGTAAGATATTTATCTGTTTTTCTGGTATAAATAACTTTTACATCCTTGAATTTTTGTTCTATAATAGCTCCTAAATCCAAAACAACTGCAAGATTAATATCTTTTTCACGTGAATTAGAACTCATAGCTCCCGGATCATGACCTCCATGTCCGGCATCAAGAACCACTGTGAATCTCGCGTCCTGCGCGTTTACAGGTGAAAAAAAAGAAATTCCGGTTAATAATATTATATAGTATAGTGAAACAAGAAAATGCTTTTTTAAAATTTTCATATAAATCAGCTAATTGAGAACAATTAAGTTCTATATTTTGTGCAAAAGTAATGTAATTATCCTGTTCCTGTAGCGTAATCAAGGAGTAAATTTTCAAATTAATCATAAAAAAAGGATATAAGTAAAAGAGACTATTATTTTTTCACTAAATTTGCATCCTAATTTAGAAACCCATGCCCATACCGGATGCAAATCTGTAACCGTTTATATTTCAGCAAAGCACGTTCGTACTTGCTTTTATTTTTATGGTTAGCTCTTCCTCATTTGGGTTTCAGCCAGGAGAAAGGTATATCAAATAATAATCAAAGCAAAACAATTGTTAAAGATAAACTTTCTTCTTCAAATGATTCTATACCAGATGATTCCATTTCCGCAAAACCCAATAAAAAACAAAAACCAAATCAAATAGACGCTGAAATTGTCTATAGTGCTCAGGATTCAATCGTGTTTCTTGGCAATGGAACAGGTTTTCTTCATGGGAAAAGCGATATCAAATACAAAAATATTGAATTAAAATCTGAGTTTATTCGTGTAAAAATGGATAGCAGTTTGATTTATGCACGAGGTAGAACCGATAGTATTGGAAAAAAGATAGGGGAACCGGTATTTACAGAGAGTAAAACAGAATATGAATCAAAAGAACTTACCTATAATTTAAGAACAAAAAAAGGGTATATACGACAAGCTGTCACAAAACAGGGTGAAGGATATATAATTAGTGACAAAACAAAAAAAACAAGTGATGACGTATTGTGCATGGTTGATGGAAAATACACAACGTGCGACAATCATGAACATCCTGACTTTTATCTTGACCTGACCAGAGGAAAAGTTAAACCGGGAAAATATATTGTTACCGGACCTGCATATCTGGTAATAGAAGATGTACCTTTACCAATTGCCATTCCTTTTGGGTTTTTTCCGTTTACCGATAAATATTCTTCAGGTATCCTGATGCCAAGCTATGTTGATGATATGTCAAGAGGGTTTGGATTGATCAATGGAGGATATTATTTTGCCATTAGTGATTATATGGACCTGGAATTAAAAGGGGATATTTATACTAAAGGTACCTGGGCAATTAATGCAAATACAAGATATATAAAACGTTATAAATATTCGGGGAATTTTAATTTCAGCTACCGTGAGGATGTAATTAGTGAAAAAGGATTGCCTGATTATCAAAGCAATCCCAACCTGAGTTTAGTTTGGTCACATGCACAAGATACAAAAGCAAATCCGTTCTTCAATTTTTCATCCAGTGTGAACTTTTCAACCAGTGGATATAACCGAAGCAATATAAACAGCTACTATAACGGTAATTTAAATTCAGAAAACACAAAAGGTTCCAGTGTATCTTTTACCCAACGGTTCCCTGACAGTCCTTTTAATCTTTCAGGTAGTATGCTTATAAACCAACGGACAAAAGATTCAACAATAAGTATGACATTACCTAATCTGAGCATTTCAATGAGTCGTATTTATCCTTTTAAACGGAAAAATCCAATAGGCAAAGAACGTTGGTATGAAAAAATTTCAATGTCATATTCCGGAACACTAGCCAATAGCATTGATACTAAAGAGTATAAATTATTACATTCATCATTTACAAAGGATTGGAGAAACGGAATGTCACATAATATTCCGGTAAGTGCAACTTTTAATTTATTAAAATATATTAGTATCTCTCCAAATATCGGCTACACTGAACGATGGTATCTTCAGTCAGTCAATAAATCCTGGGATAATAACACAAAAACAGTAAAAACCGATACTGTTAATGGTTTTAACCGGGTGTATGATTTTAATACAGGCATTTCAGCCTCTACTAAAATTTATGGTTTTTTTACTCCGGTTCGTGCTATTTTCGGTGACAAGATAAATCAAATCCGCCACGTAATGACACCTTCTGTCAGCTTCAGTTACCGACCCGATTTTAGTGATCCTGTATGGGGTTATTATGGTTCATATACCCAAACATTACCGGATATTACAAATCCGCTTGTTATGCATGATCAGGTTGTTCAATACTCTCACTATGAAAACAGTTTATATGGGACACCCGGTGCAGGAAAGTCAGGAGTTGTGAATTTCTCATTGGGTAATAATGTTGAAATGAAAGTCCGAAATGACAAAGACACTACCGGAGTAAATCCATTCAAGAAAGTAAGTTTAATAGATGCTTTAACAATAAGTGGAGGTTATAATTTAGCAGTTGATACTATGCAATGGCAAATTTTTAATGCCAGTCTCCGATTAAAATTAGGTAAAAATTATACTTTAAGTTTAAACGGTTCTTTTGACCCGTATGAATACAGCATTAACAACGTAGGAAATGTAGTCAGGGTAAACAGACTCCGTTGGAATGACGGTAAATTTCCTAAATTTTTAGGAACAAGTACT
>Ga0302215_10003313_pt1 | contig 10879 bp, 10 predicted proteins | sample II_Fen_N3_1_FD_194580 | JGI IMG/M metagenome (GOLD analysis project Ga0302215, IMG submission 194580) | Peat permafrost microbial communities from Stordalen Mire near Abisko, Sweden - II_Fen_N3_1 | ecosystem: Environmental > Terrestrial > Soil > Wetlands > Permafrost | place: Sweden: Abisko... | reverse complement strand
ATCCGTAAGCGTTAGATTACTGTTTGCGGCAGCCTGAGATTCTATAACATGTACTACAACAGGAATTTCGTAAACTTGTCCGGTATAAAGACCATTCCAGGATACAGTAGCGCCAGATTTATTAAGAAGAGATTGCTTATCGTTGTAAAACTTTTGATCAGCTTCTATTCTTTTTCTCTTTAAGTCAGGATATTTTTCATCATTTTTTTTCATTACTACATCAAAGCCACATTCTTTATGTAAATCCTGTGAAAATGAATTAACAAAAAACATAAGTACTAAAAGGGTACTGATTCTTTTCATTTTTATCTTTATTTTTAAATATTCGACTGCAAACCTATCATTTTTTTATCAATTCTTAATTATACAAGACATGAAAATTTAATAATAACTTAATATTTAACATTAATTAATAGATATTAAATTTAAATAATAATATTTAAAAAACATTTTTGAGCTTACTTGGTAAAACATATTACTATTTGTAACATTGGTATGATTTTTAATACTAATTTTGTATAAATTTTCAATAATGAAAAACATTCAACAAACTATAAATCAGAACAATCATCAGATTAATTGGTTTCAGAAATTTCTGATGATCTGCTCAGGAGGAAACCTTCATATCCTCAGAAAAACGCCCAGCGAATGGAATAAATTCGCAGGAATAGGTGATATTGTATTATTCACTGCAATATTTGCTACACTATCCGCAGGTTATGCAATGTATACAATATTCGACGACATTTGGATTTCGGTAGGATTCGCAATTCTGTGGGGGTTAATGATTTTCAATCTTGACCGTTATATCGTTTCTTCAATCAAAAAAACGGGAACCTGGTGGAATCAAATATTGATGTCTATTCCAAGATTAATTTTGGCAACATTTTTAGGAATTATTATCTCTAAACCTTTAGAACTTAAAATTTTTGAAAAGGAAGTCAACAAACAATTGAATACCATTATTCAAAGAAACAAAAAGCAACTTCAAGGCGAGATGAGCGGAAGAATTTTGCAGCAAAGTGAGCCGTTTGACACCGAGAAAAAACAAATCTCAGACAAAATCGCACAATATCAGAAATCTTATGATTCTGCAGCAGTGGAATTGGAGAAGGAAATTTTAGGGAAACAATCTGGTTTGACGAGTGGTAAAGAAGGTTTCGGACCCAATGCTAAACGTAAGCAGGAACTGAAAGAACAACGCAGAGTTGACCTCGAAAATTATCAAAAACAGGCGGCTCCGAGATTAGAATATTTAGATAAAGAAATTTCAAAAGTTTACACCAACTTAGAAAGCGAAAGAAAGTCAACCGAAACTATTGAAGATAAGTTTAATGGTTTCGCGGCACGACTTCAGGCTTTGGATGAACTTGGCAAAAACTCAGCGATTATAGCAACCGCAGCCGCATTTATCATGGGACTTTTTATCTGCCTCGAAATTTCTCCGGTTTTGGTCAAATTAATTTCCCAGGTTGGACCTTACGATTATCTTTTAGAAAAAACTGAAAATGATTTCAGATTATACTCAAAAGAAAAAATCGAAAAAGGAAATTTCCTTACTGATTTCCGGATTGATGATTTTAAGGATAAATTGAGGTAGTTGGTTGTCAGTTGTATATCAAAAGGTAAAAATTTTCATAGACTTTGCTACTTTTATATGACCTATTTTTTTCTTAAACATAAAATAAAAGAATCGGCGTTCGCTTTGCGACCGCCGATTCTTTTATATAAATCTGAAAAGTTTCTTAAAATAATATTACAAAGAATAATTCGGAGCTTCGGAAGTAATGATCACATCATGTGGATGAGATTCTTTTAATCCGCTTCCTGTAATCATCACCATTTTGGTATCTTTTTGTAAAGCTTCAACATCTTTTGCTCCACAGTAACCCATTCCGGCTCTAAGACCTCCAGTCAATTGGAAAATAACATCTTCCAACTTTCCTTTGTGCGGCACTCTACCTTCAATACCTTCCGGCACAAATTTCTTAGCTTCACTCTGGAAATATCTTTCTTTCCCGCCTCTTTTCATTGCAGAAAGACTTCCCATTCCCTGATAAGCTTTGAATTTTCTTCCCTGATAAATAATTTCTTCACCCGGAGATTCATCAGTTCCTGCCAAAAGTGAACCTACCATTACAGCTCCTGCTCCACTTGCGATCGCCTTTACGATATCACCTGAAAGTTTGACACCTCCATCAGCGATTACCGTAACGTTTTTTGATTTAGCATATTCGTAAACGTTATAAATTGCGGATAATTGCGGAACTCCCACACCTGCAACAACTCTCGTTGTACAGATAGAACCGGGACCAACACCCACTTTTAATACGTTTGCTCCGGCTTTGATCAAATCTTTCGCAGCTTCGGCAGTTACAATATTTCCACCTACCAAATCTAAATCTGGATAAGCTTTTCTGATTTCTGAAATTTTATCTAAAACACCTTTAGAATGACCATGTGCAGAATCAATTGCTATAATATCTACTCCGGCTTTCACCAAAGCAGCAATTCTGTCCATTGTATCTTCACCAACTCCAACTCCGGCTCCTACAATCAAACGACCGTTTTCATCTTTGTTAGCATTGGGATATTCTAATTGATTGTCGATATCCTTAATGGTAATCAAACCAACCAATTTGTATTCTTTATCTACGATAGGAAGTTTTTCAACTCTGTTTTTAAGAAGGATTTCTTTGGCTTTCTCAAGATTTGTGCTCTTGTCAGAAGTAATCAGGTGATCTTTCGTCATGATTTCTTCAACTTTCATATCAAGATTTTCCTGATATTTCACATCTCTGTTGGTAATAATGCCTATTAAAACATTATCCGGATCTACCACAGGAAGACCGGAGATTTTATATTTAGCCATTGTTTCTTTAGCCTCAGCCAAAGTATGATCTTTTGTAAGAGTAACGGGATCAGAGATCATTCCGTTTTCTGAACGTTTTACACGGTTTACCTGTGCAGCCTGCTCAGCAATTGTCATGTTTTTGTGTATGAAACCTAAACCACCAACTCTTGCCAGTGCAATCGCCAAATCACCTTCCGTCACCGTATCCATAGCAGCGGAAACGATAGGAACATTAAGCGTAATTTTATCGGTAAGTCTTGATTTTAATGAAACCTGATTAGGTAAAACTTCAGAATAAGCAGGGACTAGAAGCACGTCATCGAAAGTGATGGCTGTCTCTACAATTTTGTTATAAATAGACATCTTTACTTTCTTGCAAAATTAAGACTTTTTAGCGAGATACGAAAATCCTTTTTAATAGTTTAAATAAAACTTAACAATCAATTCTATTTATTAAAAAAGTCGCAATCTTAATGACTGCAACTTTCCACAATATAAAAATAAGTTAATATGAATTCTACTTGTCTGAAACGTGGTTGATCATTTGAGAAATATCATCCGGAGTGAAGTTTCCCTTTACATCTACAAAAACCAAATCTTTATCTGAATTTACAGTTATCAGCATATTCCTGATTGATTCACCATTTTGTTTTACTCGGATATTGACATTATTACCATCATGTTTTATGGTTGCCCAATCTTCGTAATTGTTATCATTCAAATAACTGGCATAATCTTTCAGCATCTTTTTGTTCCCATTTTCTACAGTGAGCACTTTTATTTTAGAGACTTTCTTTACCAAAGCAATTACGGCTTCATTATCTCCTTCTTCTCTCAAAGCTTTTTTAATGTAAGGTTTAGCTAAAAACAGCGGTACATTAATGCTTACGAATTTCGCTCCTTTATAATCATATTCTGATTTTGAGAAAAATGCCATATTTGGTTTTTCTGACACGATGCAAGATTGCATCAGAAACATCGTACAAATGGCAACAAAGATTGTTTTTAAGATTTTCATGGCTTTGGTATTTAGTTGATTGATGAAAGACTTCCTCCAGACATTTTACTTATATCAGAATCAATTTTTGGATTTCCTTTGTATCTTACTGATCCTCCTGAAGATGCCTTCACTCTCATTTTATCCTGAACATTGACTGTGGCGCTGCTTCCTGATGTAGATTCTACTTCTGCAGTATTTACACGAAGATTTTCTGCTTTACAAACCGCTCCACTGCTTACATCAAACATTGCGATGTCTGCATTTCCTTCTACATTTGCATTTGCCCCGCTTGAGCTTTTCAGCATTATTTTACCGGAAGTAATATTGGCTTTTACATTAGACCCTGAACTTACTGTGACGTCTGTCGTATTATTGATGGTAAATTTCCCCGCCACACTAGATCCTGATGAAGCATCAATTCTCAGATTATTTTCTTTAATGGAATTTACAACAGTAAAAGCAGAACCAGAAGAAGTTTTTATATTATCCATTTTTGGCGATGAGATATTAACGCTCAGATTTTTAAATTTCATCTTTTTTGCCCCTTTGTTATCGATATACACTTTCAAAATTCCATTTTCCACTTTCGTGATGATATTCTGAAGTTTGTCTGAATCTGCATACACTTTCACATTGGTTGCATTTTCCTGTTTGAAAACGACGTTTACACCTGTACTCACTTCAATACCTGAAAATTCACCTACATTTCTGTTTTCTCCATTTAAATAAGATGATGTACTTTCAGAATTAAAGCTGTTTCTTACCGTTGTCGTAGTTGATGAACTCGTTGATGTTTCTCCCGAATTGATGATTTTATTCACATCATCCATTGAGAGTTTCCCATCAAGCATGACCAAGATATTTTCGCCGTTTCCGCTGTCAATTCTTAACAATATATCTTCAAGAATTCCGTTTTTAGCTTCAGATGAAAGAAATTTGATTTTACTATCTCCATTCTTTACAGACATCATTTCGCTGTAATTCATGTTTTTGAGGTAAGAAGTTATTTCTTTATTCAGTTGATTGAGATTATTCGAAGATTTTCCATTTTCAGGACTTTCGGTGATCAATACTTTTAATCCATTGATTTTTGCAAGTAAAGGCTTGATCTGATCCAATTCGGAATCTGCAATATTAAGATTGCTGAGCATCCCAAACATCGGTTTTGCAATTTTGATGGATGTTACTCCTTCTACTTCCTGATATTTATCAAAAAGTTGATCCATTTTTTCTTTTTGCCCATACACATTGAAAAAATGTGAAAAAGCGAGTGCGAATATGATGAATATTTTTTTCATGACTTTAATTTAAATTTAATTGACTAAGCTGCCTGATCAGTTGCGTAATCTATTGATTGTTCTGTTAGTATTCTACGTTATCCATCACTTTTGGCTGTGACAAAGCCTGATTCATGTTGTTGGCAACCACCTGAAACGAATATTTTGTAACATTAATGGCTTCTTCCATATTATCGATTCTTTTTCCGTTTACGATAACATAAGAATCTTTATATCCTGTGGAATCTTTTATATTTTTAACAGCAGTATTGCTTACATATCTTGGTTTTGTTTCTTTCTTAATTCTGCTTTTCTTAGAAAGAATTTTATCTAAAACATCCTCTTCCGCCAATGTACTTTCCTGAAAAATAGAATCTCTTTTCTCACCGGAAATAGAATCATTGCTTAATACAGCAACTTGTGTCTGATTCTCACGATTTTCTTTTATGAAATCAGATTTCTGCTTTTGAATTTCATTAGCAACCAACTGAGCCTGATTTTCTACATCAGCATTTTGATTATAATTAAAGATAAATCCAACACTGAAAAGCAAAACTACACTTGCCGCCATCCAAAACCATTTTGGAAATGAAGGTTTGGCTTTGCTGATAGGAATAATTTCAGCTTCATTATTTGCATTACCTTCTGCTTTTTGAAGAAAATCTTCAAAATCCCAGTTCATTTTTTCCTCTTTTAAGTCCTTTAAGACTTCTTTATATTTATCCTGATATTGTTCGTTGCTCATAGCTCATCAGTTGTGAGATTTGTTCTTTTACTTTTTGTCTTGCCCGCATAAGATTTACTCTTACTGCATTTTCTTCCATTTCCAGCATTTCAGAAATTTCAGACACATCATACTCTTCTACATCTTTCAAATGGATGACCATTTTCTGTTTCTCGGGAAGCTGATTGATAAAACCAATAATATGCTCCTTGAGATTATTCACATCCATACTGTAGAGTTCCGATCGGTGAAGCTGCAGATCTGCAAAGCCCAACTTCACTTCGTGGTGTTTCAATCGGTTCAGGCATTCGTTTTTTACAGATTTTAATGCGTAGGATTTTAAATTTCCAAATTTTTCAAGTTCTTCTTTTTTCTGCCAAAACTTGATCATTAAATCTTGTACAACATCTTCTGCCTCATCACTGCTCATGACAAATCTTTTCGCAAAACGATACATCTCATCTTTGAGAGTGAAAACCGTATTTTTGAAAGTCTCTTGGGTCATAAGTTTGTTTCTATAAGTAAGACATCTAATAATTGAAAAACATTACATCAAAAACAAAAAAACTTCAAAAAAGTTTGAAGTTTTATTTTTTTTTGAAAAACAATTCAATTTTGAACCATTAAGATATTTGAGAATTTTAGATTTTTTAAGCTGAGCTTTGCTTTAAGACGCATCGTTTAATGATTATCTTCAGATAATTCTCTTAAAAAAACTTAACTGCTTAATCATCTTAATCGTTGAATTTTTTCTCATTATTTTCTTTAATAATTATCAAAAATGTGTTTAAAAATCGCCTTATCATGGTCTGTTAACGGCAGTTTTCGTCTTGCCATTACTTTCTCGGCAACTTCATAGGCTTTATCTAATTTAAATCTTTCATCATCTTTAAATCCACCCCACGAAAAACTTTCTATCAGATTGGGTGGAAAACCCTCTCTGAAAATATTGGAAGCTACGCCAATCACTGTTCCTGTATTTAATTGAGTATTGATCGCCGTTTTAGAATGATCTCCCATAATCAAACCGGTAAACTGTAAACCTGTATCTTCAAAATGCTTGGTTCTGTAACTCCAAAGTTTTACGTTGGCGTAGTTGTTTTTTAGATTAGAAGAATTGGTATCTGCTCCCAGATTACACCATTCACCAATCACAGAATTCCCTACAAAACCATCGTGACCTTTATTAGAATATCCGAAAATAATAATGTTATTCACCTCTCCACCCACTTTAGAATGGGGACCAACTGTAGTTGCACCGTAAATTTTTGCGCCTAAATTAAATTTAGATTCTTCACACAAAGCAATCGGGCCACGAAGATTACAACCTTCCATCACTTCGGCATTTTTTCCGATGTAGATTTTTCCTGTCTTTGTATTGATTGTTGAGAATTCAACTTGCGCACCTTCTTCGATGAACAAATCTTTTTTATCACCTAAAAATCCGTTGGTGGAAGATAATTCCTGAGAAGTTTTCCCTTTCGTTAATAATTCAAAATCAAAATCTATTGCTTTATCGTTAAAAGTAAAAAGGTCGGTTGGTTTTTTAAAGAAAATCAGTTCTTCTTTGATGTCGGTCATTTTCTCGATTTGATTCAGAGAAAAACCTTTCATATTGATTCTGGCAGCAATTAATTCATCTTCATACACTAAAGCTTCACCCAATTGTAAATCTTTGATTTGCTGAATGATTGTTTCGGTAGGCAAAAAATTAGTTACTAAAAAAAGACTTTCAACATCTTCCGGATTTTTAAATTTACCTTGAAGATAATTTTCAGTAAAAAAAGAAACTTCTGTGTTTTCTAAAATTTTCTGCCATCTTTCTGAGAAGGTAAGAATTCCGCATCGCATTTCTGCAACGGGACGGGTAAAAGTAAGCGGAAGAAAATCTTCCCAATATTGTGCATCGGAGAATACGAGTTGCATTTGAATATAGTTTTTTAGGTTGGAAGCTTGATGATAGAAGTTGGGAGTTTATAATTACTCCGTTTTATTTAACATCTGCTTTGTACAAAAATACAAATCTTAAAACAATTTTCCCTTTCAAATCTTAATTCTGACGAATTTCTACAAAAAAAAGTCTTCCGAAAATTTCGGAAGACTTTAAATATTTTTAAAACAAAAAATTACTTAGAGAATTTCTTGTATTTATTCATGAACTTGTCTACTCTACCTGCAGTATCAACTAATTTAGTCTTTCCTGTGTAGAAAGGGTGAGAGCTAGAAGAGATTTCCATTTTGATCAATGGGTACTCTACACCTTCGTGCTCGATAGTGTCTTTTGTGTCAGCAGTAGATTTTCCTACAAATACTTCGTCGTTACTCATATCTTTGAAAACAACAAGTCTATAATTTTCTGGGTGAATTCCTTTTTTCATAATACAATTTTTTAAAAAAATTAAAGTTTTGCTTTCGAAATAGTAATGGTATTTCTCTGCTAAATTTTAGGTTGCAAAAATACAATATTTTTTATAATATACAAATAGTTGAGCAATAATTTTTTAGAGATTAGAAATTGTTTTGCATAAATTAATTAAAAACCCATTACAATAAATGGTAACATATGAAAATTGAAGTATTTTCGTTAAATTTGAAATCTATTAAACTTAAATTTCGATGAAATTCAAACTACTTCTGTTTTGCTCTTCCTGGATGCTTGTTTTTGCAGTTTCCTGTAATAAAGATGAGATTTCTTTTGATGCTCCTTCTCAGGAACTGAGTTTCTCACGAGATACCGTGTTTTGCGATACCGTTTATCATCAGGTAAGATCTGAAACTTATGCCGTGAAAGTCTATAATAATGAAGACAAAGACATCATGATCCCGAAAATCAGCCTTGAAAAAGGTGCTGCTTCTTTATATAAAATCAATGTTGACGGAAAAACAGGTCACGAATTTACCAATGTACCTTTAAGAAAAAAAGACAGTCTGTTTATTTTTGTTGAAATAGCACCGCAGGCAACCGGTCCTGAAGCAATCGCTGAAGACCGTGTAATTTTCACAAGTCCTGCAGGACAACAACATGTTACATTATTTTCTGTGGTTCAGGATGCTGAGTTTTTTATTCAGACTCCTACCAATCCTAATGTTTTAACGAGTAATACAACCTGGACGAGTAATAAAGCCAAAATCATTTATGGCGATCTCACCGTAGATCAAGATATTACCTTAAACATTCAGGCGGGAACTAAAGTTTATTTTCACAAAAACAGCGGAATGAAAGTCGCTGCAGGAGGTATTTTAAATATTAACGGAACTCAAAGTCAACAGGTAATCATGCGCGGAGACAGAAATGATACTTACTATGATACCATTCCAAAAAACTGGAACTCGATCAGAATGGCAGCCGGTTCCCTTTTAAATATGAATCATACGAGACTTTTTGGAGGTACGAAAGGATTAGATTTAAGACAAAGTACTGCTACTATTAAAAACTCATTCATCCACACTTTTCAGGAATACGGAATTTATGCTGTGGCTTCTACAGTGACCGCAAATAATTTAGTAATGAACAACTGTGGAGAATCTGCGATCGGAATTTTTAAAGGCGGAAATCATTCTTACACTCACGCAACGATTGCCAATTATTCGGGAACGATGGGCTCTCTCAACAGATTAGGAATTTTCGCAACTAACGAATTTAAAGAAGAAAATGGACAAATTGTTTACGGAGCTTTGCAAAATTTAAATATTCTCAACAGCATTGTTTATTCTGACAGAGATAATTCGATTACTTTAGAAAAAGTAGGTACAAACCAATTTCAGTACTTAATTCAAAACTCATCCATAAAATACAGTGGAGTTTCTGGTGCAGGATTTATGTTTGACAACAATCCTACAAACAGTGTTATTCAAACTGTTAAAAATGAAGATCCGAAGTTTATCAATTATTTCATCGCTCAAATGAATTTACGTGTGAAAGCAGATTCTCCGGCAAGAAATAAAGGTGCGCTTTCAATTGCTGCAACAGTTCCTACAGATATTGTGGGCGTTACTAGGACTTCAAATGTAACTTTGGGAGCCTATCAATAATATGATTGATTCTTGATTCTTGATTATAAAAATCAACTCGTATCTTAAATATTTAAACTAGCTCTTTAAAAAATGGAAATTACAAATCTTCAACATCAAGTCGACGAATGGATCAAAACCATTGGTGTTCGTTATTTCAATGAGCTTACCAATATGGCAATGTTGACAGAAGAAGTTGGCGAAGTTGCAAGAATTATTGCAAGAAGATATGGTGAACAAAGCGAAAAGGAAAGCGATAAAACCAAAGATCTCGGTGAAGAATTAGCTGATGTTTTGTTTGTTACTTTGTGTTTAGCTAATCAAACAGGAACCAATCTGCAGGAAGCTTTCGACAAAAAAATGAAAGTGAAAACTGATCGCGATAAAGATCGTCATCAGAATAATGACAAATTGAGATAGAAATTAGATATTAGTTTTAAAATTCTGTATCTAAAGTCTAAAAAGAAGAAATAATGAAGTTAGAAAAATCAAAATTAATAGGAAATAAAACCATACAAATCAGCGGTTCGAAAAGCATTTCGAATCGTTTGTTGATTTTAGAAAGTTTATTTTCAAACATTAAAATGGGGAATTTATCTAATTCTCAAGATACACAGTTGCTCAAAAAAGCATTGTCTGAAACCTCGTCAGAGGTTCGTGAAGACTTTGAAAAAAAGAAAAAATCTTCTGAACAAAACTCCGAAACTGTTGATATTCATCATGCAGGAACGGCCATGCGTTTTTTGACATCTTATTATTCAATTCAGGAAGGCAAAACAACCATTTTGACTGGTTCCGGGAGAATGAAGGAAAGACCGATTAAAAATTTGGTCACAGCTTTACAGAATTTGGGAGTTGAAATTGAATATTTAGAAAATGAAGGCTTTCCGCCTTTGAAAATTACAGGAAAAAAAATCAACCAATCGAAAGTAGATGTTCCGGCAAATATTTCGAGTCAGTTCATCACTTCTCTCCTTTTGATTGCAGGAAAATTAGAAAATGGGTTGGAAATT
>Ga0302215_10003311_pt1 | contig 10887 bp, 10 predicted proteins | sample II_Fen_N3_1_FD_194580 | JGI IMG/M metagenome (GOLD analysis project Ga0302215, IMG submission 194580) | Peat permafrost microbial communities from Stordalen Mire near Abisko, Sweden - II_Fen_N3_1 | ecosystem: Environmental > Terrestrial > Soil > Wetlands > Permafrost | place: Sweden: Abisko... | reverse complement strand
CCAGCACATCTTTTCCTTTGATATCCACATTATTTGCCACATAATCATACAACTGTGCAGGGTATTTGTTCTTTTTGTCAATCTCATGAAGGGCTATTTCATGACTTCCCTTCGAATACCCGTAATTCATAAACGTGATATCCGATTTTTTATCCATCTTACTGATGTACCAATACAACAGCCTGAAAAATACATTTGCAATTCTTTCACTCATAATATTTTAGTTTTTTTTTTCAATAGAGCCAAGAGCCAGGACAAAAGACAAAAGAGCAAAGACAAAAGACATCTAGAGTCTAGAGCCTAGAACCAAGAACCAAGAGCCAAGAACCAAGACAAAAGACATATAGAGCCAAGAACCAAGAGCAAAGACAAAGGATAAAAGAGCAAAGACAAAAGAAAAAAAAAGAGGAATATGAAATAAGACAAATTAAAGCAGCGTGTTGAAATTTGGTATGTCAGATTGATGTGTTCGTTGTATAGTGCTTATTCCTTATTGTTATTTATTGATTTTTTTATCTTCCCTATTGTGATCTATTGTGTTCTACTGTGGTTAATAATTTTCTTTTGTATCTTCAATTGTGATTCTTGAATTTCTTTTGTGTTCATTATTGTGATCACTTTGTTCTAGTGTGGTTTATAATTTTCTTTTGTATCTTCAATTGTGTTTTTGAATTTCTTTTGTGTTCATTATTGTGATCTACTTTGTTCTAGTGTGGTTTATAATTTTCTTTTGTCTTTTGTCTTTGTTCTTTTGTCTAGTGTGTGGTTACTAATTTTCTTATGTCTATTGGTATGTTCTACTGTGGTTACTGATTGTTTTTTATCTTGGCTCTTTTGTCTGGTTTGTGTAACCCGGGATCAACTGTCAGGCTTTTATGAATAAAGAATCTCTTAAATCCAGTAGAGTATTATTGGGGGAGGGTCCGGAAGGAATGCTGGCCGTAAGAACTTATTCCATATAACAGAAGAATTGGAAGTAGCGGTTTTATTAATCGTAATTAAACCCCTTTTTCATTCTCTCAAAAGCACACCGTTTTTCAATTGGAATTTCTTTATCGATGAATGATTAATATACAAATTTATGTTGTTTCAATCTCCGTTGTTCAAAAATTACAGAATATTACGTGTTGATAATCATTGATTTGATTTGATGTGAAGATTTAAATCTTTCTTAATTGATTTGTGCAGGTTACTACCAAATAACGTTAACAGGTGGCATATGAAAATCTGACTAAACCATTCAATACTAATATTTAAGATCCCAGATTTTGTCTGAATAATTGTAGACACAGATTGGTTGGAATTGAATTCCCGGGGTGGGGGCAAAGGGCTGAAAATTTATCTTTATGCACAGCTTCATGCACCGGATAAATATATCCCCTTTTGGCCTATGAAATTTTAACCGGGAGTTTCTAATTTCGTAGAATATAGTGCAAGCGCAGCCTTTCGGATTTTTGTTACCCCTATGCACGGTACGACCTCCCGGATTTTCTAAACTGTCTTCCATTTATCTCCCGTTTTGATCCGGTTTTTCACCCCTTTTATTCCGGTTTTTTACCCGTTTTAAGGTAAAATTTCCATAAAATTTCCATAAAACTTCCATAAAACATAGATAATACATATTTATATAAATAAGTATTATCTAAGTATTATCTATGTTTTATCTAAGTATTATCTAAGTATTACTATAAAATGGGTACCAAATGGGTACCAAATGGGAAGTAAACGGGAAGTAAACGGGAAGTAAACGAAATTAAGAGGGATAAATAACTTGATTAACAGCTACATAATATAAAGATTTGATTTTGCAGTATTCTTTTCCCGGTAAAAAAATGATAGATAGGAGTGGAAAAACAGGAAAGTAATGAAAACAAAGGGGGAAGTTCAAATACACTCACATACCATGACCAGAAATAGATTTACAAAGATGAAACAAAGGGAGATAAACATCTTCTTTTTACACAACCTCAACAGGACAGGGAGTGAAAAAACAGGAAAAAACGATGCCAACACGATGAATTAAAAATATTGATAAATATAGTTATTAAATTAATTAAAATTACAACTTAAATGTGTAGATTTGTCCTGATTTAATAAATACTATGGAAATTAACCTGCATACCTTCAAAATCCCCTTAAACAAAGCGTTTCTGAAAGTAAAACCCAACCGACAGGAGAATGAATTGTTTAAAAAGAACCTCATCGCGCTGATGGATACCATTGACGTGTACGAGTCGGAAGAATTCCATAAAAATTGGGTATCCGATTTTCTGAAGAATAAGTACTCCAAGGCAACCCACTTTATCATAACGCCAGCTCTCTCAAACCAAAATTGACCAATTTGTTTATCAGCTATATGGATTGACAGAGGAGGAAATTGATATTGTGGAGGTTAAGTAAATAAGGCATCTTTAGTGGCAAATTTTTAAATAAATCTAAACAATGAAAAATATATAACCAACGCTTGTGTAGGCCTGCTAATTATCAGAACTATGAAAGCTGTAGTTGTTAAATATAAAATATATTGTATATTTGCAAAATAAAAATTAATTTTTATATAATTATATTCATTTGAATTTTTGTTGAATTCTATTTTAAAAACTTTAAACGATAAATTATGGATATTACATTAATTGCAACTGCAGTAATGACATTTATTGGCCCTTACATAACCAAAGCTGCTGAAAGTGTGGCAGAAGGTGTTGGAGCCGATTTATGGGGAAAAATTAAAACTGTATTTACTAAAGATAAAGAAAAAGAATTCACTCAAAAGTTTGAAAATGGACTTATTACAAATGCGGATCTTGGCCCAATAGAAAGTGCTTTGATTGAACATCTAAATGAGAAAAGGGATTTTTTACAAACAATAAACGAAAGTCTAAATATAAAGTCAACAAATAAGTTCATACTTGAAAGTAATTTGAAAGTTGCAGCAAGAATTCGTGAAGAACTTCAACCACTTTATATGGAACAAGTAGATGCGGGTATAGCTGTAGAAGGTGATTATAGAAATAGAATTGCTCAATTAGAAAGAAAACTAAATATTATTGATGAAAAAATTGTAGTATTAATATCGAAAAAATGATTTTGTAATTTATGAGTATCATCGATGAATATAAAGAATTAGAACAAAAACTTAGCGAAAAGTTCAGTCAACTTTGTTCAGAATATGCATGTGCAGGTATGTCAACTGAAGGTGATTATTCAATACAGATTGATCATACCGAAAAAAAATTATATGAGATTAGACAAAAGATAAAACGGTTAGAAGAAGCAAAAGAGCCTGAAAGTTGGAATATAAAAATTTTTGTACTTACTAACTTTAAAGCCAAAATAATTGAAAATATTCCAGAAGGAATAATAAAACAATTACCAACTAACAGAAACTCAAACGAGAAACTCGAATTGTGGGTGCCATATTTGCAAGAACCAAAAACTATTGAAAAACTTCTATCCGAATTTAGAGATAAAGATGGTTATTTATTTGAAGTATTTTATTTAAATGGTCAAGTCGATATAGAAAAGTGGAGTGTTGAAATAGATAATAGTATCGTAGAAGGTAGAGCAGTGGCTATTATTGATTTACTTGGCATTAACAAAGGTAATGAGCCTATCGCCAGAAGATTCGACACCCAAAAAATGAATTCAACAATACTTCCTATTTGTTTGGAATTACATAAGGATATTCGCAATTTTATGGAAGATAAACATAGAGAAATATTCCCGGTTTTAAATTATAAATTAAAAACAGACAGATGTTGTTATTTTGTAAAAGCACGTGAAGAGGATTTTTTTATTCAACAATTAAGAAGTATTTACCCAGCAAGAGGTAAAACAAAAAATACTATTAAAGGTATTGATAGAACTAATAAATTTCAATTAACAACATCAATTTCGAACTTCATATGATAATTTCATTCTATTCCTACAAAGGTGGTGTCGGCAGAACTCAATTATGTGCAAATGTTGCAGCTTATTTGAGTATTTACAAAAATAAAAAAGTGTTGCTTTGGGATTGGGATTTTGAGGCTCCAGGTTTACACGTCTATTATAATAAAAAAAATGAGGAAATAGAATCAAAAGGAACTATTGAATTATTAGATATATATGTTAGAATAATGCGTTCAAAGAATAATGTTCAAGAATCTGATCTCCCATATTTGTCTAAAGATTATTTTACAACATTAATTCCAGAAACAACAGAATGTGGTAGAGTTGATTTATTACCTGCAGGAAACTATTCTGGTAATTTTGCTCAAAAAGTAAACAACTTTAACTGGCAAGAGTTTTATGAGTTATTGGATGGGGTTAATTACATTGAATTGTTGAAAAAACAATTAAATGACTTTGATTATGACTACGTTTTTATAGATAGTCGAACAGGAATTAGTGATTATTCAGGAATTTGCAATATACAACTACCTGAACTGACAATTCTTATGATGACTCCAAATGAACAAAATTTTGCTGGATGTTCGCGAATTGCTAAACAAATAATTGAATCTGATTATGTAAAAAATAAATATAGAAACCCTTGGATAATGCCAATTCTTTCAAGGTTAGACCTTAACAATAAAACATATCCAGAGTGGATAAAAAGATTTACAACAAATTTTAGTTATCTTCTACCTAATATTGATACAAAAATAGATACCGAGTTTATTACTGAAATTTTTGAAGATATTTATTTAAATCAAACTCTATTAGAATATAATACTGCAATATCAACTGGAGAAAATAAGTTATTTGTCAATGCTAATACCCCAATTATAAAAGTTTCATTCGAAAGAAAATTTGTAAATATTGCTCAATTTATTGAAAATTTAAATGAAAGCTATTCATTGAATATATATAACCAAATAGACAGTGAAACTTGGCTAAATTACGCATGTAATGCAAATAAACAAAAACAGACAAGAAAAGAAATTATTGCTTATGCAAATGCAGGGGATTACAAGAAAGCCAACGAACTTGGAGGTACAGCTTCTAGTTGGTTCGAGGAAGGTAATAACTTTATGATGAAGAATGATCAAATTAAATCAATTGAATGTTATTTGAAAGCCATCAAAATTAAACCTGATTTTCAAGAAGCTCTCTTTAATTTGGGAAACGCATATTATTTTATAAACGATATTATCAATGCAATTGAATACTTAAAAAAAGCATTAGAGATTCTTCCAACTAATATTTCAACTTTATTAAATTTGGGTATAATGTATTCAAAAAATGAAGAAAATATAAATGCAATTGAATGTTTTCAAAAAATTATAGAATTAGAATCTAACAATGTAAGTGCATTAAATAACATAGGTTTTGCATTTATAAAATTAGGTGAAATTGCTAAAGCAGAAAATTATCTTTTAAAGTCAATAGATTTGGGGAATAAATTTAGAGGTAATATGAATGTCGGTCATGTTTATTTTTGTCAAGGTAATAAAGAAATGGCTTTTGAAAAGTATAAAATGAGTTTTTCTAACTCTAAAACAAAAGAATCTTTTTTTGTCGATTATGATGATGACTTTAAGTACTTAGAAAAAAATTCTATTACAAAAAAAGATTATGATTTTATGAAAGATAGATTGATTGAATATTCTACATTAAAATAGAAAATTATGTTTTTTTTTCAGTGTAATTTGAAAAGGATTCACGTAAAACAAATGATCTAATTGAAAACACAATACAAAAGTATGTTTCTAATATAAACAATTTTAGTGGATCATGTCAGTGAGTATTGAATTTTAATAAAAAGTGGGGCTTTATTACGATGAAGTACTCACTTTATTGTATATATCCTTAAATGCATTCTGAACTTTATTATATTCAATACTTAATTGTGCAAGTACAGAAGATGAAACTAATTTTAGTTCAATTAGCGAAGAGTGAACTGAATTGCAAATAAAAGGTATTTTAACTTCAATATAAAATAGACAGTAACAAAATTGGTTAACATACAAATATATTTTAGTTAAATATAATTTTATAATTTATTCTATGGCATTATTTAAAAACACAACTTCCAAACTGGCAGGAATAAAAGAAAACCCTTTTAAACTTTAACGAGAGATACAACGCTTGTTTGAAAATAACTTACCGTTGATTATGGGTTTGGAAATGGTAAAATCTGAATTTTCAATTAAAAATAAACGAATTGACACACTTGGTTTCGATACTCAAACGAATGCATTTGTAATTATTAAATATAAAAAAGGATAAAAATAGTAGTGTGGTAGATCAGGGATTCACTTATCTGAATCTTATGTTTCAAAACAAAGCGGATTTTGTGCTTGAATACAATGAAGGATTGAAAAAGAGCATCCTAAGAGGCGATGTAGATTAGTCGCAAACACGTGTGGCCTTTGTTTCGCCAGGCTTTACAGAGAATCAACGGGAAGCTACGAAATTTAAAGATATTGCTATCGAATTGTGGGAAGTCAAACAATTTGAGAATGGGATAGTATCTATCAATCAAATCAAGAAAAGTAATGCCGCCGAAAGTATTAAAGCAATCACCGACCGGAATAAAGACTTACAGGAAATTTCAAAAGAAATAAAGGTATTTACAGAAGATGATCATTTGCAGGGTAAACCGGATGAAACAATTGAACTTTATGAAAAATTTAAAGCTGCAATTCTTGATCTTTCACCAGATATTGAAGTGAAACCACAAAAGTATTATATTGCTTTCAAAAAAGGGACAAATATTACAGACATTGAAATACAAAAAAATGGAATAAAAATAAGCATAAACCTAAAAGCAGGGAAACTGGACGATCCAAAACATTTAATGAGGGACGTGTCAGTGTTAAAAGGTCATTCCTTAAATGGTGACTATGAGTATAAAGTGGATAGCGATAAAGATTTGGAATATATTATGAGTCTGGTGAAACAGGCGATCGTGTAAAAGAATATCCTTTATTAGTCCAAGAATAGGGATGATGGAACAATTGAAACTTTTATTAAATGAGAAAAATTATATATTATCTGTCTCAACTTATTCTATTTGTTCTATTTTTTCTAAGTTGCTTTGCAATAGTAAATACGATGGTTAGTATGAAATATGAAGCAGATGATGGTTGCATTTCAGGTATAACCGGTGAGAATCTATGTTTACAAAAAACAATGTGGACAGCTTTATGTGTATTGATAATAGTGTTGATGATTGTTTTGGGGTTTTATAAGAAGAAAATTTTAAGAAAGAAATAAATTAACATTAACTCTTGTCCAAGGTAAGTGACGAAACTAACTTTATTTCAAGTCTAACGAAGTGTAACCTTGAATGGAAATAAAATGAGCTATTAACTTGAATAATATACTGTCAGATAATAAGATTGCAATCTAAGTTGAATGGGAGTACTTTAAAATGTCCAGTTGTTAGCATTATTAAAAAAAATAAATCAATACCTTAAAGCAGATAAATATGAAATATTTTAAAGGCTGTTTAATGACATTAATTGTGTTAATTGTCATTTGTGTAATTGGATATTTGATATTTAAGAATAGTGTTATTTCAAATTTAGGAAGTTTAAAAAACAATGTTGAAATGAATTGGAATAAGTACACTGATAATCTAAAAAAAAGGAATGCTGATTTATCAAAGCAAGGTTTCAAAAATGATAGTATTAGATATTACATGGAAAGTAAAGGGAAATATATAAGTTTATCCGAATGTTCAAAAGAACTTGAATTTAATGAATACAAAATAAATCAATTTATAATTTATGATAGTTTAGAGCGTGATTTAAATGATAAAATGAATTCAAATTTAGAGATTTATAATCAAGCGGTGAGAGAATACAATGTATATAGAACTACATTTCCAAATTTTTTAATTGCCAGAAAAAATAAATTTCATAGTGATTTTAATTACTTTGATATCAGATATGGGGTTAACAATGAAAAGATAATGATCAAAAAGAAAAAATTGGAAAACTGGATTAAGAATGGTGGTCCATACCCGGAATGACAGCTTGGTTCTAAAGTTATTTAGAACAGATTCGAAAAGTCAGGATGAACGACAATATAGATCAAGGAGGCGCATTAACTGTAAATTATGAACCATAATGAAATAGGTATGCCATTAATATTGAAGAGTTATAAAAGAGCATTTGATTTTACGAGAGAGAAAGAAAAGTCGGATGTTGAACCGAGAAAAGAAATTATCAGTTATAAACTATGCAATTTTAAAATCGGGTTTCTGAAATTCTTAGACTTAGACTGTTCAATAGATGAATAAAGAAAAACGGGACTAAAATATAGCCAGTAAAAATCAATATTTACATACAATTATAATGTAGGCTTTAAAATTAATTGATTATGTTATCAGAAGAACTTTTAAGAAAGACACTTCAGGAATTACAGAGTTTAAGTGCCGAAACAGAAACTGTTGAATTCAAAGAAGCTAAGAATAATTTTGATTTCAGCAGACTGGGTAAATACTTTTCGGCATTGAGTAATGAAGCCAATTTAAAGGGTAATCCTTTTGCCTGGTTAGTTTTTGGAATTGAAGACAAACTTCATAAAATAGTAAGCACTCAATTTCGTTCTTTACGAAAGGATTTAGATAGCCTGAAAGGTGAGATTGCGAATAAAACTACCAATCGAATTACTTTTATTGAAATATATGAACTTAATTTGGATGAAGGCCGGGTTATTATGTTTCAAATACCTGCGGCCCCTAAAGGTTTCCCAATAGCATTTGAAGGACATTATTACGGACGTGATGGAGAAGAATTAGTTCCACTTAATTTGGAAGAAATTGAACGAATTAGGGCGCAGGCTACAACGGCAGACTGGAGTTCTGCGATTATTCCAAATGCTTCAATTGATGATTTGGATGAAGAAGCAATAAAAACAGCAAAATTCAACTTTAAGAATAAGTTTCCTGAGAAATCAGCGGATGTTGATTCATGGGACGACATTACATTTCTGAATAAAGCCAAAATTACCATAAAAGGAAAAATTACACGCGCTGCTATCATTCTCTTAGGGAAAGAAGAGTCCGAACATTTTATTAATCCGGCGGAAGCTAAAATCAGATGGATATTAAAAGACAGTAATGGAAATGATAAGGACTATGCTATTGTTGGTTGTCCAATACTTTTAGCAGTTGATAAAGTGTATTTAAAGATCAGAAATTTAAATTACCGATATTTAAAAGCCGGTACATTATTCCCGGATGAAATAACACAGTATGAACCATATAGTATCAGGGAAGCCTTGAATAATTGCATAGCTCATCAGGATTATACAAAACATGGTCGTATCAATGTCATCGAAATGGATGATCAATTGATATTTACTAACCTTGGCAGTTTTATTCCTGGAACTGTAGAGAAAGTGATTAAAGATGATGCACCTGAGGAGCATTATCGCAATCGGTTTTTGGCGAGTGCAATGTTTAATTTAAAAATGGTGGATACTATAGGTGGTGGCATAAAAAAAATCTTTAATTTTCAACGTGAGCGATACTTTCCTATGCCCGACTTTGATACGTCAGGAGGAAAAGTGAAAGTTACTATTATTGGCAAAGTATTGGATGTTGAATATGCTAAATTGTTAGCCCAAAATAAAGAATTGACACTAGAAGAAATAATGTTGTTGGATAAAGTTCAGAAGAAAAATCCATTAAATGTCTTTGAAGAAAAATACTTAAAGTCAAAAAAACTAATTGAAGGTAGAAAACCGAATTATTTCATAGGAATTAAAATTTCTCAAAAAATTGGACAAAAAGCAGATTATTCAAAGAATAAGGGTTTTGATAATAATTATTATCTTGACTTGATTGTGAAAGCAATAACACAACATGGCAGTTTAAACAGGAAAGATGTTGATGATTTATTATGGAAAAAGTTACCGGAATGGATGGATGAAAAACAGCGGAAAATTAAAATTAATAATCTGTTATCTAAACTAAGAAAGAAAGAAATAATAATAAATAATGGGAATATAGGATTCCCTAAATGGGTTTTAGTGGATAAAGTTTCTGGTGGTATATAAAAAAGTTTACTATTTGGATAAATTAGATGTTTAATTAAATGATTGATTAAAGGATTAATTAAAGGATTGATTAAAGGATTGATTAAAGAATTATTAGTAGATTCGTTGTATGAGTTTAAAAATGAGATTGTTATGTTTAATTGCTTTTGATAAATTATTTATTTACTAATAAAAAACTATTAGTAAATAATTAGAAAACTATTAGTAAATAATTTGTAAATAATCATCTTCAATACATTCTTCCTGAAGTTTTAGACATTCCACAATAGGAGAATAAGATAAGAAATATACTTTATGCAATGCATAAAAAAGATAAAACTGTTGTAGAGCAAGGGAATAACAGAAATTAAATTTGGAAAATGGATGTCTAAATAACTGACGTTTTTTTTAGTAGATAATCTTTTAGACAGTCCTTTAAATAATCACAGACGTATAAGAGTCAATAATCCGTTGAATCTTAAATATAATTCAATGTTCATTGCATTCTTCATTTCGTACAAGTTTATTGTTTCGCATTTATTAAATTACTTGGTTAAATGAACTATATAGTTTGTGTGCATAAATAAAATTTGAGCAAAGGGACGGGAAATTTTCTAACACGTCGTAGTGGGGAGACTTCATCGAACTGTGGTAAACGAGCAACAATTTAAAAGAAAGACATATGAAAAAACTAATTTGGATCCAGTTTTTATTGTTTTTTGCAATACATGGTTTTTCTCAAAATGAATATCTCCCAGGATATATTATTCTTAATACGAATGATACTCTTCACGGGAAAATAATTAACGAAAGAGATATCTTTTCAGGCATCTATTGCATTTTTCAAAATAAAGACAGCAGCATTATAAGACAATATTTACCAACAGAAATCAAATCCTATCATTTGTCAAA
>Ga0302215_10003310_pt1 | contig 10888 bp, 14 predicted proteins | sample II_Fen_N3_1_FD_194580 | JGI IMG/M metagenome (GOLD analysis project Ga0302215, IMG submission 194580) | Peat permafrost microbial communities from Stordalen Mire near Abisko, Sweden - II_Fen_N3_1 | ecosystem: Environmental > Terrestrial > Soil > Wetlands > Permafrost | place: Sweden: Abisko... | reverse complement strand
ATGTGTGTTGAGTATCGACTAATTCTTAGTTAGCTTCGATAGGTTTTACAGAAACAAATGACTTGTTGTCTTTCTTTTTTCTGAATTCTACAACTCCATCGATTAATGCAAACAATGTATGATCTTTACCCATTCCAATGTTTTGACCAATGTGGTGAACTGTACCGCGCTGACGAACTATGATGTTACCTGCTTTTGCAAATTGGCCACCAAATATTTTTACGCCAAGACGTTTACTTTCCGATTCACGACCGTTTCTTGAGCTACCCGCCCCTTTCTTATGTGCCATTTTCTTCTAATTTTATCGGTTAAGCAACAATTTCTTTAATAAATAACTCTGTGAAATTCTGACGGTGACCGTTGCGTTTGCGGTATCCCTTACGACGTTTTTTGTGGAAAATGATAACCTTTTCACCACGAACGTGCGATAATACTTCACAAACAACTTTTGCACCTGCAACTACCGGAGCACCAACTGTGATGACACCTTCGTTGTCAATGAGCAACACTTTGTCAAATTCAACCTGAGAACCTCTTTCGGCCTCTTCCATGCGATGGATAAACAGTCTTTTTCCGGCTTCCACCTTAAACTGTTGTCCTAAAATCTCTACGATTGCGTACATTTTTTAACGACTTTTCTGATTACATCGGGAAGGTGAGTTGCCAGGGGCATTGCTTCTTGATAACCTTATCCGAAACGAGGTGCAAAAATACACTTTTATTTTTAATCTGCAAAGGGTTAGGTCAAAATAAATTTAAAACCTCACTAAATTGCGTTGACGGCTGACTTTTAGATTCTTAATTTCAGTAATTACACACTTATTATATCAGTTATCCGATTTTTAACGAAGTCATAGTCAACGAACCCATCACAGCTTTATCATTAAAAAATGAAATTTCTTCGTTTTCGGTTTTTAATGCCAGTGCATATAGTAATGGCAAATAATGATCAGGTGTAGGCACTGCCATTTGTACTGCTGTACCTAATTGTTTGTAATTAATAAGTTCGTTATACTTATTTTCGAGAATAAGAGTTTTAAATTTATCATTGGCTTCGATAGACCAGTCAAAACCATATTCTTCATCATCCGGTTTATCCCATGACACTTTTTGAAGATTATGCACCATGTTTCCACTTCCAATAACCAGAACCCCTTTATCTCTGAACTGTGTCAGCTCCTTTGCAAGATCATAATGTTCTTTTGGTGATTTGGTATAGTCCAGGCTCATTTGAATAACCGGAATTTCAGCGTTGGGATACATCCGACGGATAACGCTCCAGGCTCCATGATCCAGTCCCCATTTTTCATCAGCGATCACTTTTGATCCAATAAAAGTTTCAATTGTTTCCTTTGCCAATTCCGGATCTCCCGGTGCCGGATATTGTATTTCATATAATTCACGTGGAAAACCACCAAAATCATGAATGGTAGGTGGATGCTGCATTGAAGTAACATGTGTACCCCGGGTTTCCCAGTGAGCCGAGATACATATAATAGCTTTTGGAGTTGGAATTATTTCACCCAGTTTTTCCCAGGTTCGTGTAAATTCATTTTCCTCAATAACATACATTGGACTTCCATGTCCCACAAACAACACAGGCATACGGCCTGTGTCAGTTGATGAATGTTTCAAATTATTCAGATCATTGATTGTCATAATTTATAGTTTTAAAATAGTTATCAATTAATCCGACAGATAATATTTTTAGTTGTTCTGTCATTTAACTGATTAAAAATTCAACTTCACAAAGTATTTTCACTTTGTCACCGACTAATACGCCGCCGGCTTCCAATGCAGCATTCCATTCCATACCCCAGTCTTTCCGGTTAATTTCACCGGTAACTGAAAAACCTGCTTTTTTATTACCCCATGGATCTGTCATTAAACCTCCAAATTCAACTAATAGATTAATTTCTTTGGTAATACTTTTTATAGTGAGATTTCCGTTCAGTACGAAATTCTCTTCATCTTTTTGTATCATTTCATTTCCCTCAAAAACAATTTCAGGATATTTTTCAACGTCAAAAAAATCAGCACTTTTTAAGTGTGCATCCCGGTCAGGAGCTTCGGTATCAATAGAAGCCGTTTTAATTGATACATGAACTGCCAATGACGCAAAATCATTTTCGGTCATACTGGCTTTTCCTTCAAATTCCTTAAAACTACCCATAACATTGGATATCATAAGATGCTTTACTTTAAACTGAATTTTGGTATGAGCCTGGTCAATGACACCCTGTAATAATTTAGTTTCTGTTGTTTCCATTTTTTAAAGTTTAAATGATTTATATTTTTGTTTAATAATTATTTACCTAATCCTAACTGATTCATATAAGTTTGATTATCCCAGAACAGATATTCTTCAATCATGACTCCGTTTTTCCATATTCCGACTGTACACATTGGAAGACTGAATGATTTTCCGGTAGGTTGAATAAATTTACCATCACCTATTGGCATTGGCAATGTAAAAATTCCGGACATTACACCCGTTACACAAGTCATATTCCCTGAACCAAAACGAATGGGGTGCAATTTAATTTTCGTATCGGGAGCATAAACAAACATTGCTTTCAGATCAGCAATATGCCTGTCAATTCCTAAAGTAGCATGTCCATCAGGCCAGTTTACTTTAATGTCTTTTGCATGACTTTCGTGCAGACGTACCCATTGTTGATTACTGAAAACAGTAAAATCAAGCGTGTCGAATGTTTGTAGATTTCTTGCTATTTCAGCATTTCCGGCAGTAAGAGATTTGATTTGTGCCCTTAATGCTGCAATTTCTTTTTGACTCTTTGATTGAATTTGAGTTGTTGGATTTTTAGCAGCAATCACAGTTGTTGAGACGATAAGTATTGCGACTAAGGTAGTGTAAACTAATTTTTTCATCGTTTTCTTCTTTTATTTGATTATTAAAATTAAACTGTTTTTAATAATGCAAAGATAATGCAGACGAAATGGCAAGCGGTAACAGAATATGGAAAAAGTGTGGTACTTTTAAGAAATTATGGCACGGGTAATTTCCCTGAATTGAGTCGGTGTAATTGAAAGTTTAGTATGAAATACTCTTGAGAAGTATGATTTTTCGTTGTAACCCAATTCGTAACCTATTTCCGATACAGATTTATCCGAATGTATTAAAAGATTTTTAGCTTCAATCAGTTTACGGGTTTCGATTATTTCGGAAACACTTTTTTGAAAATTATTTTTACAAATAAGATTCAGGTTTCTTTCGGACATATTCATTTTGTCAGCATAAAACGAAACATCCTTGTCACGACGGTAATTTTCCTCCAGTATTTTTAGAAAATTATTAAATGTTGCAATTTGTGAGATTTTTGATGAGTTTTCGGTAGGAATATTTCTTTTCCGTTCGGCTTCAACCATCGAAATCAATCCTGAAGTAAGATAGCGAATAGTGGGCATGTCGGGATTTAATTGATTGTATTCATCATTTATTATTTCGCAAAGGCTTATAAATCTTTTTGTACAAGCTGTTGGTGAAATAGGGATATTTGTTGAGGTGAAGAAATTTGAATAAAAATTTAATTTAGAATCGGGAATAAATTCATTCTGATAATTAATGACCCATCCGCGGAAATCTTCATGCGGTATAATCCTATGCATTTTCCCCATTGAAATATAACTGACAAAAGGGGCAGTAATGACTTCCACCTGAAAATCTATATAATGCTCCAGACTGCCTTCTGTAACAATAATCAGTTCTTCATAATCATGAAAGTGGACATCTTCTGATTTTTCCAGGAGAACTGAAACCAATTCTTTCGTTATTTCCAAAATCCGAAATTGTTTAACCATTCGATTTGAAGAATTTTAAATTTAATAAATCAAAAACAATATTATTCTTGATGAAGTTGATAATAAACCTGAATTAACAACAAAAAATAAACCCCTTCAAGGAGTTTATTTTAAAAGTTGTAAGAAAAATACTGATTATTTTTCACTCAATTTCTTTAGTTTAGTAAGTCCGTGATTCCAATCCTTACCCATGGCTTTATCCATATTCATAAACAAGGTCATGACATTCATAGGATAGGGCATATTACCCGTCATTCCCCACGTTGCTTTCGTTGCAGTACCTTCACTAATGAGCTTAATGTAAGCTTTGCCATGACTTTTCTGAGGCTTATAAAAATTCAGTTCCGTTTCAAAAAAGGTAGGCTTTTCGATTTTAGCAATAGTTTGACTCCCTGATCCGACTATTTTACTTTCCCAACTTTGCTTTGCACCAATTGTACCATCCTTACCTGTTAATTCTTTTTTCATAACAGGGTCATGGTCATTCCATGGACTCCATTTGTCAAGTGCCGAAAGGCTATTTACATTCACCCATACAGTATCTATGGGGGCATTAATTGTTATTGATTTTTCATAATTGAAATCTTTCGGTACAAATAAAGCAACCACAAGCAAAAGAGCCACTAAAGCTCCAAGACCAATTGCAAGATATTTTAATGCTTTCATGTTGAAATAATTTAGTTTGTTATTAACTTTTTGATTTGGCAAGATCGTAATTTACCATCCAATTAATTCCAAATTTGTCGGTAAACATACCAAAATATGCATCCCAGAATGTTTTATCCAAAGGCATTGTGATATTTCCACCTTGGGAAAGACCATTAAAAATTCTGGTAGCTTCTTCAATTGTATCTGTTTCTACAGATAAGGAAATATTATTTCCTACAATGGTTGCATTTTCGAATGATTGTAATGAATCGCAACCATATAAAACAGTTTCTTTGCTTATTGGCAAGGAAATATGCATTATCTTTTCTTTTTCAGATTCGTTAGTCGGACATGAAGGATTTTCAGGCATATCCTTAAAACGTCCAATAAAAAGAAATTCGCTTCCGAAAACTGATTTATAAAAATTGAATGCTTCCTCGCATGTTCCTTTAAAAGCTAAATAGGGATTTAACATTGTCATGTTGATTCTGTATTAAATTATTAATCAATTGATTAAATCCAAACATAAATAATTCAATTTTAACACAAAAATTATAAAATTGATTCGAATGATTGAATTATATTTAATAAACAGATTTTTGAAGAAAAAGTTTTTATCAGGAGTAAGTTAAATTAGAAGATATTTTAGATACCTGAAAATATCTTCTGTTACAATTTTGAATGAATTAAATCACAAACTAAAACATTTTTATGTTTTAAGGAAACCATTCTTACATATATTGTGCAGATATGAATTAACTAAGAAAGCACTAATTATCCGGCCCACCCTTCCCTGTCAAGGTTGCGATAATTGATAGCTTCGGCCAAATGATTGGAAAGTATATTTTCAGATTCGTCCAGGTCAGCAATGGTACGTCCGACTTTTATTATTCTGTCATATGCCCGGGCTGATAAATTCAATCGTTGCATGGCATTTTTGAGTAATTCAGAACCTGGTTTATCAATTTGTGCAAACAACCGCATTTGTTTGGATGACATTTGGGCATTGCAATAGACGCCATCAATATCACTAAACCGAAGTTCCTGAATCTGACGGGCTTTTATAACCCGATCGCGAACTACCTGACTATTTTCAGCATCTTTCATTTCAGAAAGTTTTTCAAAGGGTACAGGTACGATTTCAATATGAATATCTATTCTGTCGAGTAAAGGACCGGATATTCTACTCAGGTATTTTTGAACTATCCCCGGACCACAAACACAGTCACGATCGGGATGATTGTAATATCCACATGGACACGGATTCATTGAAGCCACTAACATAAAGCTGGCAGGATATTCAATGGCAAATTTTGCGCGTGAAATGCATATTTTACGATCTTCGAGTGGTTGACGCATGACTTCCAAAACAGTACGCTTAAATTCAGGTAATTCGTCCAGGAAAAGCACACCATTATGAGCCAGTGATATCTCACCGGGTTGAGGGAAAGTACCACCTCCTACCAAAGCAACATCGGAAATGGTATGATGTGGGCTTCTGAAGGGTCGTTGTGAAATTAAAGAGGTATTACTGTCGATATTTCCAGCAACAGAATGGATTTTTGTAGTTTCCAATGCTTCCTGTAGTGACAAAGGAGGCAAAATAGTTGGAATTCGTTTAGCTAACATGGATTTTCCGGCACCGGGAGGACCTACCATTATAATATTGTGACCCCCTGCTGCTGCTACTTCTAATGCTCTTTTTACATTTTCCTGACCTTTCACATCAGCAAAATCTATTTCGGAAAGATTTAAATTATTAAAAAACTCCTCTCTGGTGTTTACTACCGTCGGTTCGAGTATGGCTGTTCCTTCGAAAAAGTTGATCACTTCGATTATGCTTTCAACCCCAAAAACATCCAGGTTATTTACTACAGCCGCCTCCCTGGCATTTTCTTTCGGCAGTATAAGTCCCTTATATCCTTCTTCACGGGCCTTAATTGCAATTGGCAAAACACCTTTTATGGGCCTTAATCCTCCATCCAACGATAATTCGCCCATCATCACATAGTTCTCCAACTCTGATTTCTTAAGCTTATTCGCAGCAGCCATAATACCAATAGCCATGGGCAAATCATATGCAGATCCCTCTTTCCGAATATCGGCAGGGGCCATGTTAATTACTATTTGTTGACGTGGAAATTCGTGTCCGGTATAATTCAATGCCGAGGCAATTCGTTCATGACTTTCCCTGACGGCATTATCGGGTAAACCTACATGAAGGAAACGTATTCCCTTACTTACATTTACTTCAATAGTAACAAGAGTAGCGTTTATACCTTGTACAGCTGCTCCAAAAGTTTTTACTAACATGTTTGTCTAAAGTTAAGAGTAAGACTTAAAATCATGAACACATTAAAAGTAAAATAGAAATAAATTATGCATTAAAATGCATACCCGACATTTATAGATAAAGGTATTTTAACTGCACCATTCAAAGGAAAAATGTTTCCGTTCGAATAATGGCCGATTTTTAATTCGGCATTCAAATTTCGTTTCTCTCCAAAAAAAATACCCAGACCCATTGTATCCTGAAAAGTGAAATTTTTACCGGTATCTATCTTATCAAGTACTGTTTTAGAAATATAGGTTGGGCCAGCCACTGAATAATAGAAATAAGCATCTAATGGTTGAGTGTGTAAAAAATTAAAACGAAAGACAGGAAAAACTGAAAGAGTAAAAAACGTTTCTTTATTTGTATTATAAGATCCAATTTCTTTTCCTTTTGTTTTCCAACCTGAAGCATTAACCCCTAAATCTAACGCGAAATATTTTGCAGAATGAAATACATTTCGTTGGTAATTTAGAGATAAACCTTGATACACTTCAGCATCACCACCCCAAAATAAATTTACACTTTCAAGAGAATTATTTATTCCATATCCTAAAAAATTAGTTGAATATCCTATTTGCAACCATTGTTTTGGATTAATAATTCCTGTTTTTGAAGCGATTTCAAGTTTCTTGTCTGTTACAGCCTTTAATTTATAATTAAATCCGGCAGAGATAAAAGTGGTGGCAGGTTGATTTACTGAAGTTTTTTGTGGGGCATAAGCTCCGCTTAACATAAATCTCCAACCATCATTCAGATGGTAATTAACTCCAGCACCTAATAAAAGTGTTGGATAACTAACACCTTTAATAATTGGAGTTTCTTCAGGTGTATTAAATCCATGTCGGGTGACAATGCCTAAACCTATTTCTCCATTTAATGAAAAATGCCTGGAAATCGGAAGTTTTGGTAATATTGTTAATCCACCAACATTCATCCAAACAGAACTTCTTACATTTTTATCCTCACCCCGGTCATAGAAATAATACACCCAGGAAACAGGTCGCATATAGGTTAATTGAGCAGAAAGATACTTATTAACTTCATATCCGTATAAAACGATACGAACAGCTGTATGATTTACAACCACACTATTAAATTTATAAATTGATGGGTTTGGGTTTATAAATTGAGTAGCACCAAAATCGTAATTAATCGATCCAATACTTACACCGAAATAGGCATTTCTTAATGCTAATGGCAATTGTGCCCTTTCATCCTGAGCCATAATATTAAGCGAAAAAAACAGAATCAATATAGGAAAGAAATTTTTAGATGTTAGAAAATTCATTGTATGGCTCAACTTTAAATTTATTATTAATATATATTTTGTTCAACTGATTCAATTTATTAGAGTATTGAGGACAAAACTATTTGTCTGCAAAAATAGTTAATTATTTTAATACAATATCAGTTTGGACATATTATTTTTAAGGTTCTATTTTTAACCTAAATACAACACATAATTGGAAAATAAATAGCCGAAACAATAATTGTTCCGGCTATTTAATCAGTATTTATAAATACCTGTGTTAAACTATTGCTGACAAATAGTTTGCGATTCCCTCCTGAGTTGCAACTAATGCCTTTTCACCCTTCTTCCAGTTTGCCGGACAAACTTCTCCAAATTCTTCCGTAAACTGCAATGAGTCTATCATTCTAAGCACTTCATCCACATTTCGTCCAAGAGGCATATCGTTTACCACCTGATGTCTTACTATTCCTTGTTTGTCAATTAAGAAAAGACCCCTGTAAGCTTTAGGTTCTCCAACGAATGTTTCATTTCCTTCTTCATCATATTCGTCCGAACCTGCCAATACATCATATGCTTTTGAAATTGCCAGGGTTTGATCCACTACTAACGGATAAGTTACACCATGTATCCCTCCATGTTTTTGTGATGTTTGTAGCCATTTCCAATGTGAGAATTCCGAATCGGTTGAAGCACCGATTAATACAGTATTTCTGTTTTCAAATTCGTCTGATTTGTCCTGAAATGCAATTAATTCAGTTGGGCAAACGAAAGTAAAATCGGCTGGATAAAAAAAGAAAACTACATATTTCTCTCCAATAAATTGTTCCAGTGAAAAACTTTCAACAATATCATTCCCATTAATAACAGCCTTGCTGTTAAATAACGGCGCTTTTTTTCCTACTAATACTGACATATTCTATATAATTTTAAATGAATAATATTTGACGATGCAAAAATAATCATATAAAATTTAATAAAATCATGAATTCATATAGAGTTTTTGAATATATAAATAGGCAAAACAGATTAAAGTTTAAAAATACTGTAACAGATTAAACTTTATAGATGAGTACTGTTACATATGCTGCAATGCCTTCTTTTCGACCTACAAAACCCATCTTTTCAGAAGTTGTTGCCTTTATTGAAATCAAATCCTCCTCTATTCCCATTACTCCGGATAAACAACTTTGCATGGCTGGAATATCAGGATTTAATTTTGGTTCTTCTGCACAAATTGTACAATCTGCATTTCCAACTTCATAACCCTTGTTTCGAATCAGAAGTGTCGTTTCTAGTAATAATATTTTACTATCAATATTTTTATAATCAGTTGAACTATCCGGAAAATGATAACCGATATCCCGTAAATTGGCAGCACCCAACATAGCATCACATAATGCGTGGATAAGAACATCTGCATCCGAATGCCCTAATAAACCAAGAGAATGTTCAATTTTAATGCCTCCTAACCACAATTCACGATCGGCTGCAAAACAATGAACATCATAACCAAAACCTACTCGTATATTCATATGAAAAATAGAATTAAAATAAAAACGGTTGAACCAACCTTCAGGAAGTGAACAACCGTTTCAATATATATAAAAAAATATATCAGAACATTTATGTTATCTGACCAGATTTTTCAACCCGAACAAATCAAATGACAGAGAGAAACGTAATGTCTGATCAAGTGGATTCGACTGTGAAGTTGAAATTACATATGCTGCATCTAACTGAAATACATTCAATTTAAATCCTGCACCAGCTGTAAAGTATTTTCGGTTACCTTTAAATTGATTTTCATTAAAATAACCACCTCGAACAAAAAACTGATTGTTATAGGCATATTCAGCTCCAACCGACCACATTATTTCTTCCATTTCTTCTTTAAAGCCACCCGGTGCATCCGAAAATGACTGAAAAATACCTGCTATAGGTGATAATTTATTATAAGCAGCAATATCAGCAGCGGTTTGATTCAGTTTTGGTGTAGGAACTAATAATTTATTTATATCAGCACTTACAGAAATCTTATTATAATTGTCTATCGGATAATCAAAAGAGCTACCTATTCTTAAATTTGTAGGTATAAAATTACTTGTTTCATTTTGATCGTAGGATATTTTTGAACCTATATTTGATATATTAATACCAAAAGCCAATGAGCCATCAACACTTTGTAAAGTTATTGGAGTTTTATAAAAAGCAGAAATATCTGCCGCAACTGATGACCCGGGGTACATCTCCGATCCACCGGCGAGATTTATTCCATTATTCAAATCGGAATAAATAAAACGTAATGTTGCTGCAGCCGAAAGTTTATCCGAAAGCATTCTTGAATAGGCCAAATCAACTGCTAATTCATTTGGATGTGCACTACCTTGTGGATATCCTAACTGATCCATTAAAGTGATATCACCTAAAGAGAAATATCGGAGTGAAGCACTTAAAGCCGAACGTTGTTCAAATTTCCAATATCCGGATATATATGCCAAATCAATATCAGAAACTAATTTTCTAAGCCAGGGAGTATAAGAAACAGAGACACCGGCATCACTTTCCATGAAAACATACTTAGCTGGATTCCAAAATTGAGAATTGATATCCGGTGTAGTTGCAGCACCAATATCACCCATACCACCGGCACGTGCATCCGGAGCAATTGAAAGTGAAGGAACAGCTGTAACAATTGGATTATTTACCTGAGCAGAAACACTTGCCGAAAAAGTAACAAAAACACATAAAGCTAATAGGTTATTTTTCATTCAAAAATTTTATTTTTAAAGTTACAATATTAGGAAATAGATTAAATTAATTGTCATTTTAAC
>Ga0302215_10003309_pt1 | contig 10889 bp, 8 predicted proteins | sample II_Fen_N3_1_FD_194580 | JGI IMG/M metagenome (GOLD analysis project Ga0302215, IMG submission 194580) | Peat permafrost microbial communities from Stordalen Mire near Abisko, Sweden - II_Fen_N3_1 | ecosystem: Environmental > Terrestrial > Soil > Wetlands > Permafrost | place: Sweden: Abisko... | reverse complement strand
GATTAAAAGAAGCTAAGGATTTAGTTGATGGCGCACCTGCAATTTTGAAAGAAGGATTAAAGAAAGAAGAAGCTGAAGATCTTAAAAAGAAGATTGAAGAAGCTGGAGGTAAAGTAACTCTTAAATAGAGTTAGTTTACGGCCGGAAGCACGAAGGTGCTGAGGCGGGGTCGCGGAAATTTTCAGCAGAAAATTATCCGTGACAAAGTAACTCTTAAATAATTACTTTATTAATACAAATAGCCCCGACCTTCGGTCGGGGCTATTTGTATTTTATTACACAATAAAAAGCCGTAAAAATATAGATACGGGGTTGAAAGGTTTAAAAAGATGTCGTATACTAGACTTTATGGAAACTCTAGCCAAATTATTCGGAGGTCAGGCACGCGTTAAGATAATGCGTTTATTTTTATTAAACAGTAATTCTTTTGAGGTCGCAGATATCGTTAGCCGTAGTCGTGTAAATAAAGCAAATGTTAGAAAGGAAATTAATGTTCTTTCTGCTATGGGTTTTATTAAAAGTAAAACTATTACAAAAGAAGGTTCTCGTGGTGCAAAGAAAAAAGTACCTACTTGGCATTTAAATACATCTTTTCAATATTTAAATTCAGTTCGTGATTTACTTGTAGATCCAACTCTATTGATTCAAGATGATATCGCTCTACGATTCAAGCCAATAGGGAAGATCAAGCTTATGATTGTTGCCGGTGTATTTATCGGTAGTAAAAAGAGTCGCGTTGATATTTTGATTGTTGGAGATAAACTAAAAAAGAATGTTATACAACAGATTATAAAGGGTCTTGAGGTTGAAATAGGTAAAGAACTCAATTATGTTGTTTTTGATTCTGCTGAATTTAAATACCGTATAGATATGTATGACAAGCTAGTTTGCGATGTTATTGATCTACCTCACGAGAAGCTCGTAGATACTGGTCAGTTATCCACATATATTTCTAAAAAATAGTTTAAATCTGATATAATAGTAACAGTACTTAGGAGGTCGAAGCTTTGTAGGTACATTTATTATTATTATTTTACAAACAAATCTATTATGATGTTTATACAAACTTGGGGAGGAATATTTAGTGAATCATTACTAAATTTATGGTATGGATTTATGAATTTTATCCCTGGTCTATTAGGTGCAATAATAATTTTTATTATTGGTTGGGTAGTAGGTTCAATTATCGGTAAAGCTATCAGTCAATTACTAACTGCAGTTAAACTAGATAAACTTTTTGAAAGTGCAGGTGCAGATAAATTTATGGATCGTACTGGTCTTAAATTAACTGTAAGTGGATTTATCGGTGGAATCATTAAATGGTTCATCATTGTTGTTTTCTTAATGGCATCATTACAAATCATCGGCTTAACACAAGTAAATGATTTCTTAGGTGCAGCAGTATTGGATTATCTACCAAGAGTAGTAATCGCAGCAATCGTATTAATCATTGCAACAATCATAGCTGATGCTATGAAGAAGATTGTTCAAGCTTCAGCAAAAGCAGTAAATGCAAGTTCAGCTAACTTACTTGGATCTATAACTAGTTATGCTATTTGGATATTCGCAATAATAATTGCATTATCTGAAATAGGTATTGCTACTTACTTTATGCAAGTTCTATTTATGGGTCTTATTGTTATGGTTGCTATAGCAGGCGGCTTGGCATTTGGACTTGGTGGAAAAGAAGCAGCAGCTGGTCTTATAGAAAAAGTATCTAAAGATATTACTTCTCACAACTAGTCGTTTATAAAGAAATAAAAGAGCCCCACCAACTTTGTTGGCGGGGCTCTTTATATCCTGATATATCTTAGTATATAAAGGTTCTTTAAAAGCTTATTCTTATACACTATATAGACACTATTTTTCTCTAATAGGGAATACTCACAATTTAATTTTTATGCATAAAATATGCTTATTTTAAAAGGATAATATCGGCAAAATTAAAAGTAGTAAAAATAGGGGCATAGAGGCTTGACTTTCTTTTTCATTTCGTATACTATTCAACTCACGATGTTAATGAATAAAAATAACCAAGAAAAGCGGTAAAAGTAAGACCAATTGGTTTCGCTTTGTCCGCCGAAAGGCGATTTTTTAATTTAAGAGACATTGAATATGATATTTGAAAACTGAATGCTGTTCCGACTCACCTGTTATCCTAAATTTTTTAGGGTCTTTTATACGAGTCGGAAACAGAAACGCAATGATTAAAAAGATATTATTATTTAAAGGAAGCGGTTCTGGAGAATAATAATATCGTTTCAACTTTTAAGTTGAAATGGTTTTCAGATTTCCTAATAGGAAATTAAGAGTATATGGTGGATGCCTAGACTAAAAAAGGCGATGAAAGACGTGGCATGGCGGCGATACGTTTCGGGGAGGTGCCTAGCAACCTTTGATCCGGAAATTTCTGAATGGGGAAACCCCTTTGAGTAATCCTCAAAGACTCTAATGCTTGACATTAGAGAGCATACCCAGGGAAGTAAAACATTTCAGTACCTGGAGGAAAAGAGAAAAATATTTATTTTCTGAGTAGCGGCGAGCGAAAAGGAAAGAGCCCAAACCGTTTATAGCAATATATGCGGGGTTGTAAGGTAACAATGTAGATTTATCTAGAGGAGTTAAAAAATGTGTTGTTAGATTAAACTTCTGGAAAGGAGTGCCGTAGACGGTGATAGCCCGGTGATCGAAAATTTCACATCTCTTTGATTGTTATTCTTGAGTAACTCAAGACACGAATAGCTTGAGCGAATCCGCCAGAACTAACTGGCAAGGCTAAATACTTTTTTAGATCGATAGTGAACTAGTACCGTGAGGGAAAGGTGAAAAGAACCCCGATGAGGGGAGTGAAATAGACCTGAAACCATATACTTACAAGGAGTCGGAGCGGAAATTTATTTCCGTCACGGCGTGCCTATTGAAGAATGAGCCAACGAGTTTATCTACGCTGCAGGCTAAGCTGTTAGAACAGTGGAGCCTTAGGGAAACCGAGTGTTAATAGCGCGAAAAATTAATGTAGTCTAGATAAGACCCGAAGCCAGGTGAGCTTGCCATGAGCAGGATGAAGTTTGTCGAAAGATAGATGGAGGTCCGAACCGGTGACCCGTGCAATAGTCTCGGATGACTTGTGGTAAGGAGTGAAAAGCTAATCGAACCTGGTAATAGCTGGTTCTCTCCGAAATAGCTTTAGGGCTAGCGTTACGTGTTCCTCTTGGGGGTAGAGCACTGGAAGGTTTCGACAGGGAGCAATCTCGCGAAATCTATCAAACTCCGAATACCAAGAATTAAAAACGTAGCAGTTAGGCTATGGGGGCGAAGCTCCATCAGCCAAAAGGGAAACAGCCCAGATCTCTAATTAAGGTCCCAAAATTTATGTTAAGTGCAAAACAAGGAGGTGAGATTTCTCTGACAGTGAGGATGTTGGCTTAGAAGCAGCCATCATTTAAAGAAAGCGTAACAGCTCACTCACTAAGAGATCTCGCACCGAAAATAATCGGGGCTAAACATAATACCGAAATTGAGGGCTTTCCATCTTTTACGAAATATGGGGAGCGGTAGGAGAGTATTCCACTCAGCGTCGAAGCTAAAGGGGTGACCCATAGTGGAGCGTGTGGAAGTAAGAATGTTGGCACAAGTAACCGCAAGGAAGGTGAGATCCCTTCCCGCCGAAAGATTAAGGTTTCCTGGGCAATGGTGATCATCCCAGGGTTAGTCGGTCCTAAGGAGATGGCGATAGCCGCATCCGATGGGCATAGGGTTAATATTCCCTAACTTCTGTTGTATCCGATGATAGGACGGAGTGTAGTATATAAAGCTCATTATTGGATTTGAGTTTGTGAGTGAGGGTGGTTTCTAGGAAAATCCGGAAGCTGACGTTAAAGTAACACCCAAGCAAAGCATAAATGTGAAGATTCGTCTTCATAGATTTTATAAAGCACGCTTCCAAGAAAAGTATCTAAGGTTAATGCAATAGAATCCGTACCGTAAACCGACACAGGTAATCAGGTCGAGTAGACCAAGGCGAACGAGTGAGAGGTCTTCAAGGAACTCGGCAAAAAAGCAGCCGTAACTTTGGAATAAGGCTTGCCCTTTAACTTCGGTTAAAGGGCCGCAGCGAAAGTATCTCTGGCAACTGTTTATCAAAAACACAGCTCCCTGCGAACTCGTAAGAGGATGTATAGGGGGTGACACCTGACCAATGCCAGAAGGTCAAATATCGGTGGTGCTATGTCGCAAGATGTAGTGCTGGCTGATATAAGCCCTGGTGAATGTCGGCCGTAACTATAACGGTCCTAAGGTAGCGAAGTACCTTGTCGGGTAAATTCCGACGCGCACGAATGGTGTAATGACTGGAGAACTGTCTCGAAGACCTGCTCGGTGAAAATACAATACCGGTGAAGATGCCGGTTACCTGCAGATAGACGAAAAGACCCTAGAAGCTTTACTGCAGCTTGATATTGAGTGTGTTTTTATATTACGTAGAATAGATGGGAGAGGTTTGATGGTTAGCATCTCGGTGCTGATCTACTCGTCAGTGAAATACCATTTTTTATGATGACACATTCTAATCTCTAAGGCAAAAACTTAGAGAGACAGTATCTGGTGGGTAGTTTTACTGGGGCGGTATCCTCCTAAAGAGTAACGGAGGAGTTTATTAAGGTTAGCTAGGCGCGAATGGAAACCGTGCCGATAGTGTAATGGCACAAGCTAGCTTAACTGTAAGACGTACTTGTCGAGCAGATACGAAAGTAGAACATAGTGAACCGACATTTCGCATTAGATGCGGATGAAGATTAACGGATAAAAGCTACTCTAGGGATAACAGGCTAGTTCCGCCTAAGAGTTCATATCGACGGCGGAGTTCGGCACCTCGATGTCGGCTCACCTTATCCTGGTGGTGGAGAAGCTGCCAAGGGTTTAGCTGTTCGCTAATTAAAAAGGTACGCGAGCTGGGTTCAAACCGTTAAGACCATAAGAAATTGTGATTTTAACAGTTTGAACCAATTGAGGAATAGAAGAAAAGAAATTTTCAGATAACTGTTTTAATCTGAGATTAAGACCAAGGTGTACTGTGGTACACTCACGGCGGCATACAATTAATTTGTATGAGAAGTTCACTTATATCGGTGAAGTCCTGAATAAGGATAATACCGAGGGAAAAATTATATTTGCCCGTAGAGACTAAATGTGAAATATTCCATAATACGATTATGGGAGAAAGTTATAGTCCGATCCCTTAAGTAATTAAGGTTCTATCATTATATTATTAAAACGCGATAATGATGGAAGTAAAACATAGATGCGTGAGACAGGTTGGTCTCCTATCTACTGCAGGCGTTGATTCTTGAGAAGATTTGTTCCTAGTACGAGAGGACCGGAATGAACTGACCTCTGGTGTGTCGGCTCTGCTGCCAAGCGGATCGCCGAGTAGCTATGTCGGGAATGGATAACCTCTGAAAGCATCTAAGAGGGAAGCCAGCTTCAAGATGAGGAATCGTTTGAGAAACCTAAGAGATGATTAGGTTGATAGGCGTTAGGTGTACAGACAGCAATGTCTTTAGCCGAGACGTACTAATCGTTCGATTCCTATTAGGAAATGTGGAAATCATTATTGCGTTTTACAGCATTCAGTTTTCAGGTATTATATCTGTGTTGCCAAGGTGGCAACAGTTTAAAATTTGAAAATTATATAGTTGAATTTTTTGTTCTGGTGATTTAGCAATGGTGTCACACCCGATTACATTCCGAACTCGGAAGTTAAGCCCATCTGCGCCGATGATACTTATTTATAGGGAAAGTAGGTTGTCGCCAGAACAAAGTATTTAACTATTTGAAAAAACACCCATTTGGGTGTTTTTTCTTTGGCGGACATCTAACGGGTATCTGGTACCCGCAGACCCTTATAAAATAAGGATTTATATTTGGCAGACGTTGGACGTCCGGAAGTTATTACTATTGCTTAATTTCTCTTTATGTGTCAATATTAGTTAAATTTCTGTTATTTAAATTTTTAAAAATTAAGTTTATGAGCAACACTAAGTTTACCATCGGTTGTTTTTTGTTTTTTATTGTATTGGGTATTGTTTCTTATAATTGTAAGAATCAGCCAAAAGAAAATATTAAAACAAATGTTAATGATGATTCATTAAAAATAAGATTATTACCTGACTATGCGATTTTTTTTAACAAAAAAGAGACTGCTGATTATTTGAATATTTTTTCTCGTGTTCAGAAAAAATATGTAAATGGTGGCGTTTACATTTCTAAAGATTTAGACACTACAATGTCTATTTCAAATTCTTGTATAGGTGAGTTAATAATTCCTTTTGATACAGTTCAATCGGTTCTACCTATTGCTTCAATGAATTTTAAAACAATTAGTGTTGAAAAAAACAAAAATACAAAAGGAAAAAAATACAATTTAGATTGTTTTACTTTTGATTTTTATTATTTATGTAAACAAAAAATCGGATATGCTGTTGTTCGTATGAATACAAAGTATCTTGATGACTTATTATTTTTTAAAGATCAGATTAACAACTTAAAATGAGATTTTGGTATCTTCCAAAAACCTTATTATTCTATATAGAATAATAAGGTTTTTATTTTATAACCCTTTATATTAGTAGATAATTTTGTTATAGTATATGTATATGTCATGGGCATCACGCAGAAAACTCCAATATCTTTCAGGACTATTTTTTATAATAGCAATAATTATTTTTATTATTGTTTTTCCAATGTTTAATAAAAAACCAACTTGTTTTGATAATAAACAAAACGGTGATGAAGTTGGTGTTGATTGTGGTGGTTCTTGTAATAATTTTTGTGAAGGGGAAGTTACAGAACCTCTTATTCTTTGGAATAGAGCTTTTCATCTAGTTGGTAATAATTATAATCTTGTTGCTCTTGTTAGAAATCAAAATAAAGATGCTGGTATTGCTGAAATATCTTACGAATTTAAGATATATGATACAAATAATTTACTTATAGGACGTAGAGTTGGTACTACTTATATTCCACCCAATAAAGAATTTGCTATTTTTGAGCCAAGATTTAATTCTGGAGAAAGTCAGATTAGAAGTGTTTCATTTGATTTTTTACCACCATTTAAATGGGTTAAAAAAAGTTCAACTTTAGATACACTTCCAGTTCGTGTTGATAATATAGTACAAGGAGGGGATAAGAATAATCCAACATTATCGGCTCGGGTTAATAATGATTCTGTCTATGATTTACCATCTTTTGATGTTATTGCTATTCTCTACGACGCTGATCATAATGCAATAAATGCATCTAAAACTTATAAAGATGGACTTACAAGTAATGCTAATACTCCACTATTCTTTACTTGGCCTGAAGCATTTTCAAGTGAGCCTGTAACTCGTGATGTTCTTATACAGATTAATCCATTTACAACATCATTTTAACTAATAATTTTTTATTAGTTAATTTTGTATTATATTCATATGTCAGAATCAAAGAATTTTATAGGTAGAATTTTTGCTGGAGTTGATTGGCTTTTGGTTGTTTTTATAATACCTGTATTATGTTTTGGTTTAGTTACTATGAAATCTTTTACAGAAGAGACACCATTTTTTAGTCATCAATTAATTTGGATTATAATTTCTTTTATAGTTTTATTTACATTTTCTTTTATTGATTTTAGATTCTTGAAAAGAACAGACGTTTTAGTAATTCTTTTTAGTATATTTTCATTTTTATTATTACTTCTATTTTTTGCTGGTCATACTTCAAATGGAGCAAAAAGTTGGTTTTCTCTCGGAGGTTTCTCTTTTCAGCCATCAGATATGATGAAGTTGGTTGTTATACTAATGCTTGCTAAATATTTTTCACGAAGACATGTTGAAATAGAAAATTTTAAGCATATTTTTATTTCTGGAATTTATGCATTTATTCCTTTTCTTCTTGTATTTTTACAGCCAGACTTTGGTAGTGCTATTATTATTTTTATAATATGGTTTGGAATGATTCTCGTTTCTGGAATTTCTAGAAAACATTTACTTTTCGTATTTGGAATAGGAGCTATTACTTTTGGATTACTATGGGGTTTTGTTTTTCATCCTTATCAAAAGGAACGTATTATAAACTTCGTTCAGCCACTTTCTAATCTCCACGGTTCTGGTTATAACGTTTACCAATCAACAATCGCAGTTGGTAGTGGTCAATTATTAGGTAAGGGTGTTGGTTTTGGAACACAATCACGATTAAAATTTCTTCCTGAATATCAGACAGACTTTATTTTTGCTGCATTTGCTGAAGAATGGGGTTTTGTTGGTGTAGCTATTTTGTTATTATTGTTTGGATTGATTATTTGGCGAATTTTACACATATCACTATTAGGGTCAACAAATTTTGAAATGCTTTATGGTGTCGGTCTGGCCATATATATAGTTAGTCACTTGATAATAAATATTGGTATGAACATTGGTATTATGCCAGTAACAGGAATCACTCTTCCTTTTGTGAGTTATGGTGGATCACATATATTAACAGAATTTATGGGCCTAGGTATTTTAATGGGAATGAATAGGTATAAACGTGTTGCCCATAGGGATGATATGAGAAATGAATTTCTTGGGATATAATCAAAAATAAAATGCAAACACAAATTATTGATGGAAGAAAAATTAAAAAAGATATTATAATAGAATTACAAAAAGAAGTAATGTTATTACCATTTACTCCTATTTTTTGTGATATCTTGGTGGGGGATAATCCTGTTTCTTCTAAGTATGTAAGTATAAAAGAAAAAGCTGCAGAATCAGCAGGAATTAAATTTCGTAGAATAGAGTTTCCTGAATCTATTAGAACAGAAGAATTAATAGAAGAAATAGAAAATTTAAATAAAGTTCCTCATATGTGTGGAATTATTGTTCAATTACCGTTACCTAAATCCATAGATTCATTTGCTGTTTTAAATGCGATAAATCCGTCGTTGGATGTTGATTGTCTTGGTGATTTATCAAGTCAAAAATTTTATAACAATACTAGTGTTTTAGGTTGCCCAACAGCGATTGCTTGTGTAGAGATTATTGATTCATTAAATATAGATTTATCAAATAAGAAGATTGTTGTATTAGGACAAGGGCAGCTTGTAGGACTTCCTGTTACTCACTTGTTGCGTTCTCGAGGACTTTCTGTTGATACAATAGATTCAAATACTATAAATTCAGATGAATTATTAAAGAATGCAGATGTGATAGTTTCAGGAATAGGTAGAGATAAATTTATAAAAGGGAATATGATAAAAGAAGGTGTTGTTATTATTGATGCAGGTACATCAGAAGATGGTGGTACTATATATGGAGATGTAGATTTTGATGAAGTAAATAATATCGCTTCATATATAACTCCATCACCAGGAGGTGTCGGACCTGTTACTGTTGCAATCTTATTGAAGAATGTACTTTTAGTTGCTAAACAAAAATCTATTTTTTAATTTATGGATATCACTACTTTATTTTTTAATCTATCAAAATATCGCATATTAAGATATTTTTCTTTTTTTCTATCATATATTTATATATATATGATTCCTGTATTTTTATTATTTTGGTTATTTATGTATAGTACAAGAAAAATGTATGCTTTTTCTTTATTATTTTTATCATCTTTTAGTGCTTGGTTTCTTGCAGAATTAATAAAGAATATAGTAAGAATACCAAGACCTTTAACTTCAGGATTGATTGTTGCTGAAAAAGGATTTTCATTTCCATCTCAACATGCTGCTGTTACTATGATTGTAGGGGTTGTTATGTATTCTATGGATAAAAGAATAGGTGCAGTACTTATAGTATTATCTTTACTTGTAGGCTTATCTAGAGTAGTTTTAGGGGTACATTATGTTGTAGATGTCTTTGCTGGTTGGACTGTTGGAATATTATTAGGTTTAGTTTTTATAAAAATATTTAGCAAAATATGAATATATTACATACAATTATTTTAGGTACAGTAGAGGGTCTTACTGAATTTTTACCAATATCTTCGACAGCCCATATGGATATTGTGCGTGCTCTTTTTTCAATACAGTCTTCAGATTTTGTAAAAAGTTTTGAAATTATTATCCAACTTGGAGCTATTATGGCAGTTGTTATTTTATATGCAAAGAAAGTTTTTTCTTCTTGGTTATATATAAGAAATCTAGCTATTGCTTTTATTCCTACTGGAATTATCGGTTTTATTTTATACAAACTCATTAAATCTTTTTTAATAGGGAATATTTGGGTTGAGGCTATTGCTCTTTTAATTGGAGGAATTATTATTATACTTTTTGAAAACCAACAAAGTAAAATTGATCAAACAAAAATCGAACAGATAAAATTAGAAGATCTTACTGTTAAACAATTATTAATATTGGGTATTGCTCAATCTCTTGCTGTTGTTCCAGGAGTATCTCGTTCGGGTGCAGTTATTATTTCAGGTAGAGCTATAGGTTTGGGTAAATCATTAATTACAGAATTTTCTTTTCTTCTTGCTGTTCCTACAATGCTTGCTGCTACAGTTTATGATATTTATAAATCTGGAATTAGCTTTTCTTCTTCAGAATGGGGAACTGTCTTTATAGGATTTATTGTTGCTTTTATTGTTGCTTTCTTGGTTATTAAATGGTTCCTAGAATATATAAGAAAACATTCATTTAAAATATTTGGTTGGTATCGTATAATTCTAGGTTTTGTTCTAATTTTAGCCTTATATTTCAATATACTATAATCGTCAAGATTAAGTATTAAAAGTAACATTGTTGTATTTTATGTCAAATCATTAATACATTGCTTTTTTAAGGAAATATATATAGAATAAGCCTATTATGTGGAAAACAAGAATTAAAGCGTTACTTATTCTCTTATTAGGTATAGGAGTTGGTT
>Ga0302215_10003308_pt1 | contig 10890 bp, 10 predicted proteins | sample II_Fen_N3_1_FD_194580 | JGI IMG/M metagenome (GOLD analysis project Ga0302215, IMG submission 194580) | Peat permafrost microbial communities from Stordalen Mire near Abisko, Sweden - II_Fen_N3_1 | ecosystem: Environmental > Terrestrial > Soil > Wetlands > Permafrost | place: Sweden: Abisko... | reverse complement strand
TGAAACGCTTTCCTTGCGCGTTGAACGTCATGTAGAGAATGCATTGGAACTTGCTACATGGTTGGAAAAACATCCACAAGTGGAATATGTTAATTATCCAGGGTTGATTAGCAGTCCATATCATATATTGGCTACTAAATATCTTAAAAAAGGTTTCGGTGGTGTACTTTCATTCAAACTGAAAGGTGATCCAATAAAAGCTGATAATTTTATAAATAACCTGAAACTGATCAGTCACCTGGCCAACGTAGGGGATGCCAAATCGTTGATTATTCACCCTGCAGCCACTACACACGAACAACTTTCAGAGGAAGACAAAATTGCGGCAGGAGTATTCCCCGGTTTATTACGAATTTCAGTTGGAATAGAAAACATTTCAGATATTAAAGCTGATATCGAACAGGCATTTGAAGCTATAAAATAATAAGTTAAGTAAAAATTCTGATAGATTTAAGAGTATAATTAGTTAGTAATGTTTAGTATCAATTGCATCCCAAAATGATTGGGATGCAATTTTTTTTTAAGTAGGAACACCAATTTAATTCAATGGATACTTATTAATCAAACTTCTGAAAAATGAAAGTAATGCATTCTGGTTTAATGAGCAAATTGAAATAACCAAAATCATATTCAATATTATCAATATTATCAAAAAAAATATCGTTTCATTAGAATCGATATTCTTTATTGATAAACAAATATAGTTGAAACATCAATCTTAAATATAATATTCCGGTTTAATAGAAGTACTTAATTTTAATTCCATAAAGATATTACACCGTTTATGAATAGTTGTATCATGAACATCAAATTCAAACGGAACCTCTTTAAATCCGAGTTTACGGTACAATGCCATTGATGCTGTCATTTTATCATTTCCTTCCAGTACAATTCTGGAAAAACCACGTTCAGTTGCTTTTTTTATAAAAGACTGACCCAGTTTGTATCCTATCCCCCAACCTTGTAGTTTGGGATCGACAGCCATTTTAACCAGTTCGCAAGTGATACCATCTCTTACTATCAGAGCACATGTCCCTACAGGTTTATTATCCTGTAATGCTATAAAAACATTTCCTCCTCTATCCAGTATATATTTTTGAGGTTCGTTCAACATTTGAATGTCCGAATCTTCTAACCAAAAATAGTTAGTAATCCATTCTTCATTGAGCCTTTTAAAATCTTCTGAAAAAGCCATAATTTTCGATCTGACATCTATAACTATACTCATATATGCTTTACTTGTTTTTTGTAATTTTTCTGAAACTAAGATAAAGATAAATCATAAATTTAAACATTTATCATTGAAAAAGTTCAAATTCCTAATCCGTCATAAAACGAACTGACTATTGCTTTTTGCTGCAAAATACGAGAACCGTTCGGTACGCTGTTTGTAAGCCACACATTCCCTCCAATTGTAGAATCTTTGCCAATAGTTATCCTTCCTAAAATATTAGCATTAGCATATACCACAACATTATCTTCAAGTATCGGATGTCGGGGTTCGTTAATTGGTAAGCCGTTTTCGTCCATTCTAAATCTTATGGCCCCTAAAGTTACACCCTGATATAAACGTACATGATTCCCAATAATGCTGGTTTCGCCAATTACTACACCAGTTCCATGATCAATGCTGAAATATTCTCCAATTTGAGCGCCGGGATGAATATCTATTCCTGTTTCAGAATGAGCTAATTCTGAAATAACACGGGGTATTACCGGCACACCCAAATTTAATAATTCATGTGCTATCCTGTGATTAAACACTGCACGAATAGAGGGATAACAAAAAATAACCTCCCCATAACTGTGTGCTGCAGGATCTCCATCAAAAGTTGCTTTTATATCTGTTGATAAAAGTCGTTTCAATTCGGGAATTTTGTTTATAAAAGCCAGCGCAGTTTCTGATGCCATTTCAGCAGAAAAATCGATCTTATCTCCATTAGAATTAAAACGAAGACCATTAAGTATTTGTTCTTTCAACAGACCAAACAAACGCTCAATTTTTACACCTATATGAAATTCCAATGTATTCGATTTCAATATCATTTCACCGAAATATCCCGGAAAAATAATAGCTCGAAGTAATTCAACAATTTCATGAAGTGTAAGTAATGAAGGAAGCGGTTTATAATGTTGCGGAATATATTCATATTCCGCAACATTGTTTTGAGTTAATAACAAAATGTTTTTTTGAAGAATTTCTACAGTTTCTGTTTTCATAATCCTATATTGTTAATATTTAAACGTTCTTGTCCCATTTTTAAAATGTATAGTGTCAAATGTTTCGAAACAGTGCATATTATTTTTTATACTTCAATTAAAAACAAAGATCAACAAAGGTAATGAATTCAAGTATCTGTAAAATACCTATAATCAGGCATTTTTATACCCTGTTTGTGGTATAATTTAATTATTTTGACAACTTATTATTTCAATAAAACAAACAATTGAATTGACCGACTGTTAGAAAAATATATTTTTAAAATTTATTTATTCTTATTAGTTCAAACAAAAAAACAGGCTAATTCGTTCGTGAATCAGCCTGTTTTTATGATTTAAAGAATATTTAGATTATTTCGCCACTGCCAATACAAATTTTCGAATCAGCATCATATATCACACCAAATTGCCCGGGTGCAATGCCCTGTAACCGTTGACTGGATTTTAGATAAACTCCGTTAGGAGATAAAATAATCTTGCCACGAGTAAAATCAGGTGTATGTCTGATTTTAAAGGTAATATCTATTTCATTCAAATTGTGCTCCCATGGATTATCTGTAATAAAATGGAAATCGTGCATTGAAAAATCATACCCATACTGTGTTTCTACATCAAACCCTTTAGAGGCATAAACAATATTTGCTTCAACATCCTTTTTAATGACATACCAAGGACCGCCTGAAAGTCCTAATCCCTTACGTTGACCTACCGTATGAAACCAATAACCATTATGTGTACCCAAAATCTTGCCGGTTTCAAACTCTACAACCGGTCCAATCTTCTCGCCCAAATAACGACGAATAAAATCATTATAATTTACTTTCCCAAGGAAACATATTCCTTGACTATCCTGTCTTTTTGCACTAGGCAGTTCTGCTTTTATAGCTATCTCCCGTACTTCGTGCTTCATAAGGTTTCCTATTGGAAACATAAGTTTAGAGACTTGTAATGAATCTATTTGAGCCAAAAAGTCAGTTTGATCCTTTATCGGATCTATGGCTGTTCCAAGATATATTTTTCCGTTTTTTTCAATAGTTGTTGCGTAATGTCCGGTTGCAGTCTTATCAAAATCCTTCCCTACCCTCTGTTCGAATACACCAAACTTAATCAATTTGTTACACATAACATCCGGATTGGGAGTTAATCCAAGTTTTACTTTATTAATTGTGTATGAAACAACATTATCCCAATAATCTTTATGCAAATCAACGATTTCTAGCTTACAGCCATATTTTCGGGCAATAAGCGAAGCCATTTCAATATCTTCTTCTGATGAACAATGCAATAATTCATCATCGTCCATACCTATTTTTATATAAAATAAAGTTGGTGTAATCCCTGATTCTTTCAACAAGTGGACTACTACCGAACTATCAACTCCACCAGATAATAATGTTGCTATATTCATGAATTAAATTTCTATTTGTAATTTTTTTAATGCGGATATATCAAACACATATGAGAATCAACTCAGTTTTAATATTAAATAATTGTTTCAATCAATTTTAATTATCCGATATAAGAGAATCTTAATACCCCTTAAATATAATATTCAGCTAAATCAACAATTCCAGCTCGCATGGCATACTTCGTTGCTTCGTGCACATTATTTACTTCAATCTTACGAAAAATATTTTTTCGATGTGTCATAATTGTGTGTGCACTGACATTTCTATGGGCTGCAATTTCTTTTGTTGTTTTTCCTAAAGCCATTTCTTTTAGGATTTCTTGTTCCGTAACTGTAAGTATCTGCCTAGCATTTAAACTTTTTATATTTTTACTATAATCGAGTAACAAATTACTTACATGATTACAAATATACCGATATCCTTTATATGCTTCTTTTATAGCACTCCCTATTTCATCTCTCGAACAATCTTTCATTAATACACCAAATGACTGTGTATTATACAACAACGACCTAAGAAAATCATCACTCAATTCATCCGAAAATAATATCCAGTCAACATTTTCAAATCTACTTTGTAAAATTATCAATTCATTTACACTTTCAAAATCAAATAGTGTATAGTCAAGAATTACAATGGATGAAGGATAATCGTTCAATAAACTAATCAACGTTTTTTTTTCAGAGACATCATATATCTCAGAAATTTCTACTATGTCTTTGAGTAAATAATGCCATCCTAAATTTGAGATGTCCTGATTATCTGCGATTATTATATTTCTCATTTTTATTATTTTCAGTTGAAATCATCAAATAAATATTCTTTGATACAAAATTACTGATTTAAATTACTTTTCCTGCATAAACACAAAAAAAGACGGCATATGCCGTCTTTTTTTGTGTTTATTAATATCAATTTGATTATTAACAACCAGTTTAAGTTTATTAATATTCCCAAAGGTCTTGTTCAAAGTTCAAAAGTTCAGTTTCAATTCTTTTTTGTTCTTTTCTGATTTTATCCGGATTAACTAAGTATTGTAATAACATCCTATTGTTGAGATTACTATCACCTAAAAGGTAATCAGAATAGAATTTTTGTGCGAAAAACTCATCAAAAGTCAAACGTTGAGTATTATTTTCATTAGGGATTACATATTGTCTGGCTAAAAAAGGGCGTAATTCATCAAAAAGAAACCAACATAGAACAGAACTTTGGAAATAACTCCATTTATCAATTGTGTTATCCATCGTGACATTTTGTTCAGTTAAAGCATATAATGGAGCAATTGCCACTATTTTTGTATATAAACGAGAAGTATGTTTATCAAAAAAGACAATCTCTTGAACCAAAAATTTTAATTGATTCTTTACATAATCCTTATATGCATAATTTGAAACTATAGGTTGTTTAGTAACAGAATCATTTACAATTAACGGGGTTGTTGTTAAAGTGTTATTAACTGTATCCTTTTCACATATCTTAAAAATATTTTTTAAACTGTCCTTCGACAATTCATGACTAAACATTGGTTGAATATCACGTTCTATTTTTTCATATGCTTTTAGGGAATCTTTTATTGCAGCATCTATTATTAGTCTAAACAAACTTTTATATTCTTCATTGGGAATAACCGGAAAATAAAGCTGATAATTTTGTTTATCACGCATATCAATTATTCTGTACACTGTTCGTGACCAAACAACATCATCTGCTCTATGATTCATCACTGCGATAGTATCAGCCATTGAATTCATCGATGTTGTCTGTAGAGCCACTGTACCATTTTTCTCAAAAAAGGGCAATTGAGTTTGTTGAGCCCCAACATAATTAGAAAAGAATGAAATGGTAATAACCAGTGAGACAATCCAATATTTTTTCATATTATCATTTATTTATATGTTCTATATTATTCCTAAAGTTGTATTGCTATAGAGCCTAAATCTCTCTGAATTAAATCTGGTCCTTCAGCTCTTATATTATTGATCATTAGTATGTCCCCTTTAATCAACTTTCCTAAAAAGCCCGAGTTAAAACGGGAACCACCTACCTGAAGTGGTGAAATTCCTTTTGCTAACATCGTAAATGAAGTTATTCTAAATTTTGCTTTTATTAATTCATCTTTTCCATAACTGGCAATCAATGAAGATGATCTCAATACATTTGGTGACATATATCCACCTCTTATTGGTTTTGAACCTGCTTCCGAAGGTTGTATGAAAGCTTTTGGATCAGGAAGGTATTTAACACGGTAAACACCACCACCCATTTTTTTAATTTTACCCTCTACACTCGCCCAAACTTCAATATTTATTTCTTCATCACGGGTCGGTTGAATTAAATATCTACCCCCATCTTTTCTGACAGTTCCACCTATTACCCGAACCGAAACGTTCTCAGTTGCAACACCTGGACAAGAGACACTGAATTTATTATCAATTCCACGATATACAACATTCAAATCTTCATTTGATAAAGTGGCAGAAGGTTCCCCAACAATAAAACTACTTTTGAAAGGTCGCACCAGTACACTCCCATCATTTCCTTGTAACTTAATAAGACCGGTGAAAGAATTAACTCCTAGTTTATTTGTCATTACCTCATACAATCCTGTACGTAATTGTTGCCCATTTACAAAAAATTGAGGAATTTTAGTCGAATCTATTGCAGATAATACAATCTGTGCACTGTACTTTTCACCACGAATAACATAAGGGGTGTTTGGAACGACAACAGCTGTTATTTTATTAACTCTAAAATCCATTACATCAGTCTGACTTTTTAAGTATTGAATTATTTCAGCTTCTGAAGATCGAACATCACTCTGATATTTTGTAAGAATGGTTACAACTGCTGATAATGGCATTCCTTCGAATAATGCTTCTTCCCATTTCTTGCCATCCTTGGTTTTGTCAGTAGAAAAAATAGATGCATACATCTTTTGTTTTGATGGATTATTAACAGATAAGTCTATTAGAAATTTTCGATATTTGTCAATCTCAAGTTTTAAATTTTTCCCATGACCATTTGCTAATCCATATTGTGCAGCTTTATCAAGATTATCCTTGGCATTTATCTGTTTTACATAAGCACTGTCATTTGCTTCTTTTTTATCTGCAAGTCTTATTATTTGAACTTTAAAATTTTCAATGTATTTATACATTGCATCAGAATTCGTCTTTACTGATTTAGCCTTTTCTAACCATTCACGAACTTTTGCGGGATTTTTATCAAAAAGGCTTTGGAAATCAGCATATAAAGATTTATTTCTTAATTCAGCTGATTCTATTGTTTTATGTAAACTATTATCCACCATTGTAAACCCATTCAATATTTCACTTGATACATTCAACGCTAACATCGCCGTTAACACTAAATACATCATACCTATCATTTTTTGTCTGGGTGTTTCGGTACAATTTTTAGCTCCACTCATTGGAATTTCTCTTTAATTTTTATATTCTGTAAAATTCCTTTGTAATTAACCTAAAGCATTCAGCATATTACCATAAACCTGATTCAAATCAGCAATTTGCTTGGCAAGATTAATTGTACCAATTTTATAATTCTCTGATTCAACAGCTGCAATTGAAGTATTTGATTTCATTTTTTTTACATCGCCTACTATAGTACTAAGCTCTTCATTTACTGATCTTAATCGTTCAGTTTGTTGTGTGAGTCCTTCTGATTGTGCTTGAATATTCTTAAGCTGGATTTCATAAATAGAATTAATTGAAGAAAGATTTTTATTTATATTATCTACTTTCCCAGCATAAAGTTTAGTGCTTTTCTCAACTGTTTCCATCCCATCAGAAATACCCTGGTATGAATTTGATAAAAGACCTGTTGCTTCATTTAAAGAATCCTGATTTTTAATAAACTTTCCGGTTGATTGGGTTGCTATATCAATGTTTTTTACAAATTGATCAGTTGCACCAATGACATTTGAAAGACTGCTGAATTGTTGCGCAGTTACTGTAAGATTTTTTATTCCTTCTGCTAACTTCTTTACATCTTCATCATTTAAAGATTCAGAGTAATTAAGTCCTACTGACCGTGAAGATAAAGTTTTATCTAAACTTTGATTTGAAATCTGATTTGGAATTTGATTTGGAATCTGATTTGGAATCTGATTTATATTATTTCCAGAAATAATTTGGTTTGATTTTCCCTCAAAATCATACACTTTATCCCATTCGTAGTCTTTATGTGGTTGATCAAATATACCTAAAGCAAATAAAAAAGCTTCAACCGACATACCGATACCCAACATTTGACCTGCTCCGGGAAGATGTAGAATTTTAAACATTGCCCCGATGATTACCACCGATGCTCCTAAACTATAAGCAGCTCCTAATTTTTGTTTAACTTCAGGTGAATTCCACCATATATCAAATTTAGATTTATTCTCAGACATTTTTTTATAAATTTAAAATTTATTTTATGGGGTCGTTAATTATCATTCCCCATTATAAGATCGTACACAACGAAATCCAATGTAAGGTCGACTTTCATTTTGGTATTCATATGTTTTCGCTCCGCATTGTAAATAATAGGCAATATCTTTCCATGATCCTCCTTTTATTACTTTACGTTTCAATACATCCGGGTCATCATTTTTTGCATTATACTGAAAACTGGGATTCATATCCGAAACTAATAAACTACTAGAGACATCATATGCAGAAGAAGTCCACTCAGCAACATTTCCAGCCATATCAAACAAACCAAAATCATTTGGTGGATATGAAGCCACTTTCATTGTTGTTGCACCCATATCATCGGTATAGCTTCCTCGCATTGGTTTAAAGTTAGCCATAAAACATCCGGTTTTATCACGCACATAATTTCCACCCCATGGATACAAAGCCATTTTTCTACCTCCACGAGCAGCATATTCCCATTCTGCCTCGGTAGGTAATCGATAATCCTGACCTCCAATTGAATTTGCATTATTAAATAATTGTGTTCTCCATTGACAAAAAGCCTGAGCCTGTTCCCATGTAACTCCTACTACAGGATAATTCGAAAATCCCGGATGAGAAAAATACATTCGCATTTTAGGATCGTTATATGAATATTGGAAATCACGCAACCACATAATTGTATCCGGATAAACATTAACAATTCGGGTTGATATTAAATCTTTTCTGGATGTTATTTTTCTATTGATAGTTTTGTTGACAATAACCCCATTTTCAACATAAGATGTATCAACTCGTGCTTTTGCTCCTTTTGGATAAGCCCCTGTATTTACATTGTATTTGTTTTTAGGCAAAGCTGCCTGATCATAATTTATCCATTCAAATTTGTATTGGAGTTTATTGGGATCAATTTGTTTTCTGGAACCTAATGAATTGTTATCTTTGTAATACATTGATTCAAGAATTGTTCTTATTTCTTCATCTTTTGTATTCCATGGGATTTTCATTTTCCAGTTTAATCGAGCAGTTTCCGGACTTGCTTCATCGGTTTGATTTTTAAATTTCATTTTGAATTCATCTTTACCGGCTATCACCAATTCCCTTAAGGTTATTGAATCACGAACCCAAAATACAAATTGTTTGTATTTATCATTTGTAATTTCTGTTTCATCCATCCAGAATGCATCCACAGAAACATTTATTGATTTATCATTAATTGCTCCGATAGCTGACTGATCGTTTGCTCCCATCATAAAAGACCCCCTTTTGATAAAAACCATTCCATATGGTTGTGGTTCAAAAAATTTGCCTTTGGTTCCAAGACCCGTTAATTCTCCTGCAGGTTTGTTACATGCAACTAGCAAGATTGTCAGTACAATAATTATCAGATTTCTTTTCATTCTTGTGATATTTATTTGTTGAAATAAAAAATGTGATTTTTTAATTATTAATAATTATAAAATAATATATTCCTTATAATATTCTAATGCTCTTATATTTGCTGTTTCTTTTCCCAAATAAATATTCAAAACTATACATTAACATAATTTCATGTGAACCTGAACTTACTGTTATTATTTGAGAAGTTGGAAGATCATACGAATAACCAATCGACAATCCACCGGATATATTAATTCCAGCTAAAAAAACAATTGCATCCTGAATTCTATATGAAATTCCACCCCAATATTTATTATCATATTCCAATCGGGTTGAAATATCCAATTGCATAGAACTAAAATCAGTTTTGATTAACGTACTGGGCTTTAATACATATTTTGGATTTACCAAAATCAAATCACATCCGCCAGTCAAATAAAGTGTACCATATTCTTTAAAATCTAATTTATCTCCCCAATTTACGGTTGGATTATTAAGATGTAAATACGATAACCCTGTATAATAGTTTTTTGTAGAATAAAAAAGTCCTACATTCATATCAAAACTCATTCCGGTTACACTACTTTTTGGAATCTCTGTATCTCCTTCAATATTGTGATACTCTCCTATTGGAATTTTTCTAACACTATCGTTAAATCCTATACTTACAAAACCAACATCAGCACCAATACTTAACATACCGGTTCCAAGCTTTTTTTTATAAGCATATTGCAAATGAGCAGATTGATTGATGAATTGACCTACTTTATCATTTAAAAAGGTAAAACCAACACCGTTAAAACTTTTTGCAATTTTTATTGGCGAATTTATACTAAACACAGTAGTTTGTCCTGCATTTGGAATTCCTAACCATTGAATACGATGCTGTCCTGTAATTTGAATCATATCTCCTTCACCTACCGCTGCAGGATTAAAGGATGAATTATGAAACATATACTGACTTAATTGTACATCAAATTGTGAATAAACATATCCTGTGCTAATAAGTAATAAAAAAATACTTAATACTACTTTCTTCATAGGATTTTATGATAATATTTAGCTCACAATCTAAGCTATCTGTCTTTTTGACGATTGTGTCTTCTATCAAACTACAAAACTATCAAAAAATTGTTTTGATTAACACTTTTGTTAGAATACAACCCTTTTTTGACTCATTTAAACAAAGTCTTCGTCAAAAGATGTATGATGTAAATATGTGTTAATATTCCTCTTCGTTAAAAAAGAAGTCTTCCTTACTGGGATAATCCGGCCAAATGTCTTCTATGCATTCGTAAATTTCTCCTTCATCTTCAATTTCTTGCAAATTTTCGATAACTTCAAGAGGCGATCCGGAGCGCATAGCATAATCTATCAATTCATCTTTTGTGGCGGGCCAAGGCGCATCCTCAATTTTTGAAGCTAATTCCAATGTCCAATACATAATCAGCTCGTTTTTT
>Ga0302215_10003306_pt1 | contig 10893 bp, 8 predicted proteins | sample II_Fen_N3_1_FD_194580 | JGI IMG/M metagenome (GOLD analysis project Ga0302215, IMG submission 194580) | Peat permafrost microbial communities from Stordalen Mire near Abisko, Sweden - II_Fen_N3_1 | ecosystem: Environmental > Terrestrial > Soil > Wetlands > Permafrost | place: Sweden: Abisko... | reverse complement strand
CCAAATACATCATGGTTCTAAAATAAGCTCGAAGAGTGGAATTTTTAGTGTAATGACTACGAGGGGTAAATTGAGTATAGTCAGTTTTTAACTTCTCATCATATTTGATAAAAAGTGGGGAAGCACCAATATTTTTAGCGGCGTAAATTTCAGTTAAATCACTTTTAATGGCAGTAATTAATTCTGGGGTTAAGTCACCGGAATATTTAGCTAAAATTTTATTAGCATTATTTACAGAATCAATAGTTTCATCATTTTTAGTATACTTAGTTTCTTCTTCAGGGGTATTAAAATAACTAGGTTTAGCAATGTTCTTATTTTCAAATAAAACTCGAGCTAACACAATCTGGGCTTCTACGTTTTGGTAGTGAGTTTTTAAATCGCCTTGGCTAGTTTTATTAGCGGCTATTAATTTAGTATGTAAGCTACTTAAAAAATCACCCAAAGCTTGGCTTAAGTCGTGTTGTTCTAGTTCTTCTAAGGTAAGTTCAAAATATTTATGGTAAGTATGAAGTACAGTGTCTGGAGTAACTAGTAAAGCATCTTCAGGTACCCGGTCATAAATAGAACCGCCACCCATCGAATCAGCATCAACTAACCATTGATCAAAGTTTAGACCAGTTTTAAAATAGGGAACTTGATTTTCATCGATTAATAAGAAGCGATTAGTGTCTAAGGCTTTTTCTTGAGCCGCACTCAAGTTCAAGCTATACTTAGTTTTAAGAGCTTGATAATTAGGAACCTCAGCTAGAGGTGTATTAAGTTCTTGATAAGTTGGGGTAAAGCCAATGTTTGGTTCATTATTAGGTTCATTGGTCAATTTAACTACTGGACTTAAATCAGTACTTGGTTCATAGTTATAGCGTTGATAGAAGAAAAAAGAGGCCGTAATTACCGCAATAATTAGCAAGCTAAGCCAAAGCCATTTTTGTTTAGACATAGTATATTTAGTTAATTTAATGTCTAATTAGTTTAACAATAAATAGACGAAAAATAAAGAAATATAGTCGTGTTTGACATATTCTCCCGATTTGCTAAAATACCTTCATAAAATGTTGTCTAAACATTTTTGTTTTTTGAAGTAAAACTAAATATTCCCAGGTAGCGCAGCGGTAGCGCAGTTGGCTGTTAACCAATTGGTCGTCGGTTCGAATCCGACCCTGGGAGCCATCAATTTTTGGGTGTGTTAGGACGACGTAAATCGTTTAAAACAGGCCAAAAAACAAAGAACTCAGTTTATGCTGAGTTCTTTTGTTATTGTCAAAGTTGTGAAAATGGGCGTGGATAGGGGTGATTATTGGTTCTAATCCGATGCCTGGTCTTGATGGCTATAAAAATGTTATAATTTAACTATAATTAATATTTTTATGACTCTATATTTAACGTCAACTGGTTTTGAAAATGAATACGTAGCTCAGCGTTTCAAAAATGTTATTATTAAGAAAGATATTAAACAAGTATCATTTCTTGTAATCTCTGTTCAAGATAATGACTCTGATGCTTTTTATCTACTGAAGACTAAAAATGAACTCAATAAAATTGGTGCTATTAATATAGATGTATTAGAGCTTCGAGATGAATCTTTTGTGCCAGTAAAAGATTATGATGTGATTTATGTTTGTGGCGGCAATACTTTTACTTACATGGATAGAATTAGAAAGACTGGACTAGATAAGTTCATTATAAATTCAGTTAAGAGTGGAAGAAGTATCTATGTTGGTGTTAGTGCTGGTAGTATTATTGCTGGCCCAGATATAAGTATCGCTGGCTGGGGGGGTGAAGGCGATGATAATGATATTGATTTGAAGGATTTGTCTGCTCTCGGTCTAACGGATATAGTTGCTTCACCTCATTATCGTGACGAATTAAAGGTTGAGATCGATGATTTTAGAGAAAAATATGGTTATCAAGTTTATGAGATTACGGATGAACAAGCAATTCGTTTGAGTTATTCTGATATGGGTGCTTTAAAAGGCGTTATTTCTATGGAATTTGTTAATAAGAATTAATATATTATGTCTAAACTCTATAATACAAAAGGAGAAGTTTTTAATGATGCCTTATTATTCATGAATAAGCATCTTCGTGATGTGATGGATTCTGATAGTATTAAAATCGCCGAACAGAAACTAGAGGAACAAGGCAGTAGCAGAAAAGGATATTTAGGTAATCTTGTTGAGCAGTATGTATTTGGTCAAGATATAAATAATCGTCATGAAGCCGATTTTAAAATTGCTGGAGTTGAGCTTAAAACGACACCAGTTAAAGAACATCGCACAAAAGGCTATGTGACTAAAGAACGTCTAGTATTTTCAATGATTGATTACATGAACGTTATAATGGAGGATTGGGAGCATAGTTCTTTTTTGGATAAAAACAGATTGATACTTTTAATGTTTTATCTGTACCAAAAAGGTCTTAGTTTATTAGACTATGAGTTTAAGTTTGTTTATGAACTTGATTTTGTTAATAAAATATCATCCCAAGATGCTTTACAGATTAAAAAAGATTGGGAATATATAGTCGGTAAGATTAAAAAAGGTGAAGCACATTTATTATCTGAGGGGGAAACTTTTTATCTTGGTGCCTGCACTAAAGCGGCTGATAGTTCTGTAATAAGAAGACAACCAAATTCTGATATTCCTGCTAAGCCGAGAGCCTTTTCGTTAAAACAAAATTATTTGAATTATATACTCCATGAAAAAATCATGGGATTAGAAGAAGATATAATAGCCATTTCAGAGGTGGGCGAAACAATTGATGATACAGTAAAACATAAATTAACTCCTTTTATAGGAATGTCAGATAAAGAAATTTTGTCAGAGTTTGGTTTGAAGGTTGGTAATAAAGCAAAACAGTATAAGAGAATGTTGGCTAATTTGATGCTTGGGGTTCCGACTAAGAAAGTTGAAGAATTTGAAAAAGCAAACGTTACCATGAAGGTTATTACCTTGGAAAACAGTGGTAAACTAAAAGAATCAATTTCTTTTCCATATTTTGATTATAAAGAAATCATCAAACAGAAGTGGGAAGACTCTGATTTTTACAAAGTTTTAGAGGAAGATAGATTTTTATTTATTATATTCAAAAAAGATGAGTCTGGTGACGGAATATCTTTCGAGGGTTTTAAGTTTTGGAATTTTCCAGTAGTAGATATGCCAGAAGCTCAGAAGGTTTGGGAAACTACTAAAAAAATAACTAAGTCAGGAAATTATATTTCTCTACCAAAAATATCAGATAGCCCAGTATCGCACGTTCGTCCTCACGGGAAGAACGGGGAAGATAAAATTGAAACTCCTCAAGGTACCATGGAAATGAAAAGATGTTTCTGGCTTAACGCTGACTATATAAGGAAATCTCTTGAGAATTAGGGTGTTGATCAATTGTTTTTGGTATGCTATGCTACATGCATAGCTTATTAATTTGAAAAATATTATGAAGGATATAAAAATTGTTGAACTTTTTGCTGGCGTAGGCGGTTTTCGCATTGGCCTAGAAGGTGCTAGTAATGATAAGACAAAATATAGAGTTGTTTGGAGCAGCCAATGGGAGCCAGGATCTAAAAAACAGTACGCCTCAGATATTTATGTGGCTCGTTTTGGTGATAAAGGTCATTCTTGTGAAGATATACAAGAGGTTGTTGATATGAAATTTGATACTATCCCAAATCATGATTTGCTAGTTGGTGGTTTTCCTTGTCAGGATTATTCAGTCGCTAGAACGCTTAAACAAGCCAAAGGGTTAGAGGGGAAGAAAGGAGTTTTGTGGTGGTCTATTTTTAATATTCTTAATAAGAAGGGCGAGAATGCTCCTAAGTTTTTATTATTAGAAAACGTTGATAGGTTATTAAAATCTCCAGTCAAACAAAGAGGTCGAGATTTTGCTATCATGCTTTCATCTTTGGCTAGACTTGGGTATGCAGTTGAATGGAGGGTCATTAACGCCGCTGATTATGGCTTTCCTCAACGTCGTCGTCGTATCTATATAATGGGCTATAAACAAAATACAGCTATTTGGAAAAAAGTTTTAGCCTGCAAAGATAAAAAGAAATGGATAAACAGTGATGGCCTAATAGCTAAGGCTTTTAAGGTTAATCGAGATATAGTTAAAGCCAGTGAATTTGAGATTAGTACTGATTCCGTGTTTGTTTCTGAAAAATTTTCGAAAGACATGCCATCGAAAAGTCCATTTGAAAACGCTGGGGTTATGATTAACGGACACGTTACGACCATGAAAGTCGAGTCAGATTATAACGGAAAGCGTTCAGTATTGAGAGACTTCGTAGTTGACGAAAAGAAGGTTCCTGAAGAGTTTTTTATTAAACCAGCTGATGTTAAGAGATGGGAGTATTTGAAGGGTGGGAAAAAAGAAGAGCGAAAATCTAGCAGTGGTCATGAATATAATTATTCCGAAGGGCCAATGGCTTTTCCTGATTCACTTGATAAGCCATCTCGCACTATTGTGACAGGAGAAGGCGGAACATCTCCATCTCGTTTCAAACACGTTATAAAAACTAAATCAGGAAGACTAAGAAGATTAATGCCATTAGAACTTGAGAAATTAAATATGTTTCCAGATAATCACACTGAAATGGCCCCTGATATTAAAAGAGCATTCATTATGGGCAACGCACTAGTTGTTGGAGTTATTAAAAAATTAGGAGAATCATTAAGAGACGCCGTTTAGGCGTCTTTTTAGTAATATAAATTATTTTTGATATTGCTTTTTTATGCTATGCATGGTATATTAATAATAATCCTTGGTGGAGTATTGGTATCTCTTGAAGATATTGATTACAGAAACCAAATACAACGGTCGATTTGTATTTGATATTTGAAACACCCAGCCAAGGGTGTTTATTTATTTTTTGGTATCTTTTATAGATATTGAAAAGCTAACATTAAAAATATGAATCAATACAAATCAAACACACCTAATGCCGCTAAACTTATATCATCACTTAGAAATACTGGGTATGATAGTTATGCGGCGATAGAAGATATAATCGATAATTCCATCGACGCACAAGCTCGAGTTATTAAAGTAAATATCGAAAGTCAAGATAAAAATTTAATAATCACTATCGCTGATAATGGTTCTGGCATGAATGAGCAAATTTTAGACCAGGCTCTGAGACTAGGGTCTATAACCGACCATAATGAAGTTTCTGATTTAGGTAAATTTGGGATGGGGCTATGCACAGCCTCTATCTCAATGGCTAAAAAGTTAGAAGTTATAACTAGAGAAAAAAATTCTGATATTCTATACAGCTGTCAGGATTTAGATGAAATTATTGAGAAAAATGAATTTATAAAAATTTTAAGAACTGCTGATAAATTAGAGATTAGTAAATTTAATAGTTTAGTTGGTAATTCTGGTACTCTTGTTGTTTTAAGTAAAGTAGATAGGTTATCTGATACCAATGTTTCTCAATTTGCAATAAAATTATCAAAAGACATAAGTCGCATTTATCGTAAGTTTATTGAATCTGGAATAGAAATTTATGTTAATGATAAGAAACTAGAAGCTTTTGATCCTTTAATGTCTGATAATCAAGATACGCAAATTTATAGTGATGAGGTTTATGAATTACCAGTTATCAGAGATAAAAAAAACAGAGAAACAATGAGGGTAAAAATTTCTATTCTGCCAAATGTAAACAAAGAATTGGAAAAAGATTGGAAAATGAATATTAAAAATCAAGGATTTTATGTTTTGAGAAATAATAGAGAGGTGGCATATGGTTTGTCGCTCGACACCTTCACTAAACATAATCAATTGAATCGTCTCAGAATGGAGTTGTCTTTCAGTGCCACACTGGATAATGAGATGGGGGTTCGTTTTTCTAAAGATGGGATTTCACCAAACCAAGTTGTGTCAGATTTTTTAAGTAATGAAATTGGAGGACAAATAAGATCGATAACAAATTTCTTAAAAAAAGAGCAGAGGGCTAGCGAAGATTCGTTAGTTGATCATTCAGGATCAGAAACCGTTATAGCTCAAAGGGCTAAATTGCTTATAACCCCTGATGCAGAAATTGAAAAAAGATCTCAAAAGCAAAATTCAGGAAATTCTGAAAAAAAGGAATCAGAAAGTGACAACAACAGGGAGAATTTTTCAAAAATAAAAACATCCCCCGCTGGTTTGGGTGTTAAATTTGAGTCTGCTGCAATGGGTAAAGAGGGCATCCTGTATGATGCTTACCAAAAGGGAAAAATAATAGTAATTTGTTGGAATACTGATCATCCATTTTATGATAGAGTAATACTTGCTAATAAAGAAAGTAAAGATATTATTTCAGCTATCGATTATTTGATATTTGCTTTAGCATCATCGGAGTTAAAAAACGCTAATGACGATAACGTTGTATTGATGATGAATTTAAAGTCAATAATGTCTACAAATCTAAGAGCGTTACTATCATAAATTACTAACAAGAGCCGCTCCATTAAGAGCGGCTCTTATAAATTATATGAAATTTTCTGAATATTTTAATACAAATAAAGGACAGAGCGGATTGGATTTTGTAGATATTTTTCTTGAAAAAGATATAAAATTATTTATTGATCCATGGGCAATAAGAGAAAGTAGTGGTCAATTTTCCATTGAATGTATTTCCGTTATAGATAATTTTTTTCAGCTGTTGATTAAAAAAATATCAAAAGGGGATGATGACGGTGCTATAGACATGTTAAGTTTCTCTCATGAAGTTAAAGAAATGCATTTAGGCAATTCATTGAATAGTTATAATGGACTAGGGATGAGTGATAAACAGGCTCGAGACATTTTTAAAGCCTTAAAAGAAAGTAAGGCAGTTAAAACTGGAATTATTCAAGACCTAGAAGACTGTGCCTTAATGATTGAAGGCATAAATAAGGATAAAATTTCCGATATGGTCGCTAATATAATTAAATTGCCACTTATAAGATATACTCAAGAGCAATGTGCACTGTATAACATACCAACTACGAAAGTTGCTGCTGGATATTACTGGGACACAGAAGAACAAAATTGGGTTTCTGTGTCAGCCGAATTGCCCATAGTAGAAGTTAAAGGTAGGTCAGATAAAATTTTATTAGTTCCAAAGTCTATAGTTAGGAGGGATTTATCCCTTAATTACGAGGAGTTTTATAATATGGATATTTTAGCCTTCGAACAATCTCGATATTTGAACGCTTGTCATTCATTGGTTAGGACCCTTAAGAATGGTCAAAAAAGAGCACCGTTTAAAAAAGATATTAAAAAAGACGTTGGCAAGGGTAAGGCTGTTATTGTTGAATATGTAACCAAACACCCAGAGTTAATAAGTCTTTATAAAGATAGAAAGAATAAATTATTTAAACCGATAAGTAATCTTGAAATACTTGTTTCGAAAAAAGAGTCTTTTGATGAAATTGCTGACATTGATGAAAAAATTGATGCATTAAAAAAGCTACAAGGAGGAAAGAAGGATGCTTATAAGTATCACGATTTAACAATAAGTATTCTTAATATATTGTTCTATCCCCATTTATCTAAGCCAAGGAAGGAGGATATTATTGATTCTGGTCGTAAGAAGGTTGATATAGTTTATAATAATGATGCACTTTCCGGATTTTTTATGAGAGCAGTAAGAAAGAGTATTTCTGCCGATAAAGTTTTTTTTGAATGTAAAAATTATACAGAAGATATTGCAAATCCAGAAATAGATCAGTTGGCAGGTAGATTAACAAGAAACACCTCTAGACTTGGTTTTTTGTTGTGTAGAAATATTGAAGACAGGCAAAAAGTTTTAAGCAGTTGCAGATTTCATTATCATGGAAACGGAAATTGTCTAATTATTTTAGATGATAATGATATTATTAAATTGTTGGAACTAAAAAAACTTGAGAAAGAAGACGAAATTAATGATTTTTTAAATGAAAAATTTGATGAATTAACAAAGGTAGATGATTAAAATTGAAGATGGTTTTAATATGCTAAGACAAAGTAATTTTTTTATCCTTCATAACTAACTTACTCTTCAAGCACCCTAAAACTTCTCGTTTCTCCATAATCGAGCCATTCTTAAGTACATATTTAGCATAGCTTCTAATGTCTAAGTCTTTTTGTTTATCAAACTCAGTACCCGCAACACCAAGCACTCCTTTGCTAAATTTATAAAATCTACTAACCTCATCTTCGAATTGGTCTTTAATGCCAATCTCATTAATATCTATCTCATCCATAAGGCTAATCAACTGTTCAACTAAATCTTCTTCTCGCATAGAGTTGCTTTTACAGTTAACATCTCTAGATTTAGCACAGCTATAATAAGTATATCTTCTGATTGAACCGTCCTGTATTTTCTTCATTTTTTCTTCGGCTGTTATTCCTGATCCGCACTTACCACATTTAATAAGTTTAGTGAAAGCAAATTCTTTGCACTCATTTCTAGAAATATTACCTCGCCTCAACCTATTATTGGCATCGTCATATAATTCTTTACTAATAATCGGTTCGTAACCACCTCTATACCATTTATCACTACCAACAGGATATTCAAACTCGCCATAATAAAAAGGTTGTCTGATTATATATTGGATCATGCTGAGAGTTAGATGCTTATTATTTCTAGTTCTAAAATCAGTTTCATTCTTTAGCCAGTTATATATCTTTTTGCAACTGTAAGACTCATAAGCCATTTTCTCGAATATCTTTTTAATTATTTGAGCCCTTTTAGGATCAACAAGAACTTTCTTCTGTCCTTTGTCGGCGTACTTATCATGAATATAACCAATTGGTGCCATGCCTGGTCGCCAACCCTGTTCACATTTAGCTCTTAGTCCTCGTTTTACATTTTCGCCTTTATGGTCGTTTTCTAATTTAGCTTGAGAGCCTAAAATCATCAATAGAAATTTTTCATTAGGACTATTAGTAAATTTTTGACCATGAGTTCTAATTTCAATTATTCTTCCTTGATCCATTAAATCAACCACTGACCCTAAATCCCCGGCGTTACGACTTAGTCTATCTGGGGCCCAGCACAAGATGCCATTAAAGACATCTTTTTTAATATCCTGAATTAGTTTATTAAATATTGGTCTTTGACCAGAGTCTTTAGCGGAATGACTTTCTTGTCTAATTTCCTTAACAGGAATATTATCTCGAACTGCCATTTGCAACATTTCTTTAATTTGCGAGTCGATGGATAATGCTTGTTTTTCATCATCCTCAGTCGACTTACGAGCATAGAGACAATACTTCATCTCTATTGGTAATACTTCCAAATTACCTCTTGATTGCCCCAAGGTAGTCGTTGTATTACCAGAGTTCATACTTGTTTGATTTATATAATTATTATTCATATAAACCATTGATGACGCAATTTAAAACCGTTGTCTAGAGCATAGTTGTTGGCAAGCTGTTGGTAACTTTGCTTTACTTTCGGGGTTTTTTGAGATATATTTTAAATGCAAAACCACAAGTTAATATCGTGAAGCACGCACCAAGTAATTGGTAGCCTTGGCTTATTCGTATACAGTAACGGACATTCCGACCTTATACGAGTAAGCGTCTTCACGGACACTTCTTGTGGTTTTGCAACCAGGTCGGGTGTCCGTTTTTGTTTTATTCGAACATCTTGATTTTTTAAATATAAAAGCGGACATTAGCTCTGCATCAAAATTTATGTTAAAAGAAGATTTAAAAAAGATGCCTAAGAAGAAATTAGTTGGTTTAATTCTCTTGGCTATTTTAGCCATATTTTTATGGCAAGTTTCCATTCCAGCCATCATGGTTTGGTTAATTTTTAAAAAAGCACCCACCAAGACACTTAATAAATGGCTACTAAGTATTTTATTGGTATTTATTTACATGGGTATTTTTGGAACAATTACCCATAAAGATGACAACAACAAACAAGCAAATAATAGTTTAGATAAAGAAGTGGTCGTTAATAAAGTTGAAGATAGTGAAACAATAAAAGCTAATGCCGAATCTCAAAAACAGGCTAAAGAAGAAGCGTTTAAAGCAAAAATAGAAAAAGATATTTCCGATTTAAAAAATTATAAAGCACTCGGTAGGGATAGTGTTGTTGCTATAACCGCTGAGATAGGATTATTTTCTGTTTACGCTGAAGATATAAATATGGCTAAACGGAATTATAATGAGGATATTAAAAAACTAGGAACTGATGCCGAGGCTCTTTTGAAAAAAGTTCAGGTTAGAGAATTTCCAGCTATTCGTAAGCAATACGTTGAAGTTATAAAAGGGAAGCTTTGGGAAAATAATGTTGATGTTTCTGCTGTTGGTACAGGAAATTCATCGCTCTTATTAGTCGGCGGTATATTTGCTAACAATAAAAATATAATGGAAATGCATGGTAATATTCAAGCCATGACTGAACTCTTAAGATTTAAAAAAGTTGGTTATAAATGGTATAGCGGTAGTGATGAGTCTTATTATACAAATGATAAAGCTAAAGCCGATAATCAATTATAAATTATATGAAATTATACGACACTTCAATTCAAATCAAAGGTGGGTTAGGAATACCAAATCTGATGTCCAGATCCCCAATCTGGGTAGATTTTAATAACGGTAACATGGAACTCGGTTATCTTAAGGACGGATTTTCATTCGGAAAGAAATTAGTTATTTTGAAACCAGAAGATGTTTCTGCTTTATCTTTTAGTCAGGAGAGTAGTCAGTCCTTAGGCTCAGCGGCTAAAGGTGCTTTAATTGGTGGATTGTTAACGGGTGGAATTGGATTGCTGGCTGGTGCGGCTATTGGTGGTCGAAAGAAGAATGAAAATAAAATAATTTTCAAAGCCAATATAAATAACATATCAACTCAGATAATTCTAAACACCGAAGATAAGACGCAAAAAGTTTACGATAAAATTAATGCTTGGTTAAATAAAGTATAAATAA
>Ga0302215_10003305_pt1 | contig 10896 bp, 24 predicted proteins | sample II_Fen_N3_1_FD_194580 | JGI IMG/M metagenome (GOLD analysis project Ga0302215, IMG submission 194580) | Peat permafrost microbial communities from Stordalen Mire near Abisko, Sweden - II_Fen_N3_1 | ecosystem: Environmental > Terrestrial > Soil > Wetlands > Permafrost | place: Sweden: Abisko... | reverse complement strand
ATTTAGGAGAAAGTCAAGCGATTTGAATAATCGCGAAAGAAGGGTGTTACCAGGTTACTTCGTTTAACGTCCGACGACAGGCTGGGTTGTTGATTGCTGTACGTAACCTAAATTTTGAAACTAACAGGATGGCTGTTCTGACGATATTTACTTGGCTCGAGTTCCAAGTTTGCTGGTCACCTATACCGCGATGCTACCAAGTATAGCGTGATGGTCAGCTATCATAATTTTTTGATTGCAGTATCCATCCTAAATCTGTTACCGGGCTAGTTGGTACGATTTTTTTACAAGTATCGAGAACCTTGTTTGCTCAGGTATGTCACTTAAGACCCCTTTCGCTTCTGGATTTTATTTGATTGCTGTACCTAGCCCATATCCTATGTAACTATGTTACACGTAATATTTATCGTTTGCAACTATTTCGGACAAATATCACGCCAATTTTGAGTTGTATGCACCTGTAACCGACTTAAAGGCGTGAGCCCAGGACCATTTGTCTTCGACATATTGCGAGAATTCTTGCAGGCTAAGTTCGATGATCCCATCAGTGCTCATCTCGAGCATTTTGATTGCTGTGTCGTACGACTCGACGTAGGACGTTGGGGCATCTAAGTCGATCCGAAGATCAAACTTTGGTTCGGTTTTTTGCGCTTCAACCTTTGCATCGGCGAGCATCTTCTTGAGACGGTCGACGACGTCGGCACGATACACAGTAACAGCCGACAGATACTCGTTTACGTGCTTGGTGCGATTTTCACGCAATACGGCAAGCAATTCATCCTTGCTAACATTGACTGACTTCATAGTTTTTCCTTATGCATAAGCACCAGATTTCATCTGGGCTAAAATTTGCTGTACCTGAGCTACACCTTCTGGAGTATCCATCAAGGTAATCGGGCAGGCATTTGCTAACGCAGGGACTGGAGATTCAAGCCAATTGGCTAACCAAAGCACTGTGTTGAAATCGATCATGTTTCCGGATTCAGCTAACATAACCTGAATCTGTGGCAGCAAAATTTCAACAGCTACATCAAGCTCCATTGCGTTTCCTAAGTTGGGTGTTACCGGGATAGATGGGCCACCGTTATTAATTTTCTTCACGCAGATTTCACAAAGGACCCACCTGCAATATCATACTTATCGCGTATGCGCTATCAGAATCTTCTCACCTGCACCGCCTGGGTCTACCCAAGATCCGCTATTCTATCGGCATGTTGCACGGGTTCTATCCCTACCTTCTATAGCTTTGACTAGAATTTTAGTTGCTGTAACTATCCCTAAGCAATAATTATATGCGAATTTCTACTACTGTGCAAACATTTTGGTAAGATTGTTTGATTTTTGTAACCATTGATGAGTACGACAATTATCTACTGAGTTATTGAGAACTACTACTATCGTAGACACCTACGATAGTGTTTTGGCGAATACTATTTTGACCAAAAGAGCGAAAAACGATGCTAAAATCTTACTTATTTCGCATAGTTCTATTTATGTAGCATAAATAAAAGTGCAGCAGGTAGTTATGTAGAGGACATCGAAACGTTCTGTTTCGTATGGCACCCTCCGGTTCCGCTAACACCACAGTTAGCTATGAGGACGCGGCAATGATGCCACGGCACCCTCCGGTTCCGTCGATACCACATTCGACTTTGTAGTAAGAAGAGGACGAAAATCTTTTTGAGATTCGGCACCCTCCGGTCCCAGCAGATCCATATTCTGCTTTTACTTTAAAGGAGTTTCACATGAAAACTACATTCAAATTAGTAACAATCGCAGCATTATTCGCAGCTGGTTCTGCAATGGCACATGGTACACCGACCCCACCAAGCTTTACGTTCATTCAACTTGGTGCAGCAACTACTGGCGGCACATCTGTCGGCAATTCGTTCGGAGGTACAACAAACACTTCAGGTCATCACCCTGTATATTTCACTAGTGCAGCTTCTGGTGCCGGCGAAATTTCCGGATCTGGTGCGACTGCTGGCGTAAGTTCGGGTAACTCCGGAGTGTCAGCTTATCAACTTGGTGGATCAGGTACAATTGGTGGCGGATTTGCAGTCGCCGGAAAAGGTTCTAACGCCGATTTTGGTGGTACAGGATACGCAACGACTACCGAAGGATCGTCGATCTATAAGCAGACTTACACACCTGCTAGCAATGGTCACTACGGTCACTAATCAATAATCAAGTGAGGGGTAATTCCCTCACTGCTTCAAATCAAGGAGATTTACATGAAAAAATTATTAATCGCAGTTATTCTAGCTACCTCAATTCCAGCAATGGCATCGGGGGTCGATGCTGATTCTCGCGCTGCCGCGCTTGCGTTAGCTGGATCACAATCAGCTTCATCAGTTACAATCAATGGACCGTCTGACGAAGCAGCAAAGGCGTCGGCCGATGCTCAAGTTGCAGCCGCACATGAGCTAGCAAATGGTACCCAAACTATCAAGTCGGCACCGTCAGTGTATGCTCCAAATATCGTTACATCAAATGATACTTGTATGGGATCATCATCCTTTGGCGCATCAGCTGTAGGATTTGGTATTTCGGTAGGGTCGTCGTGGACAGATGCAAATTGCGTGATGTTGAAAAATGCACGCGAAATGTATAACATGGGCATGCCTGATGTAGCTTTTGCTCGTCTGTGTATGGATCCATTGAACAAAGAAGCGATCGAATTAACTGGAAAGGTTTGCCCGCAAACTACACGAGACGAGAAAATTAAAGCAGACAAGGCATCAGCCCAAGCAGCTAAATAATCGTCTATCACTAAAGGAGAATAGATATGAAAAACTTACTTACCCTTACAGTGATGATGGCTGCGGCTGGGGTAGCGTTTGCGAACGCTCCTCCCATCCTAATCCAAGAGCATTCGTTCGGATCTGGTCTGCCTGGATCCACGGGTGCCACACAGTCGACCTCGAGCTTACCTGATGGGCTGTTCTATGCCCCACAGTATCTGCCAGGGTATCCGACCGCCGCAATCATTTGGCCACGCGTCATCGACGTAAATTGCACCACGATTCCAACAGGTGAGGTCAAATGCGATGGCTACAATTGGGTTCCGGAGTATGGCCGTGGTGAGTATCTGCTCATCAGACCTACTATTGTTCAACCGATTGAGCCTAAAGTGATCGAGGTGGTTCTCCCACAACCGCCAAGGGTCATCAAGAAGAAGAAAGCCGAGTAACCGGTATGGTCACAGTTCACCTAGCATCGGCGCTAATCTGCTTTGCTGAATTGTGTCATCCGACGTTAATCGGAACACAGACTCCGACCGGGGAATTTCCGTTAGTTTATGGCCTAACGGATGACCCCGGATACGGAGGAAGTGTGCTAGCGTTTTATGAGGATGATTCTGCAGTTTATGCGATTCATCAGTTATGGCTACTAAAGCCAAAGCAGCAAAGAGAGAGGCGGATTAACAGTCCGAACCCAAAAGAACACGTAATCACATCTGGATGTATCAATGTTACCGCAGAGGTGTATAAACAGCTCGTTGATTGCTGTAGCGAAGATACTCTGGTTATAACGCGATAAAAGTATTGCCTACTGTTTAGCAGTAGCATGGTACCTTGCGTGAAACCCCGCGTCTGTTGCAAAATAGGCGTAGAGTAAGGTACGTTGGGGGCATTCCGCCCCCAACGTTATGACTGATTAGCCTTCAACGATAAAAACATCGTCTCCACCGTTACGGCCACGGTGATGGTCGATCGGTTTGAATGTCTTCTTGCTCATCGCTTCGGCAATCTGGTCTAACGATACTGGAGTGAAATTCCATGCGTCAACGCCAACATCGAGCGACAGTGAGTTCGGATCATCAGGCAACGTATTGTGCGAATGGCCAAACAGATGCCACGTTCCGTAGTGAGCTCGATCCCAAACCCGCATTGCGTAATGACACATCACGATATGTTGGTTGACAACACGGTCTTCTTTCTGCATCGGGATGGTGATTGATCGGATGTCGGCAGCACTGTGGAAGTGTTTCTGCCAAGCTGTAGGTTTTAACCCCTTGTCGTGATTTCCCCACACCAGATGCTTTTCTCCGTGTAACCTACCCAGCATCTTGTCTCGTTTTTCTTGATCCTTCTCGAAAGCAACGTCGCCGACGACGTAGATGATGTCGGACTTGGTTACGACTGAGTTCCAGTTGTCTATCAGTTTTTCGTTCATCTCGGCCGCAGTTTCAAACGGCCTGTTACAGTATTTGATCACGTTCTTGTGGCTTAGGTGTAAGTCACCAGTAAAAAAGTACCTTCTAATGTTGCTCATATAGTCTCCCTAAATATTTTGCGTTGAACCTCAACAAGATGAAGCTCAATAATGATTCATTGCAGTTAATCTCCCAAACATCCATCGGATTGACACCGCGAATAGTATAACAATGAAATAGCTGAGTTTCTCCGACTAACTCAGCTAATTCAGAATCTTGCTGGTTGCTAGCCGATTCGGGTCTAAGCACCGGAGTAGCAACTTGATAAATCACGCTGGCCTCTTCAGCATAAGCCACATGCGGACCTGCTTGTCTGGCATACCTTCTTCGATTTCCTCGATTGCATATGGACTGTTGCCAGCATGATAGATCCTACTGAGTTTCCTGAGCTTTTTCTTAGCATCAAGCTCTAAGTAGTATTTACCGTGAATTCCGCTAGTGTGTTTGTGATATACATACCACATATTCAATGTCTTTTCTGCAATAAAGCCCAGGTGTAAAAATGATCGGTTGACGGAAGTTTGACTAAGCCAAGATCTGATGCAGGAATCCATCCTTCTAACGATATGTAACATATCCTGATTTTCTGTTTTGCTGCAGCCTTCAGCGGGTACATACCTACCAGATTGAAATTCCTTAGCTTATACACGAACCACATGATCGGTTGTCATCCCTAATAGTTTGCACACCGTCCATTCTTCTTCGGACGACACGCCATACATTTCTAGATCGTCGACCTCGAACTCTCGTGTGCTGAATTTTGCCTTGATCATCATCTTGCGGATCGCATCGCCTAGAGTGTCGGCCCGAGCGTAAATTTTGAAATGTTTACGATCAAAGACGACGAATCTTTTCATTTGTACTGTTTCAGGACGCGCAACGTTTTGAGTTGATCTTCCTTGATAAGTCCGATGCTACTGGTCCACCCTAATGATGGCACAGACCGAGGCAGTCGAGCACGACGTCGTTCCCATTTCTGCCATGATTCTAACAACGTTTTGGCAGCAGGCTTAGTGTAGGCTCTCCCGTGAACGTGCAAGGTCCTCTCGTCGTATACCGCCCACATTAGATTTTCTGGTCCTTCTCGATATCGTTGACCACGTCAACCAACGAGTTGAGGTAGTCGCAGAGTTTGTGAGCACGATTACGTTGAGTATCTTCGTCGTGTAAAATGCTAACATGAAAAATGGCAGCATCTGGTCGCTCGTTCGCTTCTGCAATAGTCTTCCCGTCGTTGACAGAAAATCGAGCTATCCTATCGTGATTGATTGGGGTCTTCGATATGTAGACTTGATAGCGGTTTGCCATGTTTACCTCAAGAAATTTTGATATTGTTCGGAACCGCACGATCACTAAACAGTTGACTACCTTTCTCACGAATGAGATCAGCTGCGTATTGCGGGCACTCAAGGAACAGATTTCTCAGATCCTTTTCTGTGATGCCGTCGGTTGTCTCGATAGAGTAGATCTCGTAATGCCGTTGCGTGTTGAACCTGGCCCGCATCACCATCATAGTGACAGCCGATGTTGCAGCCGTTGCAGTCTTGCTTTGCAGGATGTTCCACATATCCTTCTTTTCGAGCTCCGAGACCGGGATGATACCTTCGAGGCCTTCGTTACACCAGCTGACGACATAGGTACTCATTACAGCTTGTATCCGTAAGCCTTAGCTGCTTCGAGGTAGCCAGGATGGATGTGATCAATCTCGATCGGAAATACTCGCCCGCTGCTAACAAGTTTCGCAACGATGTTAGCTACTTCTGGATCAGTGTAGGCGCCAGCACAGCCCGGACTATCCGCATCTTCGCGAGCGTATCCGCCAACGCTATCAACCACCACATAAAGAGTTGTCATACAATTTCCTTTTCTTTGCTATTCAATAAAAGCATTATACACGGTTCTTACCCTAATGTCAAGCCCCGTGCTTGAGAACAAACATGAGCATCTGCTGCTCATCCATGAAACGGATCATAGTGTTGCCATCGTGTTGCACGATCTCTGCGCTGTAGTTGGCAAACATCCAATCGCGAAATTTATTGTCGAGGCCGTACCTCGAAACGTGGTGTCGACGATCATGTTGATTGCCGTGGCATCGAAGCTTCTGTCCGAAATGCTCGTACATTTGTCGAAGGATCGACATGCCGCCAGGCACGATAGAGATCATGTTCGCAGGAACCGGCTGCTTTGGTCGTTCGATTTCGACTAGACTGCGGATGTGATTGAATGATTTCATGACCCCCACTTGAGGATAGCGAGCATGAGCAGTTTTTCTGCGTCAGCGCGGTTAGAGAATTTCCACGAGTAGGCGAATCGGCTTGCTCCACTGCCGCCTGGGTTAAAATGCTTGCGGACTTCTTCGATTGTGAGCGACGGGTTGTCTCCGGAATTCCGCCATGCCCAGTTGTCGGTCTTGATCTTGTAGTGGACCCGCCCAGTGAAACGATTCTTCACCTGAAAGAGCGTGAATTTCGAACCCTTAGACAGCTCTGTAACGATCATTGATCCCATAACATCTTTCGTTCTTCGTTAATCAATACCGCTATTATACACGGACCCAGGCGAAAAGTCAACCTGATTAGATGGCGTTACCGTTCAAAATTCGTCAGATATTGCTGTAAATCGCCTTGATATAGGCCCATCATCACCGCATCTGTCTCACCGTAGCAAACAATAGTGTCGTTATACAGGTAGAATGGCGATTGCAGATACTTATTCATCTGCACCATAATCTTGAGCGTTTTAGGGCAGTCTTCTTTGATCTTGAATTTGTATTTTTGCAGGCCCACGATCTTGTCGAGGAACTTTGATCCTGCAGGAGTAAGGCGTAAGCCTATGGGGCTGAAAGGAGCTACCCACCACGTTACTAGGCATTCCTTGATTGATTTGTCGGATGTATCCCCACCGGTTTGTTCTAGGAACAGCTTTGTGAGGGATTTCTTATCCATGACAGCATTTACACTTGCTCGCCGTGGGACAGAAGAAAGACTGCAAACTTGTCAGTTTTGAACAGTGTGTTGAGCTTCTTGCATAAGTTGTGAGCATGTCCAGGATTGGAGAATGCTGACTTTTTATACTTCGGCCCAGGGTAGCTGACCAGGATGTTGTGAGTTTTGAGATTGATCGGCTTGTTATCGTAAAATACAGCCCAGATCCCCTCGGATGAAATGACTTGCTCGGCAACGTAGGTTGTTTTGTTGACGAACTCGAGTACGATAGTTGGCTTTGGTCTTGACATTGGATGATCCCTAATAATATACTATTATTTATCACTTTTGTCAAAATAATGTGAGTTGATTATGATTTTGAGAAACTTCCACCATCCATGGCAACTGATACTGTTTCGGTCTCGTTTTTGGTCTCGGTGAGGTCTGTGATTCGTGCCAACAGCGCAAAGATCTCAGTGTGCAAACTTCTTGCATCCTCCGCGGACAGAGTGAGTCGCTTACTTTGGGTTTGGTCCATAAGCTGAACCATCTTCGAAAAATTCAATACGTGATAACTAGGTGGATGTGCCATTTGCTTTTCCTTTTAATGCTTTTGCGACTTCTCTCATCTCTGCCTTAGTCACAAACGGGCCTAAGAATTCGTACCGATTCAACGTGATTAGCTTTGGGCAGAATGACTGCACATAATCTTCACTGAACTGAATGAGGTAATGCCCAGCGCAATAGAAACTCTTACTGGTCTTTGACTTTGTGAACACTGGCAATTTCTTGCTGAGATTGAACAGCGAATTGTACGGTCGATGATCGCAAGGATATCCACTTACTTCGAAGGTGACCCCCGGACGTTTTGGCGGACGATCATTGCTGATGGAGATGTTATACTTCTTCTTCAGTGAGGTAAGATTGACGAACTTTTCACGGGTGCTATCTTGCACAAACGACACTCCGTCCGGTGATGTTTGAATGGTCGCTACTTGCTGTCCGTCCTGTTCAACAATCCAGAACTTATTTTTGATTATGCTTTTTGCGGTGAGTGCCATGTTACTCCTTTACTAACGCCTTGTAGGCTTCGAACTTCTCTCTTGCTTCATCTAGCTGATCTTTTAACTCTTTTAGCCCTGGATGCTGCGCACATAACTCTGCCTCTATGAGTGCTTCGTACGCTACTTCTTCTTGCCAGCTCATCATTTCCATTGAGTTCGGATCTAACGCTAATTCGACCCATTGAGTGCCGTCGAACATCATCGAGCGAAAGGTTAACGGTTCGACATACATCTGCCCTTGTCTAGGGTTTGGCCCCGGACCAGAGACATATTCGATAGGTCGTCCAAAGAGTGCTTTGTTGGGTAAGGCCATATTATTCCTTGACTAATGCTTTGTATGCTGCAAACTTCTCTTGTGCTTCTATCGAGTCTGGATTCAGATCTCGTAAGTCACGTAGCTCTTTTAACCCTGGGTGTTTGTCGCAGAGCATATCTTCTTTTTGTTCCTCAGTCATTTCACCTACTGCAACCCAAGCTTGCCCGGTGTAGATTTTCATCTTTTTTGCTAGGGAATCGTAGAACATTGTTCCGGCTATGATTCCACTATTTCTTGGGTAATCGGTGCCTACTGGGACTGTGATCGAATTGCTGTAGGAAAAGATATCATTTGTCACTGCTTTTGTGTTCTCGGACTAGGGCTAACATGATCTCGTACTTTTCCTTGACGTCGAGCAGGCCGGGATGCTTTGCGCACAATTCTGCGAGCTCTCTTTCTTCAGCCATTTTGAGCTGCACCCATTGAATTGCAACCGAAGAATTAGCGTCGAGCATCACATGACTAAATCCTTCGTTCATAGGAATCCAACCGTTGCTCTCTGACATTACCTCTTTGCGCTGCATCGACGAGTTCCATCGCATGATCCCGGTTTGATAACAGGAATCTGTTCCGGATGTTGCGATAATACCTGGACCACCGGAAATGCTAGTCATCTAGGTCCTCGCTTGGTTCATCGGATGCTACTACTGGTGATGCTTCGCCTTTCTCAAGCTTTTCATCTTCGTGCTGCTTGAGCAGTATATTGATGAGATCCAACGCTTCTGTGGCTTCGCTGAGACATCCTTTCGGGCGATTGCATTCGGCGAAGTAGATGATCTCGCCTAGTGAATAGATGGCCTTGTCCATAGCTTGCTCAGCGAAGGTGCGTCGCGGCCCAGTTGCCTCAGGAGTAAGATCGGTGAGATCGCCGCTAAACACAGCGCCATCCGGGCCAATGCTAATTTCAGCACCGCCAGGGCCCACACCAGTAACCTGCGTGCCTTGTTCTGCCATTCTCTTGAAAAAGTCGCTCATTTCACTCATGATTCATTCTCCGTGTATAAGGGTAAGTAATATGCAACAATCTACATTATACATGATTTTGTGTAAAAGTCAATGATTATAGCGACGGAATAAGCGATAATGCAGTTTTCACCGTAGCAATCGCTTTTTCGAACTCAACTCTTTGCTGCAACGTGCAACTCGAAGTATCGATGGTCTTCAATCTCATCAAATCCCCGCCTAAATCGACAAACTCGAGGTTAGTAATTTTGTTGTTTTTGAAGCTGTCTTCGAAGGAAGCGAACCGTTCTTCGACTTTACCTAAGCAAACATTGAACCGATCAGTGTTTCCGACACCACGAGCAAACATTCGGGCCGACGCTTGAACATTGCTCAACTTGTGCTGACAGTAACGAGTTGAATAGGATTTGTTGGCTAATAATCCTTTTGTGACTTCACGAATTTGCAATGCAGCAGGCAACGCTTGTTCTGAATCAGATTTGTTTGCTACGAATTCGTCAAGCAAGAAAGTCGTTGAGTTGATTTTCTGCAGGTAAGCATCATATTCTGGTCCGCGTTTGTCACATCGGCTAACCGCGTGAGTTGCGTCTGCTGCGATGCTAACGGCGTAACTGTATTCGACTGGGTCATATTGCCTCGACGAAAACATAGTACATCCTGACAATCCGAGTAATATTGCGATAATGCCTAGTTTAGTTTTCATTTAGTTTCCTTTCGTTTTCCATTTTGGTTCTACATGGGTCGCATTGCACTGAGATCCAATTATTGCCCCCGATATGCCCGTGCGCTCCACACGCCTCACACGTTACTTCGCTCATAATTTCGGCCATCGTGACGAAGTTATCTACAGCTTTGTCACCGCCACGATAGTAAAACCGCAGCGTGCCGAGTTTTTCCTTGACTTGCTTGACCACAACCTGTGGTACTCGTCTTGGCACTTTCTTCTTCTTTGGCGCTTCTGCCTCATTCCACCAGCTTGGCCTCTCACCTTTCGTGACCATTGCATTCCACGCATTGGCTTCATCGATGTCTTTTTCACGCCGATCAATATGTCCTTGGATGGCAGACGACAGACCAAGTATAATCGGATACCATCCGTCTCCGACGGCGAACCCCCAACACATGCAGGTCTTCTCCATGCCTAAGTGCCGTTCGGCATACAGCTTAGGAAACTGTTCGCACAGTAAGTCGTCGTATTCTTGTTTCATTTTTCTACCTTTTCTGGATATTGAGCACCTAAGATAGCTGCGTAGGTTGCAGCTTGTTCGGAAAGTTTCGTGAGGTTGTACCTACCACAGAACTTCAAAAACTGCGCCCCGATCATCGGCATACTCTTTCGTTCTACCTTCGTAACAGTTTCGACGATCATTTCGCGGATATCCGACGGCTGCGCAGTCAAATCGACTAGCG
>Ga0302215_10003304_pt1 | contig 10896 bp, 11 predicted proteins | sample II_Fen_N3_1_FD_194580 | JGI IMG/M metagenome (GOLD analysis project Ga0302215, IMG submission 194580) | Peat permafrost microbial communities from Stordalen Mire near Abisko, Sweden - II_Fen_N3_1 | ecosystem: Environmental > Terrestrial > Soil > Wetlands > Permafrost | place: Sweden: Abisko... | reverse complement strand
TAGTATTAACTGTGACTGTTCTTTTGTCTAACAAAAATATAAACAGATTTTAAATATACAACATGTTTTGAAAAAAAAAACAGGATATTAACTAATTAATTTAGTCAACATCCTGTTGTTTTATTTTAAGTATCTGTTGGTGAGCTTAATATAAGATTTGCCTATGCTATTTTTAACCGATTTATATTTGCTTTTTCAATCTTACTTTGAGCGTAAGGGAGTGAAATAACCAGATTTTTTTCATTCTTAGATGGCATTTCAAACATTTCGTCCATCATGATGGTTTCTGTGATTGATCTTAATCCGCGAGCACCTAATTTAAATTCTATTGCTTTGTCAACAATGTAATCCAATACTTCATCGTCAAATCTCAACTCAATTCCATCCATATTGAATAATTTAGAGTATTGTTTGATGATAGAGTTTTTAGGTTCAGTTAGAATGCGGCGAAGCGCACTTCTGTCCAGTGGTTCGAGGTAGGTGAGTATCGGCAATCGCCCAATAATCTCAGGAATCAACCCAAAAGATTTTAAGTCCTGAGGAGCAATGTATTGGAGTAGGTTCTTTTTGTCAACCAGTTCGTTTTCTTTACCTGCATTGTAACCCACAACACGGGTATTCAAACGGGAAGCAATCTTTTTCTCAATACCATCGAAGGCTCCTCCGCAGACAAATAAAATGTTTTGCGTGTTTACGGCAATCATTTTTTGGTCGGGGTGTTTTCGTCCACCTTGTGGTGGAACATTTACTACAGCACCTTCAAGCAGTTTCAATAAGCCCTGTTGAACTCCTTCACCACTTACATCTCGTGTAATACTTGGATTATCGCCTTTACGGGCAATTTTGTCAATTTCATCAATAAAAACTATACCGCGCTCTGCCGCTTTTACATCATAATCAGCAACTTGTAAAAGGCGGGTTAAAATACTTTCGATGTCTTCGCCTACATATCCGGCTTCAGTTAAAACTGTTGCATCAACAATTGTGAATGGAACGTGAAGTTTGCGGGCAATGGTTTTGGCTAGTAAAGTTTTACCAGTACCTGTATAACCTACCATGATAATGTTTGACTTTTCAATTTCAACATCGTCATTTGCATCTTCCTGCATCAATCGTTTGTAATGGTTGTATACTGCAACCGAAAGATATCTCTTAGCTTCATCTTGGCCTATAACATATTGGTCGAGATATTCTTTTATCTCAATAGGTTTTGGTACCAGTTCTTTATTTAAGTTAGGCAGATTTGTTTTCTTGGATGAATTTTCTTTTACAATTTCTGCAGCTTGTACAGCACATTCATTACAAATGTGTGCGCTATCTTGTCCCATGATGAAAAAATCAACCTGTGATTCGGGACGACCACAGAAGCTGCAATGTTTGGAGTTATTTTTAGCCATGTTTAAGTGTCTATAGTCAAAAGTCTATAGTCAAAAGTTGTTGTCGAATTTATTTAAAGGAAAATGGCAAAGAGCTAACGTAAGCTATTCGCTATGATTGCCCACAGCCCCACACTGCCTGCTGTTCACTATTTCTTTTTCTCGTTGAATAATACTTTATCAATCATACCATAATCCAATGCTTCACCAGAAGTCATCCAATAGTCACGATCCGAGTCTTTTTCAATACGTTCGAAAGGATTGTTAGAGTGTTCGGCAATGATTGTGTATAATTCTTTTTTTAGTTTCTGAATTTCGCGGGCAGTAATTTCAATGTCAGATGCCTGACCTTGTGCGCCACCCATTGGTTGATGAATCATCACACGCGAATGCTTTAATGCTGAACGTTTGCCCTGTGCGCCTGCTACCAATAATACAGCTCCCATTGAAGCTGCCATGCCGGTACAGATTGTAGCAACATCAGAGCTTATAAACTGCATTGTGTCGTAAATTCCCAGACCGGCATAAACCGAACCACCCGGAGTGTTCAGATAAATAGAAATGTCTTTGCCCGGATCAGCAGAGTCTAGGTAAAGGAGCTGTGCCTGAATAACATTGGCTGTATAATCGTCCACCTGAGTTCCAAGGAAAATAATGCGATCCATCATTAAGCGGGAGAAAACATCCATTTGTGTTACGTTCAACTGACGTTCTTCGAGGATGGATGGAGAAATATAGTTGCTTGTAATATCGGCATATTTATCTAAAGCCAAACCATTCATGCCAAGATGTTTGGTTGCATAATTGCGAAAATCGTTGTTATTCATATTCTTATAATTTTAATATGTTTATTTCTGTTCTTAGAATTGAAAAAGGCCCTTAACCTATTCCAAAAAAGAAACAAAGATATAACTATTTTGTTTGATTCTTGTAGTAGTTAAAAGCCTTTTCTGCAAAATGGTTGAGAATAATTGAACGAGTCAATTATTTTGCTTCAAACATCTTGTTGAATTCTTCTATCGAAACTTCTTTGTTGTCAAGTTTAACAGCTTCTTTAACGGCAGTGAAAACCTTTTCTTCAGCCACTTTGTCGATCATATTTTTCAAAGTGTCTTCTTTTTTCATCATGTCTTTTGCGTAGTTGGCAATAATTTCATCGTCCATGCCAATCATTCCGTATTGAGCAAATTGTGCTTTCGCTATTTTCTTAGCATATTCTTCAACGTCAGCAGCTTCCACTTTGATATCGCTTGATTTAGCTAATTTATCTTTAATCAAATGCCATTTCAGATCTGCAATCATTTTCGAATAATCTTCTTCCAATGTTTCAGGAGTCAGATTCTCGTTGCTTGACAATACCCAACGTTTCAGGAATTTATCAGGGAAGATCAGGTTGTCGAATTTGGCAACCAACATTTCCTGTGCATCAACTCCGAATTTGTATTCGCTGTCAGATACAAGGCTGTCCTGGATGTTTTCTTTGATTTTAGCGCGGAATTCTTCTTCGCTTTTCACAACACCTTCGCCATACACTTTATCGAACATTTCCTGATCGATAGCTGATTCGTGGTAGCGGGTGATGCTTTCAATTTTTAATTGGAAGTCACTTGTAATGGTTTTTGCTTCGTCTTTTGAAATTTTAAGCAATGAGCTTATTTCGGCTTCGTTTTCGAATGCAATAGTAGGATTGAATGTAATTACATCGCCTTTCTTAGCACCTACGAACAATGCTTTTTGTGCATCTTTCATGTAAGAAGCAGTCAATGCGGCATCCTGAACTTTTATTCCCGATTCGTTTACTTTGCCGTTTGCCAATTCAAGCAATTCGCCTTTCAACATATCTTTTTCTTCTACAACTTCTTCCTGGATATATTTTCCATAACGTCCAGTATACGACTTAACCTGATTTTCAATCATTTCGTCGCTAACGGCAATTGTATAGAATTTTACTTTGTCTTTTTTAGTCAATTCCACTTCAAATTCAGGCGCAATGCCTAAATCAAAGACGAATTCAAAATCTTCATTATTATCGAAATCGATTTGTTGTTGTTCTGTTTCGTTAGGAAGTGGTTCGCCAAGAATATTGATGTTATTCTCGCGGATATAGTTGTAAAGGCTGTCTGAAACCAATTTGTTGATTTCTTCTGCTAATACGGCTTTACCATACATTTTTTTTACTAAACCGGCAGGTACCATGCCCGGACGGAAGCCAGGGATATTTGCTTTTTTGCGATAGTCGCGCAACATTTTGTCCACTTTCTCGGCATAATCCACTTTTTCAATGCGTAATGTTACAATTGCATTGTTTTGATCGAGGTCTTTTCTGACAATATTCATACGAATAGTAATTTGTTTTTAAGTTGTCGTATGGAACTTCTCCCGCAGCAACGGGGCTTGTTACATAATATAATAATAGTGTAATTTTCTGCTATTTATCTCATCTGTAATGGGGCGCAAAGGTACGAAAAAAAGAGATACAATGTTCTTTTTGGTCTAAAAAAAATGTAAATGGCTTAAATTTTGATTGTCAGGAATTTACTCCTTCTTAGACGGTTGCTGTTTTTTTTTTGCGAATAAAAAAGAGAAATGACCATTTGCAGGTTATTTCTCTTTTTGTGTAATATTGAAAATTCTCTTTTTGCAATTTGGCTAAAATAAATAAACCAGATTAAATGAAAGTACACGGTTAGTGGCTGAAGTAGCTGTAGGTAAACTTGTACTGGCAATGCTGATATTTTTCAGCCCTTGACTCCAGGTTGCTCCAAATTGTACTTTTCGGAATAATTCGATGCCTGCACCAAAATTATAGCCATAATCAATTCTATCTGATGCATTAGCAAAAGTTGCTGTTTCAACTACATTGGAAATTTCTTCAACAGTTTTTGCGCTTAAAGCATATCCTCCGTAAACACCTCCAAATCCATAAATTCCTAAAAATCCCAACGCTAAACGATATCGTACATTGAATGGGACTTCCAGGTAGTTTATTTCCGTGTAACCTTCTTTTAAATTGTTACTAACGTTTGTGCTGTCGAAATGGAATGAGCTTCCTTTTTGAGAAAGCAATGCTCCAATTTCAATTCCCAGTCCCGATTTTTTTGGCATAGCCTGATAAACCAAACCAATTTGGTAGCCTGTCAGATTTTTAGAATTAAAACCTGCCGCAATGTCAGCCTGACTAAACGATTTTATTTCGTTCGCCATATTTACACCAGCTTTTATTCCCAATTGAGCAAAAAGTCCCGATGTACATAATAACGCGGCGAAGAAAAAATAGATGTGTTTACCTTTCATAATCACAAATGAATAATATTTGACAATATGATAGCGCTTTTAGCTATACGTTTACGTTCAGATATTAAAATTTATTTTTTTGTCATACGCTTACGCTCGTTTTCGTCGAGGTAAATTTTACGCAGACGGATGCTTTGTGGTGTAATTTCCACATATTCATCCTCTTTGATGTATTCCAATGCTTCTTCTAAACTGAAAACTACAGGCGGAATCAATTTTGCTTTGTCATCAGCACCTGAGGCACGCATGTTTGTAAGTTTTTTTGGTTTAGTAACGTTTACAACCATATCTCCTTCTTTGGCACTTTCTCCAACTACCTGGCCTGCATAAATTTCGTCTTGTGGAAAAACGAAGAATCTGCCTCGGTCTTGTAATTTGTCCAATGAGTAAGCAAAAGCTGTGCCACCTTCCATGGCTATGATTGATCCATTGTTACGTTTCTCAATCGTTCCTTTGTATGGTTGATATTCAGAAAAACGGTGCGACATAATAGCTTCACCTGCAGAAGCAGTTAAAACACTGTTGCGAAGTCCGATAATTCCACGTGATGGTATCATGAATTCCAATTGAATACGGTCGTTCAATACTTCCATACTTAGCATTTCACCTTTACGGATAGCTGCCATTTCAATTATTTTACCTGAACATTCTTCCGGAAGGTTGATAGTCAATTGTTCGATAGGTTCGCAACGAACGCCATCAATTTCCTTGAAAATTACTTGTGGTTGACCAACCTGTAATTCATAACCTTCTCGACGCATGGTTTCAATCAGTACCGACAAGTGAAGTACGCCACGTCCGTAAACATTCCAAATATCTGAATCCAGATTTTTTTCAACGCGCAAAGCTAGATTTTTGTCTAATTCTTTTACTAAACGGTCGTGGATATGACGCGATGTTACAAATTTTCCTTCTTTCCCGAAGAATGGAGAAGTATTGATTGTGAATACCATACTCATGGTTGGTTCATCAATTGCAATAGGAACCAATGGCTCCGGATTTTGCAAGTCGCAAACTGAATCGCCGATTTCAAATCCTTCGATACCAACAAGTGCGCAAATATCACCCGATTTTACTTCGGTAGCACGTGTGCGACCCAGTCCGGTGAAAGTATGTAATTCTTTTATACGGCATTTAATAGCTTTGCCATCGCGCTTTACAAGATTTACATCCATGCCTTCTCGCAAGGTGCCACGGTGCACGCGACCTACTGCGATACGACCAACATATGATGAATAATCAAGTGAGGTGATAAGCATTTGTGGAGTTCCTTCCAGATATTCAGGCTCCGGAATATATTCAATGATAGCATCAAGCAAAGGAACGATACTGTCAGTCTCATCTTTCCAATCTTCCGACATCCAGCCGTTTTTGGCTGAACCGTAAATTGTGTGGAAATTCAATTGATCTTCTGTAGCGTCCAAATTGTACATAAGGTCGAAAACCATTTCGTGAACTTCGTCAGGACGACAGTTTGGTTTATCTACTTTATTGATAACAACAATCGGTTTCAATCCAAGTTGTAAGGCTTTTTGCAACACAAAGCGCGTTTGTGGCATTGGACCTTCGAAAGCATCAACCAATAGCAATACGCCATCGGCCATGTTTAATACGCGTTCTACTTCACCGCCAAAGTCGGAGTGACCCGGAGTGTCGATAATATTGATCTTGTATCCAAGGTAATCGATGGATACGTTTTTGGCTAATATGGTTATCCCTCTTTCACGTTCAAGGTCATTATTATCCATGATTAACTCTCCCGCGTTTTCGTTGTCGCGGAACAAGTGTCCGGCTAATAACATCTTGTCAACCAGCGTAGTTTTTCCGTGGTCAACGTGGGCAATGATAGCAATGTTTCTAATTTTTTGCATGTAACACAATCTTTTTTTTTGAGGGTGCAAAGTTAGTCAAAATAATTCAATATCTATTTTATTTCCTAATTGAACTGAATAAGAGGCGATAAACCATCAATATTTATGATTTCAACCCATGCAATTTAAAAATATTATTACAAAAAGAAGTCTAATCTTTTGCATACTAGAAAAAAAGCAGTACTTTTGCAGTCCAAATTTTAGCGTAATCTCTGACAGAATAAGTGAGGTCTGTGAATATTGCGCATAATATTAATTAAATAAATGAGCATAATGGACTTAATTAAAGTTGCCGAGCAAGCATTTCTTGTTGAAAAAACGCACCCTGAATTTAAAGCCGGTGATACAGTAACTGTAGCATACCGTATTATTGAAGGTAGCAAAGAACGTATTCAGGAATATCGTGGCGATGTTATCAAAATTGTTGGTCACGAAGGTAAAAAACGTTTTACAGTACGTAAAATGTCAGGAAATATCGGCGTTGAACGTATTTTCCCTTTAGATTCACCATTTATCGAAAGTATTGCCGTAAACAAACGCGGTAAAGTACGTCGCGCTAAATTGTATTATTTACGTGCACTTACCGGTAAAAAAGCCCGTATCAAAGAACGTCGAGTGTAATCGTAAACTTCTTAGAAGAAATAAAAAAAGAGAAATCCGATTGTCGGGTTTCTCTTTTTTTATTATGGTTTTCCTGGTTTTTTGTATCTATGATTTCCTTCAGTGACACTTCCATTAAAAAATTGTGTAAAATGCACTTAAAGATGAATGGATTTGTACGAATTTCAATCTTTTCCATTCAAATATATGTTTACTTTGCATGTTTAAAACTCTCTAATTGACAAGAAAGTGCATGACTGAGATTTAAACAATGTTTTTATTTCAAATTCTTTCGAACAGAATTAATTCTAATTGGTTTTTATGTTAGTCGCTTTTTTTTAATCCTAAACAAATAAACAGTATGCAACGAAAAGCTATTAAACGAATTTTCTTTTTATCGCTTGTTTTCACCGTTTTGTTTTTACAGAATGCAATGGCACATCCACTTGGCCTGACTTTTACTAATGTGAAATATTCGAAAGAAACACTTACATTGTCTACCCGGATTTTTTACGCTGATTTCTGGCATGAATTTCAGGATTACTCAAAGATTAAAAATAAAGATTATATAAAGACCGGCATTGATGCAACTGATAAAAAAGATTTTACGAAATACTTTAATCAAAATATCCGTTTATGGGTTAATAATTCCGAGATTCATTTTAGGACAATCAATATCAACTTCGAGCGTCATGAAGAAGATGCGTACATATTGTTGGTCGATTTGGTTTATAGTGTAAAGAAAATTGATAAAGCTAAAATCAAAATTAAAGATACAGTATTACTGAATACGATAGGTGGGCAAAAACAGTTGATTAATCTTTTCCTGAAAGATCCTGCAACTCCATCGCACGGCATTATTACACTCGACAAAAATACCCCCGAATACTCTTTTGTTAATGATTGATTATTGCTCAGGATTTAAATCCGTCAGTAGGCATATTCTTTATGTGTTTTTTAGCGCAATTGTGTGTCGTAAGTTTTAATGGAATCGTTGTTTTAAGTCCGTTTTACTGTTCTCCAAAAAATGAGTATATTTGCAAATTGTATGTTTTTATACAAGTTTATTCTTAGTTACTCAAAACTAATTACTTACAACCATATCATATGAGTTTATTAAGCGATACAGGAAAATATGTGCTGTTGATGAAGAGGGTTTTGGTAGCCCCCGATCGGTGGAAAATGTTTTTTCGCCAATTTCCTAAAGAGCTGGAGAAGCTGGGCTTACAATCCTTACCAATTGTAGCTATTATCTCAGTTTTTATTGGTTTCATTATGACGATGCAAACTAAACTGAATACGTCAAATCCACTTTTGCCGGTTTATACTACGGGATTGGTGACGCGTGACACTTTGTTGCTCGAATTTTCTTCCACCATTTTGTGTTTGATTTTGGCCGGGAAGGTGGGCTCCAATATTGCTTCTGAGATTGGGACAATGCGCATTACCGAGCAGATTGATGCTCTTGAAATTATGGGTGTGAACTCTGCAAACTATCTTATTTTACCGAAAATAATTGCCTTTGTGTTAATGATGCCTTTCCTTGTTGTTTTCAGCATGGCATTGGGAGTTGGTGGTGGATACTTTGTTGGAATTTTGACGAATATAATGACTACGGGCGATTACCTGATTGGTATTCAGTACGCTTTTATTCCATATTATGTTTTCTACTCCCTGATTAAGTCGATGCTTTTTGCTTTTATCATTTCTTCTGTTGCGGCATACTATGGCTATTACTCATACGGTGGTGCACTTGATGTAGGTAAATCGAGTACTAATGCTGTTGTAAACGGAAGTATTTTGATTCTTTTTTTCAATATCCTTATCACCAAACTTATGCTTAATTAATGGTTTTACAAGTTTCTAAACTGTAAACCACAAATTGTAAATCTGACAATGATTGAAGTAAAAAATGTAGATAAATCCTTTGACGGAAACCACGTATTGAAAAATGTTTCGGCAATTTTTGAGACAGGAAAAACAAATATGATTATTGGTCAGAGTGGTTCCGGAAAAACGGTTTTGATGAAAAGCATTATCGGTCTGCACCGTATTGATAAAGGGCGTATTGAATACGACGGGCGTAATTTGCCTGATATGCAAATGAAAGATATCCGTATTTTACGTCGTGAGGTTGGTATGCTTTTTCAGGGTTCTGCACTTTTCGACTCATCTACTGTGCTGGAAAATGTGATGTATCCACTTGAAATGTTTTCCGATTCCAGCAAAGAGGAGATGGTGGAACGTGCCCGTTTTTGTTTGAAACACGTAAGTTTGGCCGAAAAATCATTCAACCTGGCACCTTCCGAGATTAGTGGTGGAATGCAGAAACGTGTAGCCATTGCCCGTGCTATTGCATTGCAACCTAAGTATTTATTTTGTGACGAGCCAAACTCTGGACTTGACCCGAAAACATCATTGATTATTGACCAACTGATTCACGAAATTACGCATGAGTTTGATATTACAACTATCATTAACTCCCACGATATGAATTCGGTAATGGAAATTGGAGAAAATATTATTTTTATTGATAAAGGAAAAATGGCTTGGCAAGGGAACAAAGGAGACATTTTTCATGTTGATAATGAGGCGCTGAACGGTTTTGTGTTTGCGTCGGAATTATTCAAACAAGTAAAAAAAGCAAATCAATGAAAATTATTTCCTATAACGTGAATGGCATTCGTGCCGCACTGAGTAAAAATTTTACCGAATGGCTACAAGTCGAAAACCCGGATGTTCTCTGTTTTCAGGAAACGAAAGCACAGCCCGATCAGATTGATACAATGATTTTTGCCGAATTGGGCTACACTTCGTATCTGCATTCTGCCGAGAAAAAGGGATATAGCGGTGTGGCAATTCTAAGTAAACAAGCCCCCGATAAAGTGGTTATTGGGATGAATAATCCGCGCTACGACAGCGAAGGTCGTGTTATACGAGCCGATTTTGGTGATATGTCGGTTATTTGCGTTTACATTCCTTCAGGTTCGTCGGGCGAAGAGCGCCAGGCTTTTAAAATGGATTTTCTGAGTGCATTTGCACCATTCGTTGCTGAGGTTCGCAAAACAAGACCGAACCTGATTGTATGCGGCGATTACAATATTTGTCACAAACCAATTGATATTAATCATCCTGAACGACAGAACGGTGTTTCTGGCTTCTTGCCAGAAGAACGTGCATGGTTAGATGAATTTGAAGCGAGTGGAATGGTTGACTCGTTCAGGGAATTTGATAAAAGTGCCGAAAAATATAGCTGGTGGAGCTACCGGGGAGGTGCACGATTCCGAAATGTGGGTTGGCGGATTGATTACCATTGGGTGACTGAACCGCTTCGCAATAGATTGAACTCGGCAGCTATTTTGGGTGATGCTGTTCATTCCGATCATTGTCCGGTAGTAGTGGAGGTGGATTAGTTCTTTTTTAAGTATGAATGACTGAAAATGATTTCTTTTACCTAAATAAGACACGTCTAATTATAAAAAATAATAAAACTTAGAAGAAGCAGTTTGTTTGAGCTAAAATGTTTTTAACTTTGCTCATTCTTTTGAAGATACCCGTAGATTTAAAATAAAAAATATACAATGAAATTTAGTCCTTTCAAGTTTATTCTGCTCGCTTCCTTTATCGTATTTCTGACATCTTGTTTGGGAACAACCGATACGGCAACTACTGTTTCGAGTGATGCAACTTTTGTGTCTTTAACGTTAGCTAAAAATGATTCTGTAAAGTCTGCCGTTTTTACATTGGTTGATGAT
>Ga0302215_10003302_pt1 | contig 10898 bp, 9 predicted proteins | sample II_Fen_N3_1_FD_194580 | JGI IMG/M metagenome (GOLD analysis project Ga0302215, IMG submission 194580) | Peat permafrost microbial communities from Stordalen Mire near Abisko, Sweden - II_Fen_N3_1 | ecosystem: Environmental > Terrestrial > Soil > Wetlands > Permafrost | place: Sweden: Abisko... | reverse complement strand
ATAGCAGCTCTCGTCACCGAGCGAATTGCAGCATTCATTCCGGGTGAGTCTCCACCCGATGTCAATACTCCAATACATTTAATTTCGTATTTCATCTTTTTGCCTTAAAAAATATATTTATAAAATTGGTTCTATATTCGTTCCAAACTTAACGACATTTCCTTTAATTTATCGGCCACTTCCTCCATCAACCAACGGGGTGTTGATGTAGCTCCACATATTCCGATTTGTTTTGTGAGGTCAAGATTTAGCTCAGTAACTTCATTTGCTTCAGTAACAAGGTATGTATTAGGATTAATTTTCTTACTATGTTGATACAAAACTTTTCCATTTGAGCTCTTTTTTCCACTTACGAAAATGATTATATCATTTTGCATTGCAAAGGTAGTAATATTTGGAATTCTGTTTGCAACTTGTCGGCAGATTGTATCGAAAAATTCAAAATTGTCATTATTTTGGACTTTTTTTGATAAAGTTATTACCAATTCATTAAAACCTTCGAGGGACTTTGTAGTTTGTGAAAAGAGTTGGATTTTTCTACTAAAGTCTAATTTATCCAAATCTGCTTCACTCTCAATCACAATGGCTTTTTCATCTGTCTGACCCACAAGACCATTCACTTCTGCATGACCTTTTTCGCCGTATATCACTATTTGAGTATCGGGCGACGGAGCATTCTGATAAGCTTTCTTAATACGATTTTGAAGTTTCAAAACCACGGGACACGATGCGTCAATCAGGGTCAGATTGTTTTCCTTTGCTATATCATAAGTTTTGGGTGGTTCACCGTGCGCTCTGAGCAACACTTTAGCATCATGCAGTAAGGCAAACTGCTCGTGATCTATCGTTATCAGCCCCATCTTGGTGAGTCGTTCTACTTCTTGTCCGTTATGAACTATATCACCCAAACAATACAATGTCTGACCTTTTGCTAATTCTTCTTCAGCTTTTGTTATAGCTTTTACAACTCCGAAACAAAACCCTGATTTTTTATCAATTTCTATATTCAACATATTGTTTTCTTTTAAGTTAGTTACTTTACACCTACACTGGCTTTAATCAAATAAACCGTTCACAAATCACTCAACGATGTGATTCAGCAAGTTCTATTTGAAAAACCAAGCAGTAGTTCAGTCTAACGTTTTTTCGGCAAACAAAGTTCGTAAAATTTCCGTTTGTTCGGAGCGACTCAGAGCCGAGTTATCAATAACGATTGCGTCATCAGCTTTCCTCAACGGACTTTCTGCCCTGTTCTGATCTCTGTCATCGCGTTCTTTTACATTGGCCAGCACTACCTCAAAGTCTACTTTTTCTCCTTTTGCAGCCATTTCATCAAGCCTGCGTTGAGCACGTATTTCGGGCGAGGCTGTCAGAAAAATCTTCAACTCGGCCTGAGGGAAAACAACTGTACCAATATCCCGTCCATCCATTACGATTCCTTTCTCAACACCCATTAACTGCTGCTGACGAACCAGTTCCTTCCGCACAAAACCCAACGTGCTCACCCGGCTGGCTCCATTAGCCACTTCAAGAGTTCTTATCTCATTTTCTACGTTTTGCCCGTTCAGGTATGTATCCGCTTTACCTTCTGCATTCGGTTTAAACTCAATGCGAATAGAATGTATGTGTTTTTCGAGCTCTTCGGCATTAATTTCAGAATCTGTCATCCAGCCATTTTGAATACAATACAGCGAAACCGCTCTGTACATTGCTCCCGTATCGACGTAAATGTAACCCGCTTCGCGCGCTAACTCTTTAGCCATAGTACTTTTACCACAAGAAGAAAAGCCATCAATGGCTACAACAATTTTTTTCATAATCTAAATTCATTCAACGATGTACTAATGGAAAACTGGTATGAGTAATTTCCAACCTGGAACGGAGTCATACCGAATCCCACATGAAATTTATATAGTTTTACACCTCCCCCAAACGAGAAACCCGACATGCTCTTGAAGCCTGTCATGTTTAATTCTTGCTGACGACGATGATTATATCCGACGGATAAATAGAAATTCTTACTTGGAACAAACTCAGCTGCAAAAATAGCATGCCGAAAAGCCATATCCACAAAACCTGCTTGCTTTGTAGTCACTTCGGCAGGAGCCTGAAGATCAGTGCCCGGCTGATTGGTAGACTGATAGTTTAAATTCCAGTGTTGTAAATTAAGCAATGTCACCGAAAAACGAAGCGGCGCATGCGCCAGTTTCTTGGACATACCCAATTCGATATTTAATGGCAACGGTTCCAAATGCTGACCATCAGTATCCGAGTAATATCCTTTTAATTGCGTACCGATATTTCTCAGCACTAAACCTGCCGAAAAAAGATTGGCTGAATCATTATAGCTCACACCTGCATCCATAGCCAAACCATAGCTTGTATAAGTTTCGTAAGCCGAATAAATTGGTTTCAAAGTGGCACCGACTGTAATCTGATGCGTTATAGGCCTGGCATACATTATGTTTAATGCAAAGTCTTTAGCCGTAAATGTTTGTCCGGTAAGTTCATTCAAATCAGTTGCTTCCTGAAATGTACCATAGTCAACATATTGTATACCAACAGCAAAATAATGTTTTCCTCCAAAATTTTTGCCATAGACGGCCGATCCGAATTTTATATCAGCCAGATAATTAGCCATATTCAGACTGATTACATTGTTCGTCTCACCAGACAACAAAGCCGGATTTTGAAAAGAAAAATTTATATCATTATCACGCAACGACACATTACTACTTCCCAAAGCCGCCAAACGAGATGAAACCGGCAAATCCAAAAACCGATAAACCCCGTATCCCGCTTGTGAAAACGCAGCAAATGCAAACATTACAAACAATGAAAATATGGAAATTCTTTTCAACATGAATCATAATTTACTGTAATACAGAGCAAAATAAAGCAAAACCAATATTGTTTCTGTACTTTCAAAAAAACACCCAAAGATACTCTATTTTTGCATATCGGAAGTCTGAACTCAGAATTTATACCGACTCAATCGTAAAATCAGTGCCTATATCTCTATTTCGGTAGCGTAGAATTTATCGTTTTATGCATTCGCAGAACTATTATTTATTTTTTGGATGCCATAAAATGCAGTTTTGAAAAATAAATAGTACATTTGCTTGTTTAAAAAACAAGAGCAACAGCAAGATTAACAACCTGATTATCTTTTGGTTTTCATCGGAATTTTAAGATCAATCGAATAGAATAATCCAGAAGGCATCATATAACAACATGAAAGTCATTGTATGCTGCTATTCAAAACCTGAACCCATACAAATTGTTCAAAACAAAGCCGTTTGCAGAGTAATAAAACTAAATAAATGAAAACAGAGATATACGAAGAAAAAGCCGTTCTGGTAGGCGTAATTACTCAATTGCAAAGCGAAGAAAAAGCAAAAGAGTACTTAAACGAATTGGCTTTTCTGGCCGAGACAGCAGGAGCTTCGCCCGAAAAACTTTATTTCCAGCGACTTGACTACCCGAATCCTAAAACATACGTTGGACCTGGAAAATTAATTGAGATTAAAGCATTTGTTGACGAAAACGAAATAGGAGTAGTCATTTTTGATGATGAACTATCGCCTAAACAACTTCGCAACATTGAAGCAGAGCTAAAAGTGCTGATTCTGGATCGAACGAGTTTGATTCTGGATATTTTTGCTAAACGTGCTCAAACTGCCAGTGCAAAAACTCAGGTGGAACTAGCCCAACTGCAATACACGCTACCACGTTTAACGCGTTTATGGACTCACCTCGAACGCCAACAAGGGGGTATTGGTATGCGTGGACCCGGTGAAACTCAGATCGAAACCGACCGTCGTATTATTTTGACGAAAATTTCATTGCTAAAACAAAATCTGAAAGATATTGACCAGCAAATGAGTACACAGCGCAAAAACCGCGGTAAAATGGTGAGAGTGGCGCTGGTTGGATACACCAACGTAGGCAAATCCACACTAATGAATCTGATTAGCAAATCGGAAATCTTTGCTGAAAACAAACTTTTTGCAACCCTGGACACTACCGTAAGAAAAGTCATTATCGACAATCTGCCTTTCTTGTTGTCCGATACTGTCGGTTTTATCCGCAAATTACCACATCATCTGGTTCAGTCATTCAAATCTACGCTAGATGAAGTGCGTGAAGCTGATTTATTGCTTCATGTGGTGGACGTTTCGCACCCTAACTTTGAAGAGCAGTTGGAAGTAGTAAATCAAACGCTAAAGGAAATTGACCCGTTGGAGAAACCCATGATTTTGATATTTAACAAGATAGATGCATTTACCTATACCCCGAAAGATGAAGATGATCTGGCTCCGATAAAAAGAGAAAATCTGAGTCTGGAGGAACTAAAGAAAACCTGGATGGGAAAAATGCACGACAACTGTATCTTTATCTCGGCTCGCGAAAAGCAAAACATTGATAGTTTAAAGGCATTGATGTACCAAAAAATCAAAGCTATTCATGTAGAACGTTATCCATACAACGACTTTCTGTTTCAAGACTATACAGAGATCGAACCGCAAAACGAATAACCAAAACCAATTTCAGCAACTTATTGATTCATGACAAAATATCGTCCACTTTTAGATAAAGAAATAGCTACTCTTACCGTTTATGGCTGCTCGGCTGAAAACTGGAAAGAGGTGCAGGTGACAGAAGAATTCTCGCCTTCGTACTTTTACAATGTCCATTTCTCCGGTACAGTCTTTTTAGGAAACTATACCGAAGTTTTTGAATTGGCAGGAGGCCTAAGAAAACACGCCGGAATATACAATTGCCATCTGCATAACTGCACGATAGGTAACAATGTCTTTATCGACAAGATTAATAATTATATCGCCAATTACGAAATTGGCGATGGTGCCTACATTGAAAATGTAAATTTAATTCTGAATGAAGGAGAATCTTCTTTTGGAAACGGAATAAAAATACCGGTTATGATTGAAGCCGGCGGACGCGAAATCCCTGTTTTCGATCAACTATCAGCTCCACTTGCTTATATGATGGCTTTTTATCGTCATGATAAAGAAGCTGTCAACAACTTAGAGCGTAAAATTTCAGATTACACCAACTCACAAAAGTCTGACAAAGGTCGCATCGGGAAGAATGTTCGCATTGTAAACAGTGATCTTATGCGAAATGTACGCATCGGTGACTTTGCGACCATTGAAGGTACTTTGCGACTGGAAAACGGAACAATAAGCAGCAATAAACAAGCACCTGTTTATATCGGACAAGGCGTTCAGTGTAAGGATTTTATTATATGCTCCGGTACAAATATTACTGAATCGGCTCTTGTTTCCAATTGTTTTGTTGGGCAGGCATGCATGATCGGGAAACAATTTTCGGCAATCGATTCTGTCTTTTTTTCCAATTGCCAAGGATTGCATGGTGAAGCAGTTTCTATATTTGCCGGTCCGTACACCGTTACGCATCACAAATCGACTTTGATGCTCACCGCTTTATATTCGTTTATGAATGCCGGTAGCGGTACCAATTTCAGCAACCACATGTACAAACTCGGTCCTGTTCATCAGGGAATTACAGAACGAGGAGTAAAAACTTCGAGTGGTTCTTACATTATGTGGCCAGCAAAAATCGGAGCTTTCACCGTAGTACTGGGTCGTCATAAAGGCAATCCTGATATCTCGGAATTACCATTTTCATATTTATTGGAAAACGAAGGAGAAAGCAATCTTCTGCCTGCGATAAACCTGCACAGCGCCGGAACAAAACGCGATGTACAGAAATGGCAAAAACGAGATAACCGCACCGACGAAATAAAACTTGATCCGATAAATTTTGATTTTCTTTCTCCTTACACCTTGTCAAAAGCACTGAAAGGAATTGATATTCTGAATGGATTGTTAGAAAACATGGAAGCCGGAGCTTCTTTCGTCTGGTATCAAAACTGCAAAATCAAACGTTCGTCCATCAAAAAAGGAATAGAACTGTACGAAATGGCTATCAATCAGTTTATAGGCGATAGAATAATTGAAAAGCTCAGTCAGTCGAAAATTCTTTCGAAAGATAATCTACACGAACTATTGTCAACGAATACTGATACAGGTATCGGTGACTGGTCGGATATGACAGGATTGATAGCACCTAAGTCGGAAATAAACCGACTGCTCAAAGATATTTCCGATAAAAACCTTTCGCTCGATGAAATCCAAAACAGAATAAATGAATTGCATGCAAACTATGCCGCATATTCATTTGTTTGGGTAAAAAGCATACTGGAAAAACAGGTTGGAAAACCAATCGGAAAAACAGAAGTAATCATTTCCTGCATTGAAAACTGGAAAAAAGCAGTACAAACCTTTGAAGATATGATACTTCGCGACGCAAAAAAGGAGTTCAACAGTATCTCTAAAACAGGATTTGGACTTGATGGAAACGACTCTGACAAACAACTCGATTTTGAAAATGTTCGGGGAAATTTTGAAGACAACAGTTTTATCAAAGAAACCAACAACACATTAGAAACCAATATAGAACTGGCGAATAAAATACTTGACAAATTAAACAATTAACACTGCACAATCATGAATAATTTCAATTTTTATAGTCCTACACATTTCGTTTTCGGAAAGAACAGAGAAACAGAAGCAGGTAAATATGTAAAGCGGTTCGGAGGCAGCAAGGTTTTAATTCATTACGGAGGAGGCTCTGTGATTAAAAGCGGATTGCTCGACCGGGTAAAAGCCTCACTGGCAAAAGAAAACATTAGTTTTGCTGAATTAGGAGGTGTTGTTCCGAATCCTCGTAGCGGATTGGTTTACCAAGGCGTTGAAATATGTAAACGCGAAAAGATCGATTTCATATTGGCAGTAGGAGGAGGAAGTGCTATAGACTCTGCAAAAGCTATTGCCATAGGAGCTTTGTACGACGGCGATTTCTGGGATTTCTACACCGGAAAAGATGTTGAGAAAGCCTTACCTGTAGCGACTATTCTTACCATTTCAGCTGCCGGAAGCGAAGGCTCAACTGGTTCGGTTATTACACACGAAAACGGCATGCTAAAACGAGCCGCAAACAGTGACGCACTGCGCCCTGTATTTTCTGTATTAAACCCCGAATTAACCTGCTCGCTCCCAGCCTACCAAACGGCTTGCGGAGCCACCGACATGATGGCACACGTACTGGAGAGATACTTTAGTAACACAAAGGATGTTGAAATAACGGATCGGCTATGTGAAGCTGTTCTGTTAACCGTAATAAAAGAAACCCCAAAAGCACTGGCTAATCCGAATGATTACGAAGCAAGAGCCAACATTATGTGGGCAGGCATGGTAGCACACAACGACATTTGCGGTGTGGGACGCGAACAGGATTGGTCCACTCATCAAATTGAGCACGAACTTTCAGGCCTGTACGATGTGGCACACGGAGCCGGACTGGCAGTTATGTTTCCAGCTTGGATGAAATATGTAATGAAACACGATGTAATGCGTTTTGCTCAGTTTGCCGTGCGGGTTTGGGGTTGCGAAATGGATTTCCAACATCCCGAAAATACAGCTAAAGAAGGAATTCTTAAGTACGAGCAATTCTTAACGTCTATCGGAATGCCTATCAGATTCTCAGAACTCGGTGCAAAAGCAGAGGACATTCCAACTTTAGCAAAAACGATGGGACTAGGAACTGGTACAATCGGTAGTTTCGTAAAACTGACTACCGAAGATGTCACTAAAATTTACGACCTTGCCGTGTAAAACAGCATTGTACTACCGGCTTTTAAAGGAAACAACATTTAATCATTTATGGAGTTAAAGAAATTATACATTACACCAAACACAATAGACCTTAAAATAAAGCTTCCTGCATCTAAAAGCATCAGTAATCGTGCGCTCATTTTAAATGCGTTAGCATACAGTCCGTATGACATTCAGAACCTTTCGGACTGTGATGATACACGTGTTACTATCAAAGCACTGGATTCGAACGACCGGAGTTTTGACATTGGTGCAGCCGGTACTGCCATGCGATTTCTGACTGCTTTTCTGGCAAAAACAGTTGGAGAATGGGTTATCACAGGCAGTGAACGCATGAAGCAACGCCCTATAAAGTTATTGGTAGATGCACTCAACAGTCTTGGTGCCCGCATTGAATATATAGAAAAAGAAGGATATCCTCCGCTACGAATTCTAGGAAGCGCTTTGACAGGAGGTGAAATACGGCTGAATGGAGGTATAAGCAGTCAGTATATTTCTGCATTGATGATGATTGCCCCGTATATGCAAAACGGATTGAAAATTATGTTGGAGGGAAATGTTATTTCCGTTCCCTACATCCGCATGACAATGCAAATGATGAAAGAATTTGGTGTTGATGTTTTGTTTGAGGATAACACCATTGATGTGAAACCACAGGTTTACAGCCCAATTCAATATAAAGTCGAATCCGACTGGTCTGCAGCATCTTACTGGTTTGAGATGCTTTCAATAACAGAAAAAGGTCAGATTTTGCTGGAAGGACTCAATAGGAATAGCTACCAAGGTGACAGTAAAGTGGCTGAACTCTTCGAGCAATTAGGTGTAAAAACCGAATATAAAACCGAAGGTGTATTGCTGACTCCAAACGGAAATTATGTATCAACATTTGAATACGATTTTGTAGATCAACCTGATTTGGCACAAACTTTCGCAGTAACTTGCTGTCTGAAAGGCATCGCATTTCATTTTAAAGGCGTACAAAGCCTCAAAATTAAAGAGACCAATCGCATAGCAGCACTGATTAATGAGCTGGCGAAACTTGGATTCGTTCTTTTCGAACCCGCCGATGGAGAATTGGCCTGGAGCGGAGAACGGTGTAAACAGGAAGAAGATATCAGAATTGCCACTTACGAAGATCATCGTATGGCTATGGCTTTTGCCCCGGCAGCTTTGGTTATGCCTGTTTCTATTGAAGAACCGCAGGTGGTAAGCAAATCTTACCCAAGTTTTTGGAACGACATAGAAAAACTACTGGCTTAGCCTTTATGTTTAAACTAGAACATATAACCAAGCAGTTTTCAGACCAGTATGTTCTGCAGGATTTTTCGTTTGAAATCCTGCAGGGCGAAAAAATAATTGTATCAGGTCGTTCAGGCATAGGTAAAACCACCTTGTTTCGTTTGTTATTAGGATTTGAACAACCTGATGACGGCAGGATATACTTCGAGGATCAACTATTGACTGAGACCAACATTTGGGATATTCGTCGTCGCGTGGCTTATGTTAGTCAGGACTTAAACATCGGACGAGGTAATTTACAAGCATTTTTCAACGAGACATTATCGCTTAAAGCCAATATCAACCACAAAACCGATTCGTTAAGCAGACTAACTGAACTGATGTCTTATTTCGAACTCCCGGACTCCTTATTACTGAAAAATATCGAAGAATTATCCGGCGGAGAAAAGCAACGGGTAGCCATCATCAATGCTTTACTCCTGAAAAGAGATATTTTCTTTCTGGATGAAATTACCTCGGCACTGGACAAATTTTTAAAAATAAAGGTTTTGGACTACTTCCTGCTTAATCCTGATTTTACAGTACTTTTGATATCGCACGACAATTATGTGCCAGAGAATGCCCAAACAAGAATTTTAAAACTGGACTGATTATGCATGGTGCTCAGAACCTTTCAGAATTTTCGATGCTGATGTGCAGTCTTTTACTGCTCATTCCGCTGTTGGGCATTTGGTACTTAAAACTTGGGTTGGTTAAGAGCATGCTCATTTCCACCATCCGAATGATAGTACAATTGGTTCTTGTCGGTTTTTTTCTGGAGTTTGTATTTCAGCTAAACAACTGGCTATTAAACTCAGTGTGGTTTCTGACCATGATAACTGTAGCCGTATTATCCGTCATTAAAAATTCCAATTTAAGGCTCAGGCATTTTCTCGTTCCGGTATTATTCTCTTTTATACTTGCCAATTTCTTTGTTGTTCTCTATTTCAACTATTTCATTGTCAATCTGAATTTCGTACTGGATGCCAAATACATGATTGCTATAGGGGGTATGGTTTTGGGCAATTCTTTACGGGCCAATATAGTTGGACTGGGTGATTTTTATAAATCCATTAGTAAGGATGAACAACTGTATTTCTATAAACTTTCATTAGGCGCAAGCCGTTTTGAAGCATTACGCGGCTTTGCCAAGAAAAGCTTTATTGCTGCTATGAACCCTACAATTGCTTCGATGGCTACAATGGGAATCGTATCACTTCCGGGGATGATGACCGGGCAAATACTCGGTGGCTCCGTTCCATTAGTTGCCATTAAGTACCAGATTGCTATCATGATAGCAATTCTGGCATCAACCATTATAAGCATTTCGCTGAGTATTATCTTTACCGTCGGAAAATCGTTTAACAAGTATGGCGTATTATTAAAGTCCGTTATTGCTGACAAATAATCATTTAGTCAAATTATCGAGCACTTTATACACAATGGGGCACGTGTAAGCATTTTTAACAGACAAGTTAAAAATCTGATAAAAACGTTTACGATCTGTATGCGGATATTCTCTACAAGCTTTAGGTCGTGACTCATATATTGAGCAATAATTGTCGGAGCCAAGAAACGGACATGGCATTGACTGAAAGACCATATCTCCGTCCTCATCTATTCGTAGATATTTAGCAATAACATCAGCCGTTTTTAGTCGCAAAACTTTGGCCATCCGTTCCAAATCTTTGTCGATTATGCGGGGACCTAGTGATCGACAGCAGTTTGCACAGGACAGACAATCAGTCTGTTCCGTAATTTTATCATGCAAAGCATGCACCTGCACATCCATACCTTCCAGCCTCTTCTTGTTTTTTGCTAAAAATCGTTTCCAATCGGGTTCATATTTGGCAGCCAACGCAGGCAATAATTTATAATCTATCTGTTTATTCATATATA
>Ga0302215_10003299_pt1 | contig 10905 bp, 10 predicted proteins | sample II_Fen_N3_1_FD_194580 | JGI IMG/M metagenome (GOLD analysis project Ga0302215, IMG submission 194580) | Peat permafrost microbial communities from Stordalen Mire near Abisko, Sweden - II_Fen_N3_1 | ecosystem: Environmental > Terrestrial > Soil > Wetlands > Permafrost | place: Sweden: Abisko... | reverse complement strand
TCACTAAGCTTACTAGTTGAAGTTACATCTTCACCAGTTGTTTTTGATATTGTTCCACCTGTAAGATATCCAGAAGATGCCAGTTTACCAACTTCCAAACTCTGTGTCCCGTTAACCGCAGAAGTAGATGATGATACCTTTGCTATAGTTGAATCTGAAATTGAACTTGACTTCTTGCTGTAAGAAGATGATAACCTCGAATTTGCAAGACTTTTACTATAAAAGGTATATATTTTTGTGTTCATACTTTTCCATGAATCTTTTTGCCAAGAAAGCTTAGTCTGTGATTTAACCAAGTTATCCTTGGTAACTGAATATGCAGACACCAGCGCTTTAACAATGGAATCCGTATCTAAATTTGAATTCATTCCAGATAATCTTATTGCCATAACATACCTCCTTCTATATAATTTAAAACTTATTTAAGTATGACTGTTTCATCGGACACTACTACTTTGGAAATTTTCTACTTTTATCTTTTTTCATCTACTAGCATTCCAGAAGCTTCCCATGCCTTTAAAAGTATTTCCAAAGCCTTCTCTGACGGTATTTCTTTGATAACCTCATTTGTAGTCTTATCTTTTATTTTAATAATAATTCTATTCGTATCCTCAAAAAAGCCGAATTCAGCTACAGTATTCATATTAATCATATTGTTAATTGATTTCGAAGCACTCTTCATTGAGCTTGTACTAGCCTGCTTCTGTTGGATTTTCTCTTTTGCATCTGTACTAGGATTTTTATCCTTTGCACTTTCATTTTCGGTCATACTTTTAACAATTGACCCTTTTTCACTTTTAATCTTTACTGATGCACTACTATCATTTGCTTCTATTTTCTCTCCAGAATATATTGGTTTTACTAATTTCACATTCTGATAAGAAGACGCCGAACTATCCCCAACTAATGATTTAATAGACACTATAACACCTCCATGCGATTTTCAACTACTCCTAATTAACTGTTACGAAACTTTATTCCCAAAAGTTTTATCTAATTTTTATATCGGATAATCTGATATAAAAGTTTATAGTTCTTTAAAATTTTTTAAAAATCCCATTGTATTATTGAAAAAGATTATTTAATGCCTGAGCATCAACAGAATTTGCAGAGTCTTTATTTGCTTGTTGTATCTGAATATATACTTCCTTACGATAAATGGGAATTGACTTGGGAGCAGTTATGCCCAATTTGACTTGATCACCCTTAACTTCAATAACTGTAATCTCAATATCATCATTAATAATAATCGACTCATCTTTTTTCCTTGACAATGCCAGCATACTACTCACCACCCTTCTCAGCATTTTCTTTAATAATATCATAAATTGGATATTTCACTATATATTTTTCATTTTCCGCGATCAGCTGACATGCTTTCATATTATCGGAGTTTATTATAATTGGTGCTTTTAAGTTACTTGTCATTTTAGACAGATCAGAAGGCACTGTAAGTGTAACTAAAACTATCAGTTCAGCCGTTTTGACATCCCCTAACGACACAAGTAATGCGTCTTCTACAATAGGATCATAATCTTCCATAAATAATTCTGGGTTCATTACTGGAAGTGCAAGATTTTCGTCCTCTAATGACTGAAGCCACATAATTGTTGTATCTTCGGATTTTTCTGTATTATATACAATTGTATATTTCTTAAATTCATCAAGCCCAATTAATCCTTTTTGAAATGTAATAATTTTATCCTCACTAATTTCGAGTGTACCAAACCATTTTGTCTTAATTTGCATACTTTTTACCCCTTTAACTATCAATTTTTTATAAGAAATCCAACAATGATTGTTTCACTACCTTACTTGCAGCTGTAAGTGAAGCATTATAAACGAGTTGGGCGGAAGAATAATTTACTGAAATATCTTCTATTTCAACATCTTCATTTTTTGATTTCAGCTCCTTAAAATTAGTTTGCTGTTCTTGCAATCTACTCTTCGTTAGCGTAAGTCTGCTTATCCGATTACCAACGTCGGAGTTGGCAGATGTAATCTGTTGCTGGTAATTCTGCATCTTGGTAATACCTTTTTCGAAAGTCTTTTGCATATTTTCATTTGCCAAATCCCGTTCTTTACTTAAAGCTTCTGTCATTGACTTAATCTTAGCTTGAGAAGCATCATCAGAATAGGCATTCTGTGACTTCATATTTGATAATTTTGCTTGTTTCGCTTCGATATCAATAACATTTTGAATCGACGTTGCAAGTTCATTAACATCTCTTCCTAGCTTAATGCTAAATGCTTGATCTGCTTCAGTATTAACCTTAATTGTCTGTGCAAAATTAACCGAATATTCAATATCTTGTCCTTCACTACTTTTCTTATAATTAGTCCAAGCGGATGGGTCTGACTTATCCGCAGTAATATCCTTTGTCTTGTCCACACATGTAAAATAATGCTCTGGCTTAACATCCCCTTTTGCAAATGATGTCTTATCATATGTAAATGATATATCTGTCTGTGACTTCAAAGTATTATAGGCAGTCTTTCCTAATAGCAGTTCTCCTGTACTAGTATTTAATACAACCTCGTCATCTTTTGGTACATAATTCGGATCTGTTGTAGTAATAGGATTAACAGCAATTGAACTAGCGCCATTATTATAAGTAATTGCTGTGAATTTAGATCCAGATACATCTGAATAACCAAGCATAATTCTATTCACACTTGTTGAACTTGGTGATAATATATCATTTGCGGAAACCGTTGCATCATCAATCGTTTTAAGGTCTACGGTATTTGAATAAACCGTTTTCGCATTAATATCATTATTACTAAAGTTCTGTGTAATTGAATAACTCTTATTTGATGCTTCCGCTGTTGTCATAAAAGTAAGTGCGGAATCTGTTTTAAATCCTGAAAACACATATCTTCCAGCATAATCTACATTACCCTGTGAATAAAATGACTCTTTTAAATTTGTCAAGCTATCTGCTATTGTAGCACGTTCTGATGTGGCAAATGTGTCCGTTGACCCTTGATTACAATATTGATATAAATCTGAGACTATATCATTCGTTTCTTTAAGTGACCCTTGTGTTACACTAAGCCATGAGTTAGCATCCGGAATGTTTTTTTCGAGATATTGTGTTACTTCACTCAAACTTGAACGAAGTCTTAATGCTCTTATTGCAATAATTGGGTCTTCAGAAGGTCGGCTAATTTTCTTCAGCGTTGATAACTGAGTGTCTAGCGTGTTCATCTGAGACTTATTAGTAGCTATATTAGTAAGTGAATTGTTAATCATCATAGCATTCGTTATTCTCATATATTGTTTCCTCCTATAATCCAGTTTCGTTAATTAATTTGTTATATATTTCATTCATCACAGACATCATTTTAGACGAAAGACTATAGGCTTGTTGGAACTTAAGAATATCCATACCTTCTTCATCTTGATCTACCCCCATAACCGAAAGCCTTTGATTATTAATCGTACTACTAATATTCGTATAATTTTTGAAAAACGAAGTTGATTTAGCAGAATCTATAGCCACTTCAGCAACGACGCTCTCAAGGAAATATGCTCCTGTTCCACCTTCATAGCGTTTATCACTCTTAAGTGCTACAAGATTATCAACTACATCGCAATAAGCGTTTCCTTGTGAAGGATCTGTGGTTGTTGCCAATTTTGATACATCTTTTATCAGCTTATCATTAACACTAACTGATAGTGCAGACATCGCTGAATAGCCAGATTTTACTGTAAATAGAGGGATCCCAGCTTCTCCGCTCACAGTTTTTCCTTTCGTAAGAATTTCATTAACAGCTGACGTAAATGTTTCAATAAATTCATTTAATTTAGAAATATAATGAGGTATTCCCTTATAAGCTGTGTTTTCTTCTGAATTATTAACTAACTCCAAAGATTTATTGCCACTTGCATCTGTTGCTAATGTCTCAACAGATCCATTACACCCATCTCTAATATCTATCAATCCCTTTAAAGAACCGTTAAGAGAACTACTATACTCATCAAATTCAAGTCCATTTTCCCAAACAATGTTGTATAATCCATCTGCATCCGAAGCATTCACATTTTCAGTTCTAGCCTGTGTAGTCAATGTATTGTAATCATATGTATCAACAAGCGTCTGTCCGTTTATCTTAACTATGCAAGACTTAAGACCATTTCCTATATCTGTTTCCGCCGTATCAATATTTACAATTTTTGAGAGCTGATCTAATAAATTATTTCTCTTATCCCTCAAGTCATTCGCTGAACCTTTATTTGCCTCAATGTAATTAATCTGCTTATTCAAAGATGAAATATTTTGAGCAATTGTGTTAATCTCACCAACTTGATTCTTTATCTCTTCATTCGCATCTTTTTGCACATTCGTTACATTTGTAGAAAGTGTATTAAAATATTGAGATAAGCTAAGTGCATTATTGATTACTGAATTCTGTACTGACTTTTCAGTTGGTGTCTTTTGAAGTTCTGTTACTGATTTAAAGAAATTAGTATATTCTGTTGTAAAACCACTTAATTTAAACTCATTTAAATAATCTTCTAACTGCGTCATATAATTTTCTTTGGCTTCATACTCGCCATAATTTGTTTGATTATTTCTAAACTTTACGTCATAATAACTATCTCTTATCTGCTCAACTCCAGTTACAACTACACCGCTTCCAATTGTTCCATAACCCGAATTGGTATTTAACGCCTTATCAGCTTCTAGTGAAACCTTCTGCCTTGAATAGCCTGTGGTGCTTACGTTTGATACATTATGGGCAGTCGTATTAATGGAAGCCTGTGCCGCCTGTAGTCCTGAATATGATATTGTCAATCCCAAAAATGTAGACGCCATATGGTACCTCTCTTCCTAACTCATCTTATAAATCAAAAATTCATTTAGACATATCACTAAACAAATTATCAGTTTCCTAATCTTGTAACAATATGTTCAAGCATCTCACTTACAACGTTAACATATCTTGATGCAGCATTATATGCTTGTTGAAATTTTATCATATTCTGAAGTTCCTCATCTGACGAAACTCCTTCTGTCTGTAATCGTTGGCCATTATATCCATCAGCCATTGTTGTCTGATTAGTAACCATGTTATTTAGGATCTTACCTGTATCAGCGAATTCAGTTACTAAGCTGTTATAAAATGAACCAAAATTTTCTTTTGCATAAGTTGATGGATTCAATGATGCAAATTTTACAGTCCAAGCATCAACAAGCGCTTGTCCTTTCACAAAATCTTCTTCCCCATTTGCTTTTGTAAGTGGAAGTGTAGCTTTATTTTGAGTAGCTGTTTCATTTATTTTTATATTACCTAATGTGTAATCTGAAGGTAGTCCTAACTCATTCTTATTATTTCTTACGTAATACATCGTTCCATCATTTCCAGTTACCTTTATGTAACGTTCTGTATTATTTCTTGCAAATAATTCAACGCCCACACTCTTGTCCGCATCATCGCCATAAGACGTATTTTTCATATCAAGTACAGATACATCTGTATATGCCGTTCCATCCGCAGCTGTGAAGCTTGTTGTTTTTTCTGGACAAAGTATATCATTCATTGATGTAACAACACCATTTACTAATTTATCAAGACTTGCCATCGTGCTTAATATAACAGATGGATCAATATATTTATTGTAGTATGTGCAATCTACTCCATACTGCTTGTAATCAATGTCATATTTATCTTTTGCAGCTTGATATGCTGCTAACTGTGTAGCATCTGTCATATCATAACCCGTAGCATCTGGTTTTGTAGGTTCGACTGGAACATCTGCATAATTAACGGCTTTGTACCCGCGTGAAATGAGTAAGCCTTTTAATTCTCCTATATCATTATTATCTATTGCTGAAATCTGCTCTGCATCAACAAAGACATCTCTGTTTTCTATTAATGGCCAAACTGGTTTGAGCAAATCTGTACCTTCTATTTTTTCTGTCGCCATATTGTATACTGCATTTTTTGATACAAATGCTGCACCTTCAGCTGTAACTGTAACGGTTCCGTCTTTATCCTCTTGGTATTGGATTTTAATATATCCACTTAGCTCATCTAAAGCGTTGTCTCTTTGATCTCTTAAATCATTCGCCTTTTGTCCAATACATTCTACATCCGTAATCTTTTTATTTAAATCACATATGGTTTTACCTAATGAATTGATTTTATTAACCATATTATTAATTTTTGTATTTAAAGTTGTCTGATAATCTTTTAAACTAGAATAAATAGAACTTGCCTTGTCTAAAAATGTGTTTGCTGTCTGCAACAATGATGATCTTGCAATCGTACTAGTTGGGTTCTTACTAACTTCATTAATAGAAGTAAGCAAATCTGTCATTGTACTCTTAAAAGAATTGTCATCTAATTCCCCAAACAGTGATTCAACTTCTGTCACTGCATCGTATTGACTATCATAATACCCAAGTCTTCCTTTTTCTTGTCTATAAGCTTTATCTATTAGTTCATCTCGAACACGTCTGATTTCTGAAACATCAACGCCTGTTCCGCATACCAATTTAGTAGTAGCATTATTACCAACACTATAATAACTACTTGTTGAATATGTTATCTGCTGTCTTGTATATCCAACCGTATTAATATTGGCGAGATTGTTTGCTGTTGTATTCAATGCGGCCTGTGCCACATTAAGCCCTGATGTTCCTACATAGAGCCCCGACATTCCATTAGACATTTTCTATCACCTCATCACTGCTTTGCATCAAAGGAACCTGCTACCAAGTTTTGTCCCGTTGTGTTATATGCTTCCTTACTGTAATTCGCGGTTTCAGGCGCAAACATGGTATTCCTTGATAGGTTAAGTTCAAACTCTATCATATTAATAGATTCTTGCAATAGTACCCTGTTATTGTCATTTACTTTGACTAATTTATTCATTGTCCTTTTAAAAGCGTCACGAACTTTACTCAATTCTTCTTGTTCCCTTGGTTGTTTTTCTAACATCTTAATTAGACTATCTAGTTTGAATTCATTCTCTGGAATATTAAGCACATTTGCAATATCTTTGATATTTTCTTCTCTGCTTTTTTCTAACTTATTAATGACTTCAATTTTTTTTTGTTCCTGCGCTACAATAACCTGTAGCTTCTCAATATCACCTTTAACAATTACAGACGTTTTATCTAACGACAGGTTCAATAATTGATTATACTCATTATTCTCTTTATCTAATATACCAATTAAATTTTCAATTAAACTTGCCATATTTGCTCCTATCTAATCTCTAAAATGTTATTGTTGATGCATTGTTAAGCACTTTATCCGCAAAATCTTCGGGCTTTACTGTGTAAGTCCCTGATGACATCTTAGCCTTTATATCAGCTATTTTGTCCTCTCTAATATCAGGAGCAACACTTACTGCCTGCTTTGCTACTTGATAGTATTTAGCTGTTTGTGAAATTTCAAACTTATCATTCGCATTTGCCACTGAATTGGTCTTAGCAACCATCTTTGAATTACTTTGATAAATCTGACTAACTGCATTATAAGCTTCTATACGCATATCAATTACCTCACTTTCTATAAAATTACCTTAATCTAATTTACTTTGTTATGAATTCTATCGGTAATTTATGATAAAATCTTAAGTACTTTTTCACATTTTATAAAATTACATAAAAATAACACTGCAATATATTAATCGAACGAATACAATCAATACATTACAGTGTCTCTTTTATTTTTGTTTATTCACTTTGTCAATAAACTCTCTCGATAAAAACTTAGTTCTTTCACTTTCATTATCAGTCTTAGCTCGATTACTTCTACTAGAATCATCATGATATAAATCTGAAAGAACATTTGTCATCTTATTCTTACACGCAGGGCAATATCTTCCTGACTTAATCGTAACTCCACAACTTTCGCAATCTATACCAATTGGAGAATCTTCCGAAAAGAACAATCGTTCTTCACGTACCCACCGTTCAATCTGTTCCATTCTAACATCACAATCTTTAGAAATTTGTGGCATTGTTGCAACTCTATTTTTCTCTATGTAATCCCTAACTTCAGCGAATTTATCTTCCATACTGTTAACACAGTTTGGGCATAAATTCTTATATGACCCACCAATATAATTATATAAACGTCCACAACTTTTACAATTTCGAACCTCCATGTAGATACCTCCTTTGATTTTAAAAACCTTTTCCTATACATAAACTAATATAATAAACTTTTACTACACCCGCATCTATTAGAATTTTAGCGCATGAATCAATTGTAGTCCCTGTTGTGTATATATCATCTACGATAATAACCTTATCATATTTTACTACTTTTTCTTCTATTTTAAAAGCATTTTCTAGGTTTTTGAGTCGCTCTTTGTCGTTAAGCTCCTTTTGAGCCAATGTTTTCTTTCCTCGCTTTAACAATTGACTATCAACTGGGATATCTAATAATTTTCCTATTGACTTTGCTATTATTTCAGCCTGATTATATCCTCTTTTTCGTTGTTTTGACTTATGAAGTGGAACTGGAATAAGAACATCTGCATCCCAATTCTTTATAATAGATTCATAACGATTTTTCAATTCAAAACCATAGAATTCGCCGTACTCTCTCTTGTTGTGATATTTAAATTGATATATGGAATTTTTGATTTCGTCGGTATATGCCCAAACGCCTACCCCTTGAGAATATATGTGCTTCACTCTTGAACAATCATAGCAAAACTCTGTTTCAGCATTATCCACTGGTTTTCCACATTGCAAACATCTAGGTGATTCAATATATGACAGTTTCTTTCTACATTTTTCACATATATAAACTTTTTCATCGATGTTTTTGTCAAGAACTTGAGTGCATATAGGACATGTTGATGGATAAATAATTTCAACGCCTTTATAGAAAACTTTCTTAGCCTGACTAAATAGTTCCCTACCGTATATATTTTTGTTTCTCAAATCTTCCCCCCTCGTTTAATCTGCTATTGACTGCATTTCTTTAATTCGCTCTGCAAGCGTAGAATAACGCATCTGCTCGCTTACATTGCGAATCATTTCCTGAAAAAAGTTTTGGGATCCAACTATGCATACGCAGGTTTTTGCTCTTGTGACTGCAGTATATAATAGATTTCTTGTCATAAGCATTTTAGGACCACTAAACATTGGTATAATAACTGCAGGATATTCACTTCCTTGAGACTTATGTATTGTAACAGCATATGCCAATTCCAATTCTTCTAATTGTTTAAAACTATATTCAACATACTTTTCATCATCAAACTTCACTGTCATTTGCTCTGAGAATAAATTGATTGTTTCAATTATACCAATATCCCCATTAAATATCCCTGTTCCTCCATCCGTCGGTATTCCATATTTACTTCTTTTTTCCCATTCCAGTTGATAATTATTCTTCACTTGCATAACCTTATCCCCAACTTTAAATACTGTGTCTCCATACTCTTTCTCAGTCTTTTCTTTTGCTGCTGGATTTAAAAATTCCTGTAATATTTTATTTAACTTCTCTACTCCAACAGCTCCTTTTTTCATTGGCGTTAGAATCTGAATATCACTAATTTTTGCATTTACATAATCAGGCAGCTTATCACGAATAAGGGTGCAGATTGCTCCTGTGATACTTTCGGGATTATCTCTTTTTATAAACAAAAAATCTTTACTGTATTTATTAAGAATTACTTCTTCCCCATTATTAATTTTATGGGCATTTATAATGATTTCACTTGTCGCAGCCTGACGAAATATCTTTGTGAGCATTACAACATTGACACATCCAGATTGAATAATATCCTTTAAAACATTTCCTGGTCCAACTGATGGAAGCTGATCCACATCTCCTACAAGAATTAATCTGGTGCCTACTGCAATAGCCTTTAAAAGAGAATTCATTAAATTTATGTCAACCATTGACATTTCATCAATTATAATTACATCAGTTTCTAACGGGTTAAGCTCATTCCGTTCAAAATTCATAGCGGCTGTATTATCCCCTGCATTTCCACTTAATTCAAGCATTCTGTGAATTGTCTGCGCTTCATATCCTGTGGTTTCTGACATTCGCTTTGCTGCTCTACCAGTAGGTGCTGCAAGTCTAATATCCATCCCCTCTATCTCGAAATATTTGATTATCGTGTTAATCGTAGTTGTTTTACCAGTACCTGGTCCTCCTGTTATTACCATGAGCCCATTTAAAATTGCATCTTTGACGGCCTGTCTTTGCACTCCGTCTAATATCATTTCATTGGATTTTTCAATTGATCCGATACTTTTTTCGACCTCTAAATCATCATCACTATATTTTATATCAAGATTTACTAGCATTCCGGCAACACTAAGTTCCGTGTAATAATACGACGAGGCGTATACTACCTGTTGATCTTTGACTTGTTTTACTATTATCTTTTTATCAATTGATAAATCCATGATAAATTTATCAATATTAACCATATCTATAAGTAGCAATTGCCTGGTAGAATTAATAAGCTCTTTCATTGGTAAATATACGTGTCCATTAGTAGTTGCTAATAATAATTCGTACATTATTCCACTTCTAATTCTAAAATCCGAATCAGACTTAACTCCAACCCTCTGTGCAATTTCATCTGCAATTTTAAATCCTATTCCATTAATATCATCCGCTAATTTATAAGGATTTTCCTTGATAATTCTATATATATCATTGCCATACTGTGTATATATCTTATTTGCAAGATTCATGTTAATACCATATTCCTGTAAAAACATCATAGCCTTGCGCATATCTTTCTTTTCCACTAATTGATCAGCTATTTCCATAGCTTTTTTAACACTTATCCCTTTGATTTCTGCCAAACGTTCCGGTTCATCTTCTATTATTCGGAATGTATCTTCGCCAAATTTTTTAATAATGCTCTCCGCAAGTTTCTCCCCAATCCCTTTGATTGCCCCTGAA
>Ga0302215_10003294_pt1 | contig 10912 bp, 7 predicted proteins | sample II_Fen_N3_1_FD_194580 | JGI IMG/M metagenome (GOLD analysis project Ga0302215, IMG submission 194580) | Peat permafrost microbial communities from Stordalen Mire near Abisko, Sweden - II_Fen_N3_1 | ecosystem: Environmental > Terrestrial > Soil > Wetlands > Permafrost | place: Sweden: Abisko... | reverse complement strand
AGCAAGTATCGGATCAACCAGAATGAGAATTTCATGTAAATATAATGGATCTATTACCGATCCTTGCAATAATGGATTTAGTGGTGAAGTAGAAGATTACACGTTAAATGTTTTCAACCCAATAGTAGTGACTTCAACAGCGGCTTTAAGCGGCTTTAGTTATGCTGTTGGTTCTGGTCCATCGAGTGAACAAACATTCATAATAACCGGAACTGGAATTTTTGATAACATTACAGTGACACCACCAGCTGCCAACTTTGAGATTTCGACAGTTAGCGGAGGAGTATTTCAAACTTCACCTATAACACTTACTAAAGATTTAAACAATAAGATAAATTCCACTATTTATGTTCGTTTAATTGCCGGACTAAGCATTGGAAGTACCGGTTCTCAAAATATCGTATTATCTTCAACAAATACAATTCCACAATATGTAGTTTGTTCCGGGATTGTTGTTCCAGGCATTTCGGCTGGAGGTGGTGGTTCGTATTGTTCAAATTCAACTATAAACCTGACGAGTAGTAGCAATGGATTATCCAATCTTTATTGGACAGGGCCAAATAATTATTATTCGACGCTTCCATCTCCTTCAATTGCAAATGCTACCGCTGCTATGGATGGAACATATACTGTTTCCGGGAATTATGTGCCTAGTGGCAACATGGTAATAAACGGTGATTTTTCTCAACAATATGCCGGTTTTACGAGCAGTTACTCTCTCGCTGCACAAAACGGTACCGGGTTAAATCCAGAAGGCACTTTCGATGTGGTTGCACTACCATCGTCCAGACATGGCAGCTTTTGCTCTTGTACAGACCACACAACAGGTTCTCCTGGTTTTCAATTGGTTATAAATGGTGCAGGAACAGAACAAACAATCTGGTCACCATCAACTCCAATTGCTGTATCAACAAATACAAATTATCAATTTACATATTGGGTTCAAACTGTCGTAAAGAATAATGATCCCTCCCCTTCAAAATTAAAATTGTTTGTTAACAATGTTGCTGCAGGTCCAATTTATATTGCTAATGATACAACAGGCATCTGGAAACAATTTGTCTATAACTGGAATTCGGGATCGAGTACAACAGCTAATTTAGCTTTAAAAAATGAGAATTTCACTTCTGGAGGAAATGATTTTGCAATAGATGATATTGTATTTCAGCGTGTTTATACTTCGACATCTTCAGTCAGCATAACGGTTATTGCGACCTCTTCTCCGGCAAGTCTCAGCGTAACTGCCTCCGCAAACCCTGTTTTTTCAGGTACGAATGTTACATTTACAGCAACCCCTACAAATGGAGGTACTGGTCCTATATACCAATGGAGTGTAAATGGGTCCAATGTCGGGACAAACAACCCTACTTACTCGTATATTCCTTCTTACGGTGATGTTGTATCCTGTTCAATGACATCAAATTCTTTTTGTTTAAGCGACCCCAATCCAATAAACGCATCCGTTTCAATGAATGTAATCACAGTTCAAAACTATTGGCTAGGTACCAATAGCACGAACTGGGGTACTGCTTCTAACTGGACAAGAGGTACTGTGCCTGCTTTTGGTGATAATATAGTATTTGCTACAACAACTAATCCGGCCAATACAAATCCCATTAATAATCTTGTATTAGATATTGATAGAACCATTGGCAACCTCACAAACCTATCGCCTGTATCATTAGTTATTCCTCCAGCTAAATGTTTAACAGTAAACGGTAACATTACAACAAACGGAGTTTCTAGCCCTGGCAGTATTTACATTCAGGCAGATCATAATGGTACGGTACAAAATGGTACATTAATTTTCCCAAATGCATCATCGGTATATGCAACTGTCGAAATGTATTCAAAAGCATATTGTAATAATAAATCAACAACACCTCATTCAGACTACAAATGGCAGTACTTTGGCATACCTGTAGAAGCAATACCTGCTAATCCTACTTTTTACGGTTCGTTTGTCCGAAGTTGGGATGAAAGTAAAGATGCAATCCTTCATTGGAGAACGCTTTCTAATGATTCAATTTTAAAACCTTTCTACGGGTATGAAATTACTCAGGAGGATGCAAAAACAATTATTTTTTCAGGAAAACTTGTCAACAGAGATTTTATTTCTGACAAGTTAGTAATTTCACCGGCACCTGCAGCATTTCCTGGTCAACATATTTTTGCTAATCCCTATACAGCAGCCATAAATATTAAGTATCTTAATTTTGGCACTGATGCTGATTCAACGGTATATCTGTATAATACAGGTTCTATTGCAGACTGGACTTCCAGCCTGGGATCTAATACATTATCCGGTAATCCGGGTCAATATACTGCAATACCCCAAAATACTGCCGGCAACCTTATGCAGCTCGATGTTCCATCCATGCAAGCTATGTTAATACGTCCCAACACGAAACATACAACTTTTGATAATTTCACATTCGGGATCTCCTATAATTCAGTTATAATTAAAAATTCTTCTTTACAAAAAGCACCGGATGAAAAAAAAGACTCAACTACTGATAAAATTGCAGGGACATTAATTGAATTAAAAAGCAAAAAATATTCCGACAGGATGTGGTTATTCTCTCATACCGGTTGTTCCAGAAGCTTCGATAATGGATGGGATGGTACTAAAATAATGGGGTCAGCACTTACCCCTCAGATATTTGCCATCGAGCCAGATGGAAACTATCAGGTTAACACCGTTGATGATCTTAATAACACCGAGTTGGGTTTCCAGGCAGGACAGGATAAAGAGTATACGCTTACTTTTACGCATCAGAACCTGAAGAGGAATTATTCTGCCATGTATTTATATGATATTGCTGAAAACAAAACTGTTGATATCACTGAAAGCGGAACTATCTATTCATTTATAGCTGAATCAACACCTACATCTCAAAAAAGATTTATCATTGTAACACGTAACATAGAAACTGATTTAATTGGTAAAGGAAAACAAATGAAAGTTTTTAATTCTGGGAATACTGTTTTTGTTGAAAATTTAAGCAATCAAAATGGGGAACTTGTCATCTATGATATGATGGGTCGATGTCTTAAAACAGCAAAATTTAGTCCTTATGGAATAACTGCCGTTCAGGTTGGCAACATTTCAGGTGCATACGATGTGACTGCTTTAACAAGCAATGAGCGAGTAAGCAAGAAAATTATTTTAGCGAAATAAGAATGACCAGTAAACAGAAAAGAATAATGACATGGACTATTATATGGACAGGCTTGTTTGTAGTGGTTCTTTATTCCCCTGTTGGAAGTCCGGAATTGTATACCTCCCGGAATTATTATGCAGAAAATCAAAACGGAGAATATAAAAAGGGGGAGATAATAAACTCACCTAAGAAGAATTCTGCTTCGGTCACGACTTCCGATGAGTTAGACATTCCCGAAGTAAATTTGTCGACAAAATCAAACTATTCAGTTGGGAACTACCAATCGTCGAATATTTCAACACAAGTGACTTCAAGCGGAATCACACAGACCCGAACTTATCAAAAAACCAACACCGTTTCGGGGATTATAAGTGGCGGAGGTTCTATTATCACAAGCGGAGGTTCACGAAGTAGTGCTGGGACATCAGGTATCATTATGACAAATGGCATTGCTACCCTGTCAGCAACATCAAGTGTAAATACTGAAACTCCCCGACAAGGTGCAAAAGCAGCCGACCCACTGACAGGAGGCACTGATCCGGGCAATGATCCAACAGGTAATCCAATTCCTGTAGGAGATGGTTGGGTAACATTCTTTCTTTTTGGTATTGTCTATACTCTAATTAAGTCGAGATACATGAACACCCCATTACACAAAATGGATAGTTAATTAAGAGAACTCGGCTTCATTTGATCACTCTTAAAAGAAACAATGGATGCAAAAAAAAGTGTAAAAAACATTCTCTTCCTATTTTAATAAATCACACAAAACAATACAAATCATTCTACCCTCCTGTTTTTGAAGTTTTTTCCTGCCCTATTTTGAGTAGGTTATTTCTGATTGACTCACCATTCAACGAAACACCCAATCGTTCGAGACCACAATCAAATCATTTTCAGGGTGGTAATACTGGCTATTATCTTATTTTCACGTTAACCATTTTATGTTACACTCCTAGTAAATATTTCAATTTTCCACTCAAATATTCGCATCAAAGCACTATTAAGACCTCGTATTTATTACAATTAAAATAAATCTTATTAAATAAACCTCTTAAATTGTTATTTATTGTTATCCAAGAAGTCGGTAATAAGCCAAATGAAGCTTCTATTTATTAATATCGAATTTTTTAGATATGAATTATTAGAGAAAGTTGTAATATTTAATCTAAATGATCAACTAATAAAAGTATCTATTACTACACATGAATTATCAAAATACTTGTTTAAAGCTTTTTAGCTCCTTCTAAAGTAATCATCCACATTTTATCTGCTATTCTTAAGACCTGTTTAATTTAACACGATTGCATTAAATACTACGCAGTAACGATGTAATACTACTAATCACAAACTACCACCACATTACAAATATATGATTAGATTTGCAATGTTTGTTATACATTTTATTCAGCTTTTTGAATGACCTATTTATTTTCGTAAAAATCTAAATTATGAAAACAAATCTTTTTAAAAAGTTCTTTTTAAAGCTGGCACTTTTAATAATGATTGCACCTGTATCAGCACAAGATTTAATTGGTACACGCATTGATGTACAAGGCACCAGGTTTTCAGATCAGATGTGGCTTTTTTCAGTAGCATCCTGCACCTATAACTTTGACAATGGTTGGGACGGGTATAAAATGTTTGGGACTTCCATGGCTCCTCAACTTTTTGCTATGGAACCCGATGGGTATTATCAGGTAGCTTCTATTCCGGATGTGAACAATACTTACCTGGGATTTTCGGCAGGTGTAGACAGTGCTTATACTTTAACCTTTACGCATCAAAATTTATCGAATCGATATCAAATGCTTTATTTGATAGATTCGGTTTCAAATAAAGTCGTTGATATTTATGCAACAGGATCAAAATATAGCTTTACAGCTCAAACCTCTTTTGCACCCATTAGACGATTTAAAATTGTCACTTCAAAACCTATTGATTTAAACCAATCGGGCTCAGTGCTAACCAATGTTGATCAGATAAAATCATGCAGTAATAATCTGAGAATCTATTATGCTGAAAAAAATATTTATATAGAAAATGCCGCTCATCAAAAAGGGAAAATGATGCTTATAAATGCTCAAACAGGAAGTGAATTAAAAACAGGCGATTTTAATGCAGATGGAACTACAATTATTCCTGTAGATGTAGCCTGTGGAATTTATGTAGTCAATGGAAAAACACTTCATGAAAATATTTCAGAAAAAATAGTGATCTATTAAATGGAAAATAGTCAGTTAGTACAACAAAAAAAAGGTTAGTTAAACTCTCTATTTATATTTCCCATTTTCAAATACAAATTGTTGTGTTAAAACCGATTTCGGATAAAATAAGAGATTAGATTGTTCATAATAATAGAATTTAGAGTACAGATTGTTTATTATTTATTATTTTGGTAAATGCAGGGACAAGAAGTCTCTGCATTTTTTAATCTCTCATTCTTAAACAAATACAAATTTTATTTCTTATTTTTGTTTCAAATTATAATGAATGGAAAAAGTATCTAAAGTCATTTGGGGAATTATAGGTGCCGGGGATGTCTGTGAAGTGAAAAGCGCACCAGCTATGTACTCTATAAAAAATTCGGAAGTAAAAATGGTTATGCGCAGAAACGCTACCAGAGCTTCCGACTTTGCCAGAAGGCATGGAATAACAAACTGGACTACATCTCTTGATGAATTATTGACAGACAACGATATAAATGCTGTTTATATTGCAACTCCACCCAATACACATGCAAAGCTCACTATAAAATGTGCTGAAGCAGGAAAAGCCATCTATGTTGAAAAGCCAATGGCTAATACATACGCCGAATGTTTAGCCATGATAGAAGTTTGTCAGAAATATGGGGTACCGCTTTTTGTGGCATTCTACCGGCGTACATTGCCCGGATTTTTAAAAGTTAAAGAGATTATTGAGAGCGGTGAATTAGGAGTTATTCGTTGTGTTAATATTGAAATGTACCAACCTGCCCAAACAAACATAATAGCAAATACTAAAAATAACTGGAGAGTAGAACCTGAAATTTCAGGTGGAGGATATTTTCACGACTTAGCTTCCCATCAGTTCGATTATCTCGATTTCCTGTTTGGTCCGGTTATCGAATCAAAAGGAATATCATTCAATCAAGCTCATTTGTATCGCGCTGATGATATTGTATCAGCTTCGTTCAGATTTGAAAACGGAGTAATGGGTACGGGATTATGGTGCTTTACAACAGACGCTCTTTCAGAAAAAGATTGTATTCGAATAATTGGTTCAAAAGGAGAACTAACTTTCAACACATTTGGAAGTCCTATGGTGATTCGAATGGAAACGGCATTAAAAGGCAAAGCAGAATTGATATTCAATCATTCACAGCCTATCCAGAAACCGTTGATACAACTTATTGTTGATGAGCTGTGTGGCAAAGGGATTTCCCCATCGACAGGAATTAGTGGTGCACGAACCACTTTAGTAATGGAACAAATAACAAGGGACTGACTTTAATTTCGCTTAAGGTACTCAAATCCTAGTAAATAAGTAAGTGTAACCGAAAAACCACCCATTACATCATTACTTTTTGATTCAGGATAAGGAGGACTAAAACCATCAACTAAATCAGTCAACGGAAATTTCCAATTCATTTCAGCACCTATTAAGATTTTATCTTTTAAATTATATTGATATCCAAAACCAAAAGGAATAACCGGTGCGTAATTGTCCGTTTTTATTTTAAATTTGTAATGAGCATTTCCTTGGTTAATTATTAAATCTGCATTACTTTTCATTACTCCTGCTCCCAAAAATAAATATATTGAATTTGGAGTAGGTTTGTAATAATAGACACGCCCGATTTTAATGTGATATTCAGCCTGTAACGCCATTTGCATCACATTCGTTTTGAAATTATATTTCCTTGTTGAAGATATACTTAATGTATCAAAGCCAGAATAGTTGCTGTAATTAAATGCAAATTTATATCCAAAATTAGAAGGGAATAACTTTCTATATCCTATTGAGATGTCATAGTTTGACGAAAGTGGTTGACTCAAAGCAGATTTCTTAGTATCTGCAAAACAGAAACTTGGACCGACTGAAAGTGAAATGTAACTCATAGTCTCATCACTTTTATTCACCAACCCTCTACCCCGTTGAGCATGAAGTCCAGCGTTTATAAAAATCAAAATCAAAACATGTAAGAGTAGTCCTTTCTTCACAATCAGGCTCTATTTTTAACTTTGCGAATTTTGGTAACAAAAATACAAATAATTTTTTAAATGAACTGTCTAAAAAACAATTAAAATACGAATTATAAAAAAATCAGTATCTGAAACTACTTCCTCCTACAAACTCACGCAACAAAGAAGTTGGAGGAATTTCACGGTCGTGAATGGGAACAAAATAGTTTAAAAATTTGATTAATCTATGCGTTTCAGTATATTCATCACAATACTTTGGGACTTCTGCAAGGATGGGTTCGGCATGTCTTTTTAATACGGCCAATTCAAACAACAATGCTGAATTAAAAAGCACATCGGCATTTTCCTGATAGGGGAAAATCCACTTTTCTTCCCCACGACGGACACTTGGCCAACGGGCAATGGTTTCGCGGGCTGAATAATTACGGAAACGGTAATCTCGAATAATTCGACGTAATAACCTGGTGTCGGTGGTAGGTATCCAGTTATGATTATCGATGGAAATTGTAGTTAATGCTGATACATAAATTTTAAAAGTGGTTTCCGGTGGAATATCCGGAATTAATTCGGGATTCAGGGCATGAATCCCCTCCATGATCAAAATGCTGTCGTCCTGCAATTTCAATTTTTCGCCTTTATAATATCGCTTCCCATCTTCAAAATTAAAAAACGGTATTTCAATTTCTTCACCATTAAGTAATTGTTTCAGGTGTTGATTGAACAAACTTAAATCAAGTGAATGTAAATGTTCAAAATCCCAGTCACCATTTGCATCAAGTGGAGTATCATCACGGTTTACAAAATAATTATCCAGGGAGATGACAATTGGCTTTAAGCCACTAACAATCAATTGGATGGAAAGTCGTTTACTAAATGTAGTTTTACCTGAAGAAGAAGGACCGGAAACAAGAACAAACCTGACTTTTTCAGCACGCTGAGATATTAGGTCGGCAATGGAAGCTACTTTCTTTTCATGTAATGCTTCCGAGACTTTTATCAAATTGAAAGTCTGATTATTGCGGCAGGCAATATTGAAATCAGCCACATTATTTAAATTCAAAATTTTATTCCAACCCACATATTCTTTAAAAATGTCATACATTTTTGGAAGCAATACTACGTCTTCAAGTTCAACAGGGTTTTCACGGCTGGGAACCCGAATCAATAATCCATCATAATATTCCATTAAATCATAGAGACTCAGATAATCGGTGGAAGGCAGTAAAACACCGTTATAATAATCAATAAAATCATCAATCCGGAAAAAACGAAAATATGGATTTCCAAGGGTCTCAAAAAGAGCTATTTTATCTTGTTGATGAACATGCTGCACAAACAATTCCTCAACTTCTTTAGTTTGTTTCTCTTCACAAATTATTTTTTTCCCCTGGGATATGATCAAATTTACACGCTCTTTTATTTGAAAGATTATTTCACGAGTTACAGGCTGTTGCAGATTGTCAATTTTGCAGTAATATCCTTTTGATATGGGATGTTCGATACGCAAATTTGCCTCAGGGAAAAGTTCAGAGACTGCCTTTGCCATTACCATACACAACGTCCGGACATATACCCTCATTCCGGACGAAGTGCTTAAATCGATAAAATCGATATCTTTGGGTTTGTAAATCAAGAAATTCAAATCTTCAACTTTATAGTTTACCCGTGCTGCCATAACCGGATATTTCAGTTGGATGTTAAGATCCTGATATATTTCGGTTAATGATGTTCCTAAAGGATATTTATGGTAAGACTGTGTGTTTTTGCAGTAAATTGTGACGTGTTTGTCCATTTAGTGGGAGTATAAAATTGAGTTGTGTTTAATTCCGGTGTAAAATTACATTATTTTTTTTAAATGTATTTATTTGAAGGTCTCTAAATTTTGAATTACATTTGCATCTGACTTTATTATGAGCTCTAAATACATCTTGTAATGTTATAAAAGTTTGGAAAGACTTTAATTACGGTGATTATGATCTTCTAAGGCTTACCCAACATCCTGAAGTTTATGTAAAAAAGAGAACTTCGTTTTGTTGAAACAGGTAAATATTGATATCCGGTGATTAAACATTATATATACACAAATCTCGTTATAGTTTATATCTTCACACCACTTCCTGGTATACATTCCGGATTGAAGTTGAATGCTTCACAACTTAAAATAACTTAACAAACCCCTGAATTATGAATTTATTTAATGTTTATCCGCTTTTCGATATTGAAATTTCAAAAGGAATTGGATGTAGTATCTACGATAACCATGGCATCGAATATCTTGATTTATACGGAGGTCATGCAGTAATATCCATCGGTCATTCACATCCATTTTATGTTCAGAAGCTAACACAGCAATTAGAAAAATTAGTTTTTTACTCCAACTCAGTTATAAACCCACTTCAAAAAGAATTAGCTGAAAAGTTAGGTAAAATCTCAGGGTATGAGGATTACTCCTTGTTTTTGGTAAACTCTGGAGCCGAAGCAAATGAAAATGCATTAAAACTGGCTTCGTTTCATACCGGACGCCGAAAAGTTATAGCATTCAATAAAAGTTTTCATGGTCGTACGTCAGCTGCCGTTCGGGTAACTAACAATCCAAACATAGTGGCTCCGATCAATGAAGGGTTTGATGTTGAGTTTCCGGCCTTAAATGACATAAAGGCAGTTCGCAAATCACTCAAAAAGAAAGATGTCTGTGCAGTTATTATTGAAGGTATACAGGGTGTAGGTGGTATCCGGGTGCCTGAAATTGAGTTTTTAATAGCATTGAGTGCCGAATGTAAAGCAACCGGTACAATGCTCATTATAGATGAAGTACAATCAGGATATGGACGAAGCGGTAAATTCTTTGCCCATCAATATGCTGATATCCGACCTGATTTGATTACTATGGCCAAAGGGATGGGGAATGGATATCCTATTGGTGGAGTATTAATAAGTCCGGTTTTTGATGCATCTTTTGGTTTACTCGGAACTACTTTTGGAGGAAGCCATTTAGCTTGTACCGCTGCCATTGCAGTTCTTGATATCATCAAAGTAGAGCACTTAATGGAAAATGCGCTTAAAATCGGGAATTACCTAATGGAAGAATTGAAGAAGATTCCTCAAATAAAAGAAGTCAGGGGATTGGGATTAATGATCGGGATTGAATTCGAGCAATCCATCACAGAGATTCGAAGACGTCTATTGTTTGAGAAAAAAATATTTACCGGTGCCAGTGGTTCGAATATTATCCGACTTTTACCTCCTTTATGCTTATCAAAATCAGATGCAGATGCTTTTCTGAAAAGTTTCAAGGAAATTCTGCTAGATAAATAGTCTGTCAAAATGTATGCACTTAAACTGTAAAAAATAAAGTGCATATATTTAAACATACCTGTACTACTCTTTAAGTAAAGGAATCGACTATTTTAATTGAAACTCTTTTTTTCGAAAATCACATATTTCATATACGCACTTCTTTATTGGATTAAATCTAATTCCAATTGCATTACACACTTTTGTACTGGAATAAGTTTCCCTATGACTGATGGTTCGTGCAATACCACTATCAATAATTGGATGAAA
>Ga0302215_10003292_pt1 | contig 10913 bp, 10 predicted proteins | sample II_Fen_N3_1_FD_194580 | JGI IMG/M metagenome (GOLD analysis project Ga0302215, IMG submission 194580) | Peat permafrost microbial communities from Stordalen Mire near Abisko, Sweden - II_Fen_N3_1 | ecosystem: Environmental > Terrestrial > Soil > Wetlands > Permafrost | place: Sweden: Abisko... | reverse complement strand
TCAATACGGTCAATTTTATCTAATCTTTTAATAAGCGATTGCGCAAAAGATGCTTTGGTAGCACTCGCACGGAACTTATTAATGTTATCTTCCATTTGCTTGATCTCCGCATCCTGATTCTTTTTAGCCTGAATCAGTTTTTCGCGGCGCTCTTCACGCATTACCAGATATTTGGTATAATTGGTTTTGTAATCGTCTACTTTTCTGTTATTCACATCAAAAGTCCTGTTACAAACTGCGGTCATAAACTGTTTATCGTGACTTACCAAAACGATTGATCCCGGATAATCTTTCAAAAAGTTTTCAAGCCAGATGATCGATTCCATATCCAAGTGGTTTGTTGGCTCATCGAGAAGCATCAAATCATTCTTTTGAAGAAGCAATTTTGCCAATTCGATTCTCATTCTCCAACCTCCCGAAAATTCGTCCGTTATTTTTTGGAAATCATCAGCTTTAAAACCCAAACCAAACAATACTTTTTCGATATCACCTTCCAGATTGTAAGCGTCATGATGCATCAAAAGATCATTCAGCTCCGTCATTTTGTTGATGATATCAGTATACGCATCACTTTCGTAATCAGTTCTTGTTGCCAACTGATGGTTGACTTCTTCAAGCTCATTTTTCCAGGCATTAATTTGCTCAAAAGCCTGCATTGTCTCGTCCCAAACGGTTCTTCCTTTCACAAAATCAAGATCCTGTTTCAAGAAACCGATGGTGATATTTCCTTCCGGAACCACAATTCCTTCATAAAAAGTAATTTCTTTGGAAAGCATTTTCAACAAAGTGGATTTCCCCGCTCCGTTTTTACCAACCAAACCAATTTTATCATCCTTTTTAATGGTGAAATTCACGTTTTGAAACAAGTAGTTTCCCGAATGATGTAAGCCTAAACCTTGAACCGAAAGCATCTTTATGAGTAATTAATAATGAATAATGAGTACTGAATATTTTTCGGGTGCAAAAATACGCAAAATAAAGGACTTTAAATTTAATAATTCCTTACGGTCACATGAAAACAACTTTGTTGGCGTTCTTTGATGTAGAAAATACGTCCTGCAGCGACGTAATATTTTAACACTTTCTCCAGCGCAACCTCCATTTTCGGGTCTGGTTTTAGTGTATTATTAAATCTCACGTAAGATATATCGAAAGAGTTACCATAATTGTGTGAGCTGATTCCGAGTGACGCATTCGTATTAACTTTTCGTAACCTGCATTGATCTTCCAACGTTCTTGTGATGGACGAAACCGTGAAAGTGTGTCCTTTTGTTTCTTTGCTGAATCTTGAACCGATTTTTTCTAAAGTAGCTTTAGCTTTTGAAACCAGATATGGTCTGCTGTAATCCAATTTTTGAACTTTATAACCTTTCCCTGTTTTATTGATCGTGTGAAATTTACCTTTATTAATATATTTCTGAACCTGAGAAGTATTTTTGAGAATAGTGACATTAAAACTTTTTGAAGCATCTAAATGCGGCTTATATAATATGGTCGGTTCCACTTTTAAAACTTCTGTGAGATCATAGCAAGGAAGCGTTTTCTTTGATGCCTGACTATAAACTAACTGATAAAAAGTCAATGGAATAATATACAGAAACTTCTTCATAGAAACTATTTTGAAATTTTAAACGTAAAAATTACAGATTTTGTTTTTGCCAAAGATATTAATTTAATAGAATGACATAAAAACTTATGATTAAATATTTAACATCAATTCAACTTATAAAGCAAATTTAAAACAATAATCTTAATTAAAATTTAAATATATTTAATTAAAATTACCGTAATTATGAATAATTAATTTTTGTACATTCGCACTACAATTTAAAATACAATAAAAGATGATTTCAAAAACTTCAAAATTCGTAGCAGAAATGCTCGGTACCATGGTACTTGTTCTAATGGGATGCGGAAGCGCAGTAATTGCAGGCGCAGACGGCACTACAGGAGTTGGACTTCTGGGAATTTCTTTTGCATTTGGTCTAAGCGTCGTTGCAATGGCTTATGCAATCGGACATATTTCAGGATGTCATATCAATCCTGCGATCTCAATCGCAATGGTTGCAGCCGGAAGAATGAAAATGGATGAAGCCATCCGTTATATTATTGCACAGATTATTGGAGCAATCATCGGAGCAGGAATTCTTTATGTGATTTTTATGAATCATCCCGGTGGCGTAATGAAAGAATGGGCTCTAGGCTCGAATGGATGGGGAACCGGATATCTTGATGCTTATAATACCAAGGCGGCTTTTGTAGCAGAATTTGTTTTTACTTTTATTTTCCTGATGGTCATTTTAGGCTCTACTTCTACAAAAAATATCAACGGTGGATTTGCCGGTTTGGCGATTGGTTTTTCTCTGGTTTTGATTCACATTGTAGGAATTAAAGTGACAGGAGTTTCTGTAAACCCTGCAAGAAGTATCGGTCCTGCAATCTTCGCAGGTGGCGCGGCACTTTCACAACTGTGGCTATTCGTAGTAGCTCCGGTTTTAGGAGGAATCGCAGCAGCTTTTACCTATAACTTATTGATGGAGAGACCTGAACAGGCAAAATAATCATCACTGATTATTACTTTTATATATTAAAACAAACTCCTGCCGAAAGACAGGAGTTTTCTATTTTATTTTCTTTATTTCGAAAGGATTTTTAAAAATAAGCTCGTCATGCTTTCCTTTGATTTCCATTTTCCGTTGAAGTAAATTTAAAGCCATTTTTCGGATGAAGAGATCTTTATCGTTTAAGTTCCAGTAAGAATCTTCGTGTACTTTTTTGGGTTGTCGGATAATATAAAATTCCGTTTCCCAAGTATCTGCATTGTGATAAAATTCAATGATCCCGCAGTGTTCCGGAACTGCAACATGATCGATCATTCCCATTGGCAATAAAAAACTGAACGAATTGCATGGATAATCGCCACAACATATTTTATCATGTTTGAGAAATTTCTCGCCGGTTTTTGCATTGATGTATGACTTTTTAAAATCATTTTTGAAATCGCTTTTTGAAAGTTTAATTTCGATTTCGTGACTGAAACCTTCAACATCAATAATCAAAATATCAGCTTCCCAATCTGAATGAAAATGGTTACTGAGAACAATTTCCTTTTCAAAATCACAGTTTGCGTGAATGTAAGCGTGAACTAATTCTTCTATTTTAAGCACGTTTTAAGTTTTTTTTTATTTAAACGCAATGTTCGCTAAATTTTTATTTGATCTTATTGAGCACATTTTTTCATTCGCAAAGGCGTTTTACTCAGCACAGATTCAGACCCTAAAACTCTCCCACTCTCAAACCCACTAACTCACCAACAAGCTACATCCCCGAATATCCGAATGATCAATTCTTCCCAAAACCTGAAATTTCGTTTCATCTTCGGCTAATAATTTACCTAAATCCTGTGTCGCAATAAACGAACACGAATGAATATTTGCCAAATCGATAATATTGATTGCTCCGGTTTTTCCCGCAGTTTCATAGCTGAAAGGATCTTCTACATTTCTCACTAAAACCCTCATCCAATCTGGACACTCGTAAATATTTTCGCCTAAAGAATATGCCTGTGAAAGCAATTCTGTCATCGAATATTCTGAATATATTTTTTCAGTTTTAAAACCGTTCTGAAGAATTTTTAAAAGCTCATCTTTCGTCATTTCCTCTTTTCTACCTTTCATTCCACCGGTTTCTATGACCGTCAGATTCTCGGAGTTTTGAAGTGTTTGCGAGTTTGAGTCGCAAAAATCAAGAAAATCTAAAAGCGCAAATGAAACCCCGAAAAGAATAACTTTTTTATCTTTTAATTCATTTAAAAGTTTGAATAGATCTTCGTGATTGTAAAGAAAATATCCATTTTCAGGCTTGTCTGATTTTTTCATCAGAAAATCCACCATATAAATCAGTGAAGAATTTTGTTTTTCAAGATAACTTGGAAGCAATCCCAGAAATATAAAATCTTCCGGCTTCCCGATAAACTTTTCGAAACTTTTATAAATGCTTTCCTGATAAATATTTTCGTTGGCAATGAAATGTTTAGACAAATTCATCTGTGTGGTTCCGGAACTTTGAAAATACAAATCAGTAGACATATTTTTATCTAAAATCTGGTGGTTTTTGAACATTTCAATCGGTAAAAAAGGAATTTTATCTAAAGATTTAACTTTTTCAACATTGATGTTCAGATAATCTACAAATTTTGTGTAGACCTCAACGTTTTTATATTGATAGCGAAAAGTTGCCAGTGCCACATCCAGAAATTCCTGCTCGGTATTTATATCAAATATACTTTTCACTTTTTTTAAAATATTTTTTTTAAAACCACTATTGATTCATTATGAATCACATAGCAAATATAAATGGAAACTTTATTGTTTTTTAATTCTCAAAACGTAAAGTTGGTGAGGTTATTGCAAATCAATCTGCGGAATATGGATTAGAAATAGCAGAAGTAGAAACTGTTATTCGGAAATTACCTCTTTGGAGGTAATTTTTTTTTATTTCTGCTCAAAAGTTTTCAATTCAAAATCACTTTGAAAAACCCCGTAGGTGAAATAAGAAATCCAGTCTCCCAGATTGATATATTTTGAATCCTGATTTAAATTCAAAACCATTGGCAAATGTCTGTGACCATAAATAAAGTAATCGATTTTCTCTGTCTTCAGTTTTTCTTTTGAGTAAATAATCAGAAATTCTTTATCTTCTCCCAAAAACGCTTTGTCTTCATCTCCTGAAATCATTTTATTTTTCTGAGAAAGATATAGAGCAACTTTCATCGCAATATCAGGATGAAGCCATTTGAAAAACCATTGAGCGACAGGATTAGTAAAGACTTTTTTCATTCTTTTATATCCTTTATCACCCGGTCCCAAACCATCACCATGAGCCAAAAGAAACTGTTTTCCGGCAATTTCAAAATACTGTTTCTTATAAAAAACAGTACAGCCAATTTCTTCTTCCAGATAATCTTTCATCCAAAGATCATGATTTCCTACGAAAAAATAAACATGAACTCCGCTGTCTTTCAACTCAGCAATTTTCCCAAGAACACGCACGTAACCTTTCGGAATTACATGCTTCCATTCGTGCCAAAAATCAAATAAATCGCCCATCAAAAACAAAACCTGAGCATCTTCTTTGATCTCATTCATCCAACGGATAAATTTTTCTTCACGAATTTTACTCTGCTTCGGATCCGGCGCACCAAAATGCTGATCTGATGCAAAATAAACTTTTTTTCCGGCTTCTAAATTAATGGTCGTTTTTAGCACTTTTCTAGTTTAAATTCAGAAAAAAAATTATTGATTATCCTCTGCAAACCATTCTCCGTAAGAGTTTTCTGTCTCGTGAAGCTTCAAATAAGCTAAAGAAATATCTGCGGGAAGTTTTGATTTGATTTTTGCAGCGATGGCGTACAACATATTTTCACAAGTAGGCTGGAAGTTGCAGTAAATCACTTTCTGACCTTTATTTTCTAATTCTTCACCCATTTCTCTGTGCGGAGAAACTCCGTTGATCAAAACCGAATGATCCCAAACATCAACAATTTCTTCTTTCACAATTGCTTTAATATCACCGAAATCTACCACCATTCCATTCTTAGGATTTTCCAAATCGTTGATTGGTTTCCCTTTTACAGTAACGAAAAGTTTGTAAGAATGCCCGTGCATATTTTTACATTTCCCATCATAATTGTATAAAACATGAGCTGTCTCGAATGTAAAAATTTTTGTAATACGTATCATGATGCAAAGATAATGATTTTCTATTCTTTTAATCTGAACAAGTAAGCAGAATTGTTTCATAAAAAAACCTTCCCAAAAGTTGAGAAGGCAAACAACATTATCTAACAAAAAAAATTAATGGAACTGCGCCGTTTCGGTAGAATCTTTCATGGCAACAGTAGCAGAAGAACCGCTGGTTACAACATTCTGAATCTCATCAAAATAACCCGTTCCCACAAAAGACTGATGTTTCACCGCTCTGAAACCTTTATTCTGTAAAGCAAATTCGCGTTCCTGCAATTCGGAATATCCTGCCATTCCTCTTTCTTTATAAGCTAAAGCCAATTCGAACATCGCCGTATTCAACGCATGGAAACCTGCCAAAGTAATAAACTGGAATTTATATCCCATTTTTGCCAACTCTTCTCTGAAATTCAACATTTCATCAACCGAAAGTTTCGCTGCCCAGTTGAAAGAGGGTGAACAGTTATAAGCCAACATCTTACCCGGAAATTTAGCATGAATTCCTTCTGCAAATTTTCGTGCGTAATCTAAATCAGGATTAGAGGTTTCCATCCAGATCAAATCTGCGTACGGAGCGTAAGATAAACCTCTGTCGATTCCCTGCTCTACGCCATTTTTCACGACATAAAATCCTTCCGAAGTTCTTTCACCGGTAACGAATTTTCTATCTCTTTCGTCGATATCCGAAGTTAGTAGATCTGCCGCATCCGCATCTGTTCTTGCAACAATCACACTCGGAACACCTGCAACATCAGAAGCCAACCTTGCTGCAATCAACTTATTAATCGCTTCCTGAGTCGGAACCAAAACTTTTCCGCCTAGATGACCACATTTTTTCGCAGAAGATAACTGATCTTCAAAATGCACCGCTGCAGCTCCTGCTTCAATCATCTGCTTCATCAGTTCATAAGCATTAAGATTTCCACCAAAACCAGCTTCTGCATCAGCAATAATCGGAACTAAATATTCTTTTTCTCCACCTCCATTCACCGATTGAATCTGGTCTGCTCTCAATAAAGCATTATTTATTTTTTTTACCACAGAAGGCACTGAGTTCGCAGGATATAACGATTGATCGGGATACATTTCACCAGATAAATTTGCATCTGCTGCAACCTGCCATCCTGAAAGATAAATCGCTTCCAGACCTGCATCAACTTCCTGTACCGCCTGATTTCCCGTCAAAGCTCCCAATCCCGCAACAAAATCCTGATTGTTTAGTTGTTGCCAGAATTTCTTCGACATTTCTGTTGCGATCGTGTAATCTAATTTATAAGAACCTCTCAACTTCAGCACATCTTCTGCCGTGTAAGGTCTTTTTATTCCGTTCCAGCGAGGATTTGTCAACCAATCCTGCTCTAAATTCTGAATTTGTTCTTGTCTTGTTTTCATAATATTTAGATTTTAAATTTATTTTAATTCTTAGATTGAGCTTTAAGATTCTTCGTCAGTTTGAGTGAAATTCTGAAAGGATTTTGTATCGAAAACTTGTAAAACCTTAATAACTTCTCGATATGATTTTTTCAAAATCTACTCGAAGTGACGAAATGAATAATATTTTATCATTAAATAAATGGATAAGCTTTCAATGTCAGGAATTCCTCAAATTCTTCACAGAAAATCAATTCGTTAAAAAGTTCTTTAGCCAGATTGAATTTCCCGTTTCTGAAACGCTCCTGACCGACGTATTTTTCAATACGCTCCAATTCTTCAAATTCCCACTGAAGAATCATCTCCCTTGTCAACATTCGATCGTCACTTAAAACAGCATCATTTTTCAGCCATTGCCAGATTTGAGTTCTTGAAATTTCTGCAGTTGCAGCATCTTCCATGAGATTATAAATGGCAGCAGCTCCGGTTCCCATCAACCAACTTTCGATATATAAAATACCGACATTGATATTTTTTCGGACTCCTGTTTCTGTAATTTCACCTTTTGGGATTTCCAGCAAGTCATTTTCTGTGATTTGATAATCAAACTTTTTATCAATTTGATTTTTCGAAGGCATATATTGATCGAAAATATCCTTTGCTACAGAAACCAAAGCAGGATGCGCCACCCAAGTTCCGTCGTGACCATTTTTCACTTCCCGTTCTTTATCATTTCTTACCTTTCCAAAAGCCTGACTATTCGCTTCATAATCATTTTTAATAGGAATTTGTGCTGCCATTCCGCCAATTGCATGAACATTTCTTTTGTGGCAAATCTCAATCACTCTTTTTGAATAAGCGCTCATAAAAGGGGAAGTCATGGTCACCTGATCTCTGTCTGGAACAATAAATTCAGGTAGATTTCTAAATTTTTTAATGAAAGAAAAAATATAATCCCACCTTCCGCAATTTAAACCGGAGCTGTGTTCTTTTAACTCAAATAAAATCTCATCAATCTGGAAGGAAGCCGTAATGGTTTCAATTAAAACTGTCGCTTTGATGGTACTTTGCGGCATTTCAAGATAATTTTGAGCAAAAACAAAAACTTCATTCCACCAACGTGCTTCTTTGTAATGCTCTAATTTTGGAAGATAAAAATAGGGTGCGCTTCCATTTTCCAACAGCTTATTTGCATTCCGGAAAAAATAAATTCCAAAATCAATTAATGATGCAGAAGCTTGTTCGCCATTGATCTCAATATGCTTTTCGTTTAAATGCAAACCTCTTGGTCGAACAAGAAGAACCGCTGTTTTTTCATTTAACTCATAAGATTTTCCCTGCTCATTGGTAAAATCAATTCTTCTATTGATCGCGTCAGAAAGATTGATTTGCCCTTCCACGCAATTGTTCCAAGTGGGAGAATTGCTGTCTTCAAAATCTGCCATAAAAGTGGAAGCATCGGAATTCAAAGCATTGATAATCATTTTTCGATCCACCGGACCCGTAATTTCAACTCTACGATCCAGTAAATCTTGTGGAAGCGGCGAACACACCCAATCTGCGTTTCTGATTCCTTCGGTTTCAGATAAAAACTTAGGAAGATTTCCTTTATCAAACTCCTGTTGAATTATTTTTCTTTTCTCTAAAAGTTCTACTCTTTTAGAATTGAACTTATGATGAAGCTCAACGAGAAAATCATTTAGTTCAGAACTAAATACCTCTTCAAATTGCTTCTCACTGTGTATTTTTAATTGAGTTTTAGTTTCCATAATTTTTGTTTTTATGATTTCATGTGACAAACTTAAATAAAAACTTTCACATACAGCGAACGTTCGCTAAATTATTTTAAAAACTATTATGCGAATAATCGCTTTTGTTTATTTATATTTGATGCATGAATTCGGATAGTGACTTTATCAAAACAGTTTTTGGGCTAAAACTAAAGCAACAGCGACAAAAGAAAAATTGGTCTTTGCAGGATCTTGCTTTGAAAACAGGGTTGTCTAAATCTTATCTTAACGAAATTGAAAACGGAAAAAAATATCCGAAACACGATAAAATCATTCAGCTTTCTGAAGCGCTGAACTGTACTTTTGACGATTTGGTTTCTACAAAGCTTGACAAAAGCCTTGCTCCTTTTAACGAAATTTTGCAATCCGATTTTTTCAAAGAAGTGCCTTTAGATCTTTTTGGGATTAATAAAAATAATCTGATCAGCATTATCAGCGATGCTCCCAAAAAAGTAACCGCTTTTATCAACGCATTGATAGAAATCTCACAGAATTATAATCTAGGAAAAGAGAGATTTTACTTTGCTGTTATGCGGTCTTTTCAGGAATTATACGATAATTATTTTCCTGAAATTGAAGAAAAAGTCATTCATTTTGCGAATGAAAATCAATTAGAAATCAGTAAAAATTTAAAATCTGAAGTTTTAGAAATGATTTTGATTGAGAAGTTTAATTATTCCATTCAAACTGAAAATTTTGAGTCATATGGAACTTTAGATCATCTTCGCTCGCTATTTATTCCGGAAAAAAGATTACTCCTTCTCAACAACAAGCTAGAGAAAGATCAAAAAACTTTTATTCTGGCAAAGGAAATCGGCTTTAATGTTTTAGAATTAAAAAACCGTCCGAACACCTATTCCTGGATAGATTTTGGAAGTTTTGAAGAAATTTTAAATAATTTTTATGCCTCTTATTTCGCAGGTGCATTGTTGATTTCAAAGCAACAAATTATCGAAAACACTTCCAATTTTTTCTCACAAAACAATTGGGAGCCTACAAGTTTTGAAAACCTTATCGACAATTTCACCAATTCTCCGGAAACATTTTATTACCGACTCACCAATGTACTTTCGTCAGAATTGGGAATCAAGGATTTGTTTTATTTATGTTTAGTCAAGAAGAAAGACACAGATAAAATACAGATTTTAAAAGAGTTACATCTAAACCATCAACAAGCTCCACACGCCAATGCGACCAACGAACATTATTGCCGAAGATGGATTGCCATAAAAAATCTGTATCATTTGAAGGAAAACGAAAGCATTACTGATGCTCAGATTTCTCATTATAAAGATCAGGGAATAAGTTATTTAGTCATTTCGACGTCGCAGAAAAATCCTTTTTCAGATGGAAGTAACAGAAGCTATTGCTTAGGAATTTTGCTGAATTCACAGACCATCAAAAAAATTAATTTTATTAAATCTTCTACCTTGAAAACTATCAATGTAGGCGTTACCTGCGAATCTTGCAGTATTGCAGATTGTGAAGTGAGACAGGCACCACCAATTCGTCTTGAGAAGGAATATTTTAATGTAAGCATGAAAAATTCGGTTGACAAAATCAGGAAGAATATTTTGTGATTTTACTTATTTTTTTAAAATAATAAGTCCGTATGCATCGGAATTATCAAGAAATTAATTATTTTAGTTTCAGAAAACACAAAGATGATTTTAGATTTATTATTCCCAAATCGTTGCATTCGTTGCAACCGAATTATTGACTCCGACTTTCTGGTTTGCACGCTCTGTTTTGAACAAATTCATTTTACCCATTTTGAATTTTCTGAAGAAAACAATCTTAAGGAAAGATGCAAATTGCTTTTCCCAATCGAAAATGCTTACGCGCTGATGCAATTTGAAAAAGAAAATTTGAGCCGAAAAATCATTCACGAATTAAAATATAAAAGCAGAGAGAAAACCGGGAAAATTCTGGCAGGCTGGATAACAGAAAGATTGAATTTTAAAAACGGAAAACCAGATTTATTGGTAAGTGTTCCGCTGCATCCTAA
>Ga0302215_10003291_pt1 | contig 10913 bp, 8 predicted proteins | sample II_Fen_N3_1_FD_194580 | JGI IMG/M metagenome (GOLD analysis project Ga0302215, IMG submission 194580) | Peat permafrost microbial communities from Stordalen Mire near Abisko, Sweden - II_Fen_N3_1 | ecosystem: Environmental > Terrestrial > Soil > Wetlands > Permafrost | place: Sweden: Abisko... | reverse complement strand
GCTCACGTTTCAAATGCTATTTAAGCAAAGCTTTGAATGCTAACCCTACTGAAGTTGAAGGTTTGGTAATCGGTGGTCACGGTGATACTACTATGATTCCATTAACTCGTTTTGCTTCTTACAAAGGCCGTCCGGTTGCTGATGTTCTTGACAAAGCTACTTTAGACAAAGTTGTTGCCGATACTATGGTTGGTGGTGCTACTTTGACAGGTTTGCTTGGTACTTCTGCCTGGTATGCTCCGGGAGCTGCTGCAGCTTACCTGGTTGAATCAATCATTCACGATCAAAAGAAAGTTATTCCTTGCTGTGTTTATCTTGAAGGTGAATATGGTCAAAAAGACATTTGCATCGGTGTTCCTGTATTAATTGGTAAAAACGGTGTTGAAGAAATTATTGATTACAAATTGAACGCTGAAGAAAAAGCATTGTTCGAAAAAAGTGCTGCTGCTGTACGTGCAACTAACGATGTGTTGAAAGAAATCAACGTATTGTAATTAAAACAACTATACTTTTATTATTAATAGTCGCAATAATATTTTATTGCGACTATTTTTTGTTTAAGAGTAATTTCCTCAAAAAAAATAAAAAATGGTAATAGGTTGTCAATCTGTTTTATATCTGCACTGAGAGAGTGGGATGATTAAAATTCATCACGTTAATTAATTTAATAACTTAAACTTTCTTCTAATTCGATAGTCAATACTACATACACTTTGAATTTAAAGAAAATGAATAAGAAAATTTATGCCATTTTTATCCTGAGTTGGGTTGCTTTTGCACTTTTTGCTCAACGTACTACAGGAAATACCCAGAGTTCCGCCACAAACAGAGTCACTTCGGCTACGATTAGAGCTGTAGTTGTCGATTCGGTAGACAATCAGTCTGTAGAGTATAGTTCAGTAAGGTTATTCAATGCCAAGACAAATCAATTGGTTCAGGGAGGTACGACTAGCCAGAGTGGTATTATTGAACTGAAGAATGTAAAAGCGGGAAACTATTATGTGATATTTTCTTTTACCGGTTATAATTCTAAGCGTGTAGAAATAAAAGAACAACAGTTCAGGAGAGCTACACTTAATCTGGGTACTATCAGGCTGGGTGATGCCAATAAAAAGCTGGATGAAGTTACCGTGAACGGTAAAATGCCTGAGCTCGTTATTAAAGAAGATACAATGGAGTATAATGCCGCCGCATTCAAAACGCCTGATGGAGCTGTAGTAGAAGATCTTATCAAACGATTGCCTGGAATGGAAGTGGATGCTGACGGTAAAATTACCACGGCTGCAGGTAAGCAGATAACAAAAGTACGTGTTAATGGTAAAGATTTCTTCGGCAATGACCCTAAGATGGCAACTAAAAACCTGACTGCTGATATGGTTGATAAAGTGCAGGTGATTGAGAAAAAATCTGACATGGCTATACTTACCGGGGTAGATGATGATGATCCCGAAACTATTATTAATCTTACCATTAAAAAAGGGATGATGAAGGGTTGGATGGGGAATGTCAATGGAGGTATAGGTCAGATTATTGATAACAAAAACAATGAAGATCCCCGATATGTTGCCAGTGGAATGCTGAATCGATTTACGGATACTGAGCAATACTCTTTTATTGGGAACACAAATAATATCAACGAAAGAGCCTCAACAGACAGAGGGAATAATGTAATGAGCGGTCGTGGTGGAGCTAGTGGCGGCGGAGGTGGTAACTCCGGCGGTGGCGGCGGCAATGGTGGTGGAAGCGGTGGTGGAAGCGGAATTACCAGTTCATCTACCATTGGTTTTACAATGGCTAAAGAAGTTAATAAGAAACTCAAAATAGGGGCTAATATCTCCTATAACTATGGTGACACCTATACTAAAAGAAATAGCTTCACAGAGAATATCTTTACTGACAGTGTATCATATAGTCGGAGTAACTCTACTTCACGCTCTATCAGTAAGAACTTCAATATTGGTGGAAAGATGGAATATCAGATGGATTCATTGACAACGTTTATCTTAACTCCGACAATTTCGTTTAATAAATCATCAACCAGCAGTAGCTCTTATCAAAAGTCTATGGCTGGTGATGCGGACTCTACAGCTGTGAACGAAAGTAATTCTGCCAGCACGCTTCATCCTAATGGAACTAATTTGGGCTTGCAATTGGATGTTTCGCGCAAGTTGTCGGCTAAAGGAAGGCGTATCAGCTTCAGTGGTACGTTAAACTTGAGTGAAAGTGATGGTGCAGGTACAAATAATTCAACCAATACATTTTATCTTTCACCTGATAGAAGCACAGTGTATAATCAGCAAAATGCCAATACGGCTAATCGTAATTCCTATGGGATGAGATTTACATACGTTGAGCCTATAGCAAAGAATTATTTTATTGATTTATTGTATAGTGTGCAGTTTAATAACACGGTTAACGAAAGGGAGACGTATGATTTCGATCCAATTACAGGGGAATATATTGATTTGAATGCCAACTATAGCCGTAGTTCGTCTGTACATTCGGTGAGCCAGAATGTCCGTGCAAATTTGAGAGTAGTCCAACCAAAATACTCCTACAATATAGGTGTTTCTATATCTCCAAGTTATACTGATAATGTAGGGTACATTAAAGATTGGTTTGGTCAGGGACAAGATTCAATCTATAACAATCCGACTCCACGGAAAACAGTGAACTATGCTCCACAGTTCGAATTTACCTATCGTTTCAGTAACGATAAAACGTTGAGACAATTTTTGCGTATGCGTTATAACGGAAAAACCAATCAACCTTCTATAACACAGCTCGACCCATCGGAAGATGTTACCAATCCACTTAATATCCGAAGTGGTAACCCGGATTTGTTACCTTCGTTTGACCATAACATTTCGTTAGAATACAATAGTAACAACAGAACAACTCAATCGTCATTCAGCACATCGTTGACCCATAAATTTGAGCAGAATTCGATAATTAATTACACTACTTACGAAACCGGTACAGGGGTACAATACACACGGCCTGTAAATGAGAATGGAACATGGAGTAGTCAGGCTGATATATTATTCACCCAGCCGCTCGACAAAAAAATGCGATTTAATCTTAATCTCCGAACAGGTGCAAGTTATAGTAATCAGGTTGGCTTTACGCTGCTAAACAAGCAGAGCGAACGCAATGTGACTCACACAGCGTCTGTTTCACCAAATTTATCGATAAGTTACAAAAATAACTGGTTTTACGGTCAATTCCGAGGACAGGTTCGCTATAGCTCGTCCAACTATACAATGACCGGACTTAGCCCCAGAGAATCCACAACGTATCATATATCTTACAATACTCAGCTGACTTTCCCGTGGTCTACTTCTTTGTCTTCGGATATTACCTATACAGCCAATCGAGGATATAGTGCAGGATATAATCAGAATGAAGTGCTGTGGAATGCCCAGTTGAGTAAATCATTCTTGCGCAATAATGCCGGATTGATTCGTTTGCAACTGAGTGATATTTTGCACCAACGGTTGAATATGAGCCGTAGTGTAACCACAAATTCAGTAACTGATACACAATATACTGCTCTTACAAGCTACTATATGGCAACTTTCACCTACCGGTTTAATAGTGCAGGAAACAGAAGAGGTGCCGGTAATCGATCCCGAATGGGTGGAATGAACGATAATGCCGATCCTTCGAATTCAGATAGCTTTAGCCCGGGTAATGAAGGTGGCTTCAGAGGCGGTAACTTTGGCGGAGGCGGTGGAGGGAATCGTATTGGTCGTTAAAAGTATTTTTGTTCAACTATACTTTGTGAGTGTCAATTGCAGATCATCTTAGGATGAATCTGCAATTGGTTTCTTTTGTGTAAGCGTAGGGAGTACTGAAAAGCAGACTGTTTTAGTATTGTTGATTGGTTGTGTTGCTATTCCTATATTTCTTTGGAGTCGATTTAGTTAAACATTAATCCGGAATAATTTCTTTAATGATAATCAACATAAAAAATTACAGAAATATAAGGAAAAATATCTATCTTTGTAATCGTATCAAATAAAGATAATTTACAAAAAAGTAATAGCCATGTTGCAAACTCATAATTATTTACGTCAGTTCTCTATAAAGCCTTCTGTACAGCGTTCTGCCGTGATGGACTTTTTGTTGAAAAACCGCATACACCCGACAATCGACGAAATTTATTCGGCATTAAGCCCTACAATGCCAACTTTGTCGAAAACCACAGTTTACAATACTCTCGACTTGTTTGTTGAGCGTGGAGCAGTACTTGCTTTAGCTATCGATGAGAAAAATGCACGTTACGATGTAGATGTTTCTGCTCATGCACATCTTATGTGCAGAAGTTGTGGTGCCATTCGCGATATCTTTAATCTGGATTCAGCATTATTTCAAATTCCACAAACAAAGTTCAAAATAGACACTGTTGAAATATCTTATTTTGGAATATGCGAAAACTGCAGCAATAACTAATTATTTGCTTTAGATACTATACGAATAAGCATGCTTAATTTAAGCGTGCTTATTTTTTATATCCGATTTTTTATATCTTTGACGAAAATACTCAAACTTGTAGGATGAAAAGGATTGTACTCGTATTTTGTTTCTTTGTGTCAGTACTGTCAGCTGTTTCTCAGAAGAACGTAAAACAGGGATTAACCTTTGGTGCTTTGCCGGCAGTATCGTACGATTCTGATTTAGGGTTTCAATATGGTGCATTGATTAATTTTTATTTCTACGGAAATACTGCCCGATTCCCCAAATATGATCATTCTCTTTATCTTGAATTGTCTACTTATACCAAAGGTACTACCATTGCACGTGTAAGGTACGATTCAGAAGAGTTAATTCCGAAGGTTCGAACAACTTTTGATGTTAGTTATGTCACTGATCAGATGTCTGATTTTTATGGTTTTAATGGATTTCAAAGTATTTATAGTCCATTGTTGGTAACAAGCTCAAACCGATTGTTTTATAAAAACCAAAAGAATATGTTTCGGGCAAAAGCAGATTTTCAGGGCTATTTTGGCGAATCAAAGTTTGGCTGGATAGCTGGTTATTCTTTCTATCACTTTACTGTGGATACTGTCAATAACCGGAAGCTGAATATCGAAAAAATAGGTGAAACTTTGTTTGAGAAATACAAGAATTGGGGTTTGATTAATTCAGAGGAAGCTTCGGGTGGAAGCATCAACTACTTTAAAGTAGGATTAAAATACGATTCCCGTGACCAGCTGGCTTGTCCAACCAAAGGGATATTCACCGAAGCCGTAGTTCAGACAGCTCCAGTTTTTGTTAACGGCTCATTCCCACACACAAAACTTGCTATTATTCACAGGCAGTATTTTACACTGGCGAAAGATCTTTTATTCGCATACAGGCTTGATTATCAAATGTCATTAGGGAACAATCATGTGCCATTTTATGCTCAATCATTGCTTGTAACCAGCTATTTAACTGCTGCAACCAATCAGGGGCTGGGAGGTAAAAGCTCTATCCGTGGAATTTTGCGTAACCGTGTAATTGGAGATGATGTAGGATTTGGTAACTTTGAATTCAGGTATAAGTTTTTGCATTTCGAGTTTATGAAGCAAAATTTCTACCTTGGTACCAATGTGTTTTTTGATACAGGCCTCATTCTTAAACCGGTTGAAATGAACCTGGCAAATCTTACATTAGCAGATAAAAACACTTATTTTAAAGATTATGCATCCGGACAATTTCACTCGGCTGCCGGGTTGGGATTAAAAATCGGTTGGAATGAAAACTTTGTGATATCTGCCGATTTTGGAAAAGCTTTCGACAAACAGGATGGAGAAAAGGGATTCTATCTCGGACTTAATTATTTATTTTAAATACACAAGATCCATTCTACGGATTTTATTTTATGCCAGAACTCTATACATGGTGGATTGTAGCTTTCTCAGCGTCAATTACTTTTTTTTACGCTCTTCTCATCATTGTTTTTAGCATCGGTTGGAGAAGATTGGAGCAGCCGGATTTGACGGAGAACAAGATTTCCGATATTTTTATTTCTGTGATTGTTCCATGTAGAAATGAAGAGGGTCATATCAGGGCATTACTTTCCAGCCTTAAAAATCAAACATTTCAGCATTTTGAACTTTTGCTGGTGAATGACCATTCGGTGGATGCTACATGCGATTATCTTTTGGAAGCTCAGACAGATTTTGAGAATGTCAGACTGATTGATGCCTCTGGCTTTGGGAAAAAGAATGCTCTACGAGAAGGTATTCTGGAATCGAAGGGAGATTTCATTGTTACTACGGATGCCGATTGTGTACATCCCGAAAGGTGGTTGGAGAGTATAGAGGCTTTTCAAACCCTGCACCATTGCGATTTGTTGATTCTTCCGGTAAAACTTGTAGCTAATGATTCTGTTTTCTTTGATATTCAGCAACTCGAGTTTGTAAGTTTAGTAGCATCAGGAGCTGGTGCAACCGGAGCTGGGATGCCGATTTTATGTAACGGAGCCAATCTTGCCTTTCCGAAAGAAATATGGATACGTCACAAAGATGGTTTACACGAAGAAGAACAATCAGGTGACGATATTTTTCTGTTGGAAAAAGTAAAACAGCAGCGAGGCGTGATTAAATTTTTAAAATCGGAATCTGCATTTGCTTTTGCCGGGGCATCCGATACGATTAGTGTTTTTTTTAAGCAACGACGAAGATGGATTTCTAAAGCGCCTGCTTATAGCGATTGGCAACTAATTTTTACTGCCTGTGTGATTTTTTCCATCAGTCTGGTTGAATTGGTACTGTTTGTACTATCAGCCTTTGATTACAGGTATTTGCTGTTGCTTGTAAGTATTTTTGTTGTCAAATACGTGGTCGATTTACAATTCTTATATTCGGTGAGTGCTTTTTTTCAGCTAAAACGTGTTTGGCTAAATGCGTTTCTATTGTCGATTGTGTATCCATTTTATATCACAGCTGTGGCTATCTCGTCGTTACTGCTAAAACCCCGGAAATGGAAATGATGAAGAAAATAACCAATCAATGAAGAATATAAAGGATATCGCCGGATAATGAAGTTTTATATCTTTTAAGAGCTTCTTTAGCCGGTCCTGCCGACGGATTGCCAATACCATAACCTATGTCAAACACCGACCCGCACTTCTCACACACAGCTTGACCAATATCATTGGGATAGACTCTGACCGTTGATTTTATCTCGTAAGGACAAGCCATGTCAAAAGCATAGTATGTTCCGTCAAATCCGGTATAGACCAAAATACCCCCGAAACCAACCCTGTCAGTAACCGATATCCCTTTTGTGAAAGTGAGGCTTTTGTTGTATGAATTTCTGAATGTTGGATAAGTTGAAGTTAGGTTTAGCTGTAAACTTACCGGATAATCGGGTATAGAGGATTGTATGTTATCTCTACAACTTCCGAATGAAAGTGTAATGCATAATAAAATAAGGTGGAATTTCGATAGTGATTTCATACGGTTAACGCTTGTCTTTAATGAAAAGGACGAAGTCGTGTTCGTCCCTTTTATTTATCATCCCAGTTCACCTATTCTCCATAATTCATCGTCGGTAAATGCAATATTTCTGAGCGAATCTATATTGTCTTGAAGCTGTTTCACCGAGCTGGTACCTACTATGACAGATGTTATTTGAGGTTTGTGTAAACACCATGCCAACGCCATTTGAGCTAACGACTGACCGCGCGAAGTAGCAATGTCATTCAGCAGCTTTATCCTTTCTATAACTTCAGGTGTCAACTGTTGTTTTTGTAAAAATCCATAACTATGTGCTGCACGTGAATTCTCCGGAATGCCCTGAAGGTATTTATCGCTTAGCATGCCTTGGGATAAGGGCGAAAATGCTATCACCCCAACTCCGTTTTCCTGCGCAAGAGGCAAAACATTTTCTTCAATATGGCGGGTAAAAATATTGTATTTATCCTGATTGATAAGGCAGGGTGTGCCATTCTCACGCAAAATTATATAAGCTTCACGAGCTTTATCGGTTGGATATTTCGAAATACCCACGTAGAGCGCTTTACCTTGCTTCACTAAGTCGGACAAAGCTCCCATGGTTTCTTCCAAAGGAGTATTCGGATCGTATCTGTGCGAATAGAAGATATCTACATAGTCTAACTTTAGCCTTTGCAAACTTTGATTCAGGCTAGCAATTAAATATTTTCTGGAGCCCCAGTCGCCATAAGGTCCCGGCCACATCTCATGTCCGGCCTTAGTACTGATAACCAGCTCATCTCTGTAGGCAGATAAATGATTCTTCAGTATTTTACCGAAATTCTTTTCAGCACTACCGTAAGGAGTACCGTAGTTATTTGCTAAATCGAAATGAGTAATACCATGATCGAATGCAAACTGAATCATTTTTTGAGCTTCAGTAGCATCATCCACATCGCCAAAGTTGTGCCACAACCCGAGTGAAATACGCGGCAACTTCAGTCCGCTTTTTCCGCAATACTCGTAACCTACAGAGTTGGAGTAACGATCAGCAGCCGGTTCATAATTATCTTTGGGCATTGAGTCACCGATTTTAAAACTTTACTGAAGGTGCTTTCTCGCTTCCTTTTTCTGCTTCGAAGTATGGTTTCTTTTCAAAGCCAAACATATTTGCAAATATCACTGCGGGGAATCGTTGAATGATAGTTGTGTAGTTTTGCGCTACTTCATTATACCTGCTTCTTTCTACCGAGATTCGGTTTTCAGTACCTTCCAGCTGTGCTTGCAGTTCGAGGAAGTTTTGATTGGCTTTTAATTCAGGATAGCTCTCTTTTATCATGATTAGTTTTCCCAATGCTGAAGTTAATTCTCCCTGAGCAGCTTGATATTGTTGCAATTTCTCCGGAGTTAGTGTTTTGGCATCCACGGTTACCTGAGTTGCTTTGGCCCGAGCTGCTATAACTCCTTCCAATGTAGAACTTTCGTGAGTTGCATATCCTTTTACTGTTGCCACCAAGTTTGGGATTAAATCCGACCGGCGTTGGTATTGACTTTCAACGTTTGCCCACTGGCTATTGACTTTCTCTCTTTCAGTAACTAATTTATTGTAAGTAGAAATGCCACTGAAAATAGCGAGTATTAAAACTGCAGCTATTGCTATTAAAATAATAGAACTTTTTTTCATTGCTATAAATGTTTATTTGTTTGAATGAATGAAAACAAAAAATGAAATTATATAAGATTTTTAGATTGAATTTCGAATACTACCAACCACTTGTGGCACCACCACCACCTGACATACCTCCTCCAAAGCTTCCGCCTCCTCCTCCAAAGTCACCTCCACCAAAACCTCCACGTCCACTAAAGAGTCCACCTGCAATTGCAGCTCCCATTATGGCTCCATCGGTACGGCTTAACCTTGGAATGTTGTGATTATCATTTTCTTCGTAACCGCAAAACTTACAACGGTAAGTGGTTCTTTCTGTCCCGCTACTAATATAGGTCGGAGCTACAATTGTTCTTTTTTCAGACAAGATAAAGGCTTTAGTACCACATTTAGGACATTCTGAATAAGCACTGGGTTTGTCCAGCGAAAAAATAGCTTCATTGGCACATTTATCACAGACAAAAACATCGTAATCGATAGCATGTAGTTTTTCTTCAAATTGCTGAGCTAGTTTAAGATGAGCATCTTCTTGTTTTTCGGATAGAATATGCATTTGTCCATCACAGGCGTTGCAAGGAATCGGAGATCTACGAATCTTAATCATCATTAATCGTCCGTAGATATTTGCCGGAATGGTTGTAAATGGTATGGGGATAAGCAACAGAATCAATATCGGATGAGTTGAAAGCAACAAAATACCTATAAATCCAACGACAGGCACGATGATGGAAATCATACTAATGATACCTGACTTTTGTGTTTTTATAGCCTTGTAACGGGCAATATTGCTGGGGAGTTTCGGGTTGTTTTTTACTTTAGCAATAGCATTCCCGATTAATATCCATGCCAGTAGCGCTATGACTAAATATACTCCGATTGCCATCGGCAATATTTCGTTCCATGCTATCGGTTCTTCTTTGGGTGCTTCGGGTATCGGTTCTTTTCGGATGATGCTTCCGATACGTTTAACACCGGCCAATATACCAGCATCATAATTGCCTTTTTTAAATTCGGGAGTTATTGATTGGGCTTGTATACGCAGACAAATGGCATCAGGCAAAATACCTTCTAATCCATATCCCGACTCGAAAGTTATTTTTCGTTGATTCAGTACAAATAAAACGAGTAACCCGTTGTCACGTTTTACCTGACCTACTCCCCATGCCTTAAAAAGGTCCGTAGCAAAGGGTTTTAATTCGTTGTTGCCTATTGAATTTACGGCTACAATCGTAACTTCTGCTCCTGTCTCCGATTGAAGCGCATCCAAATAGGCATTTACCTCCTGAACAGTTTCTGTTTTTAATATCCCATCGGGATTACTTACAAAAGCATGTTTATTACCCGCTTTGGGGTTAGGGATGCTTTGAACTGTATAATCTGCAGCAAAAGTATATCCAGAAAGAGTACATAAAAAGATAACAAGTAGCTTTTTCATAAGATTAGATATTGAACTTGATCCCTTCGAGAAATTATGAATTAGTATGAATCTATCAGATTTATATCAAAAATCAAAACCGAATTAGGCGGTATTTCTGTATAACTTGTGCTGGTTCCGTAACCCAAATTGCTTGGTATATAAAGTTTTATGTGACCTCCATTATGAATTTTAGGTAGTGCTTCCTGCCAGCCTGCAACTGTCCCTGACAAACCAAATGTAGCTGTACTGTCTCCGTGGACATTATCGAAAATATCCCCATTAATTAACGATCCCTTGTACTGAACCACCACATAATCATTTATATTGGGCTGACGATTTTTCTCCCAACCTTTATTGATAATTTGATAACTCAATCCTGTACTGGTGGTATAAAAGTTGGAGT
>Ga0302215_10003288_pt1 | contig 10914 bp, 8 predicted proteins | sample II_Fen_N3_1_FD_194580 | JGI IMG/M metagenome (GOLD analysis project Ga0302215, IMG submission 194580) | Peat permafrost microbial communities from Stordalen Mire near Abisko, Sweden - II_Fen_N3_1 | ecosystem: Environmental > Terrestrial > Soil > Wetlands > Permafrost | place: Sweden: Abisko... | reverse complement strand
TTACTTCGTGATATTAATTGTAAAACCATGTCTGTAGACTTCTGACTATAGACCATAGACTAACATAATGATTCTTTTCGACCAAATAATTTTCGGACCTATCCACAGCCGTCGGCTGGGACTTTCGTTGGGTGTAAACCTGCTACCGATTGATGCTAAAATCTGTTCGTTCAACTGTATTTACTGCGAATGTGGTTTCAACACCACCATGCACGATTCACCCATTCCAACGCGTGATCAGGTGCGCGAAACACTCGATGCCAAGTTGCACGAAATGGTAGCCGAAGGGCAAATCCCGGATGTAATCACCTTTGCCGGAAATGGCGAACCTACGTTGCATGCCGAATTTGAAGGAATTATAGATGACACCATCGCTTTGCGGGATAAATATTGCCCCACAGCCAAAGTTAGCGTACTGTCCAACTCCACCCGTATACACAAACCGCATATCTTCGCTGCCCTGAACAAAGTAGATAATAACATCCTGAAGTTCGATTCGGCCATCGATCGCACCATGAAACTGATTGATCAACCCGTAGGAAAACATATCAACGTTGCCTGGTTTATCGAACATCTGAAGAAATTTGAAGGACGACTGATTATCCAAACCATGTTTCTGCGCGGAGAAGTACAGGGCGAAAAGCTTGATAACACCTCCGACGAAGAAGTGGAGGCCTGGATTCAGGCGTTGGAACAAATCCGTCCGCAACAGGTAATGATATACAGCCTCGACCGCGAAGCACCCACAAAAAATCTGCAAAAAGTAAACGTGGACGAACTAAACATCATCGCTCAAAAAGCAAGAGCAAAAGGGTTTGATGTTTCGGTAGCAGGATAATAAGAACCCCTAACCCCTAAAGGGGAACAAAATTAGAACTGTTTGTTTTATATTTAGATGAACAACGATAAGAACATATCTGACGGAAGTAATGTAGTTCCCCTTCAGGGGTTAGGGGTAAATTCCCCTTTAGGGGTTAGGGGTAAAGTTTTAATCTGCCCGCTAAACTGGGGATTGGGTCATGCCACGCGTTGTGTACCGATAATCCGAAAACTTATGTCCGATGGTCATGAGCCGGTGGTGGTGGCAGATGGTTTCCCTCTCGCATTCCTGAAACAGGAGTTTCCTTCACTTCGCTTTATCGAGTTTCCATCCTATGCTGTTTATTATGCGGCTGGCAAATCGCAGGTCGGAGCTATGTTCTTCAATTTTCCTAACATCATCACGGGGATAATCCGTGAGCATTCTTGGCTCAGAGACTTACTTCAGTCCGAACATTTTGATCAGGTTATCTCCGACAATCGTTTTGGTATGTGGAATAAACGTGTTCGATCCATCTACATAACCCATCAGTTGATGATAAAGATGCCGCATGGTCTGAAAATCCTCGAACCGCTGGTTCACCGTATTCATAGAGCATTTATCAACCGGTACGACGAATGCTGGATTCCCGATAGGGAAGAGGATGGTGGCTTATCCGGCGATTTGGCTCATCAAAATCCGTTGCCTGCTAATGCAACGTTTATCGGGGTGCTATCCCGTTTTCAGAACATGGAAAACAGACAACCAAACAGCGAATTTGACGTGGTAGCAGTCATCTCGGGCGTAGAACCACAACGAACAATTTTTGAGGAAGCTTTGATTCGAAAATATAAAAATAGTGCAGAGAAAATACTTATTGTTTGCGGTCAACCTCAGACGGGAAAGAATGAACGAAAGCTTGGAAATATAAGCTTGGTTGCTCATCTTCCGGATGCTGAAATGGTGGCAGTATTACTTGGAGCAAAAAAGATTATTTGCCGGTCGGGTTATTCGAGCATCATGGATTTGGAAGCTCTGAAATGCCTGCATAAAGCAGAACTTGTTCCAACTCCCGGACAAACCGAGCAAGAATACCTTGGATCAATTTATTCAAAAAAAATCGCTGAGAAATTTCTCAGCGATTAATCGTTAACTAAACATATGCTAAACTATACCTTGTTTATCTTCTTGATTCCCCACTTGCTGAACGACTCTCCGACCTGCTACTTGAATTTGAACTTGATCTAGATTCTGAGCTTCGTGGGCTCTCAGCCTGTTTTTGAGGCGATGAAGATCTTGGTTGAGATACTTGTTGCGTATTATTGCTTCTGCTGCTTTCACGAACAACGTTATTATTACTTCTATTACTATTGTCCGAGTTTTGGCGAATCTGATAATTGTTATTCCGCTGAATGTTAGGATTTATATTCGAATTACCTGCATTTCTGGGTGCTGAATAAGTTTGAGTATTTGAGTTATTTTGATTACGATAACTACCGTTGCTCTGCCAACTATTGTTACTTCGGGTTTGATAGGTATTATTTCTATTATCATTTGAGGGAGTGTAACTTCTTGTGCCTGCGCTACGTTGAATTCCTGAATTGCTATCGTATGATCTCACACTTCTTTCTCCGCCTGAAATACCCTGATAGTTATTTCTAACAGCTCCGCTTCGACTGAATTCAAACTCCCGTTTGTTACGTACATTTACATTTCTATTGCTAAAAGTGCGATCGGGGTATCTGGTTGCGTAATCATTGCGTCTGATAGAGTTGTGAATCATTTGTGCACGACTATCTCTTATGTTATTTGTGTAGTAGTAACGTTGATTGTGATTGATATGTGAATACACATTTGACATGTATACATTTAATTCGTATGGTCGACGGTGATGGTAATAACTTGGGTAATATCCCCAATAATATGGAGAATGCCAGCCAAAATATGCACCTCCCCAGAAGAAAGAGAAAATAGAAGGAGTATAAACATACGAAGGTTCAATAATATAGTTTTCTCCATATATGTAAGGATCGCCAATGACTTGAACTGTTGTATTATTATCGGCATCTCTTTCAACAACAATTGATGCTACATCCTGATAGACATCTTTGTCCAAAACGGCTTGAATAACAACAACGTGAACATCGTTATCTTTTTTCTCAATGACACGTAAATAATCAACCTGCCCGTCGTTGTTTAAATCAAGATTAGAAATGCCACTGTCGTAGTCATTCAATTTTTGTTCAAATTCTTCTAAATTTCTGGACTCTCCAAACGCCGTGGATACTGCTTTTAAATCAAGGTTATTGCTTATATCATCGTTTTGAGCTTGGACAGTAATTCTTTTCTGTGCCATAGATTGGGTAGCGGTTAATACCAGAACTACCAACAGGCTTGCTACTTTTGCTTTCATAATCTTAAATTTTATAGGTGATTATTCTTTCCCTGAAAATAAATCAATAATGTCTTTTTGTATTGTTGAGTCATAACCAATTTCTGTGCCAGAAATATTTCATCCGTCTGAAGTTCATCCGAATTCTGCTTGTGAAGGCCACTATATTCAATATAAATTGCACATATACAGATGTATAAAAATATAAAACTCTTATTATATTAGTTGTTGAGTTTAATGCCTTGAGTCCAATCATTTTACATTAAGTTTTCGTGTCGGTTCTTTCGGAATTTATATTTATTTCTTTTTTTGTTTATCTTTGTGCGATATAATTTTTAATCATGAATACCTTAGACTTTATTCTCTTTGTTCCTGTTGCTTTAGGTTTTATCTTTGGCTTGTTCAAAGGGTTGGTGAAAGAACTTGCCTCGTTGGCTGCCATTGTGTTAGGTATTTTCGGTGCTAAGTTATTTGCACCTTTTGTATCTGAATTTCTGATTCATCAGCTCCATTTCTCTCCAAAAACAGCACTTCCGCTTGCGTATCTTATTTTGTTTATCCTTATTGCTATAGGACTTCTTTGGACAGCAAAATTGCTTGATAAGATCTTCGATTCATTGGCGTTGGGTGGATTAAATAAAATTTTTGGCGGATTGTTTGGTGCATTAAAATATGCATTGATTGTAAGTGTCTTGCTCAATGTTTTTAATGGGTTGGATGCACGGTTCACACTGATAAAATCAAAAACCAAAGCTGAGTCCGTGTGCTATAAGCCATTAATGAGTTTAGCTCCTAAACTTTGGGAGGAATCAAAATCGACGGATGCTTTTGGTTCGGGTCATCACAAGGGGTCTGATGAAAAAAAATAGTGTCTGCCTTAATGCTTTCCAGAAAATAATATGAGTTTGATAGGTAATTATTCTTCGAAAACATACGAATGTGGTTGCGACGAGGCTGGTCGGGGATGTTTAGCCGGACCTGTAGTGGCGGCTGCCGTTATCCTGCCTGCAGATTTTGATTGTCCTTTGCTAAATGACTCCAAACAACTTTCCGAGCAGGAACGGGATACTTTACGACCGATCATCGAACAGCAAGCATTGGCGTGGGGAGTGGCACTGGTTGATAATGGCGAGATCGATCAGGTAAATATATTGAATGCTTCCATTCTGGCTATGCATCGTGCCATAGATAAACTCAATATCCGACCGGAATTCATAATAGTAGATGGCAATAAGTTTAAATCGTATGCAGATATTCCTTATCAAACAATTGTAAAAGGAGACAGTAAGTATTTATCCATTGCAGCTGCATCGGTTCTGGCCAAAACCCATCGGGATGAAATGATGCAACAACTGCATGCCGAATATCCTCATTATGACTGGGATAAAAATAAGGCTTATCCAACCGTCAAGCACCGGAATGCTATACGGAAGTTCGGCACAACTCCTTACCACCGGTTATCATACGATTTGTTAGGCGACCGAAAAGCAGAGAAACAAGCTTTACTTTTGGAAAGGAAGCGGATAAAAGCGCTAAAGGCAGCCGAAAATCAGAATGGATAACCAATACCGAAGTGAAATGCCAAATCGCTCCAACCGGGGTTGATACGCCATTGTTCTCGTCTGCTCAACACCGGATTGTATAGCTTTGAACCTAGATCAAAGCGTAGTATGAAGAATGAAAAATCGAATCTGATACCCACTCCATAGGCAAGAGCTATTTGAGAGGCGAAAGTGTCAAATTTGAATGTTCCTCCTTGTTGAGTGGCATAATCTTTTATGGTCCATACATTTCCTGCATCTAAAAACAGTGCACCTTCCAACATTTTAAAAATCTTAGCCCGGTATTCCATGTTCATGTCCAGTTTTATATCCCCCACCTGGTTGAAATCTCTGGAAGAATTGGTTATTCGGTTGTAAATACCAGGGCCAAGCATACTTTCGCCCCAGCCTCTAACACTGTTAGCTCCTCCACTGAAAAATCTTTTTTCGTACGGAATTACATTGGCGTTTCCGTACGGAATTCCAATGCCGACATCGAAATGATATACAAGGCGGTTATTTTTGTCATAAATCTGATGATGGGTCAGATTAAATTCTGTTTTCACATATTGCGAGTAACGTACGTTAGAAAATTTATACGAACCATCTACTTTTTCGCTGCCCAGTATATTGCTCAAGGCGTACAAAAAATTTCCCGCAGTTTCTATTGTGTAACGTGCTGTGCTGTAATTTTGCATCGGTCTGTTGGCGTTAAACGTAGTGAAAGCACCTGCGTAACCCATGTTCATGATAAAATGGTCGTTGTAGTTATACGGGTTGAATAATGGTTTGGCTGGATTCAGATACAAGTCACGGAATGCTTGCTCGGTGTTGATCTGCACGTAGCTTAAATTGAAAAGCTGAAAACTGTGACGGTATTGTTTCCTGTTCCATGAGTAAGTTATTCCTCCACTGGCATTGGTTGTGGTGAATTCATCCGGGCGACTTTGATAGCTGAAAGCGCTTGTAAATTCGGTGTTGGCATGAATATTCCGTTTAAAGTCATAACTTCCGAACGGAAGTATAGCCCGTGGAAATTTCAGCCCAACTTGAACTCCATATTCTTTTGCCCAGATGACTTCTTGTTTTTCGAAAGCACCTCTTACCAGAAAGGATAATGATTCAGCACCTTTAAATACATTTCTGTTGACGGTGTTTATGTTGCCTCCCACACCCCAATATCCGGCCGAATATGTTGCTTCGAGCTCTGTGGAGAGCGTTACAGTTTTGGATGGAATGATGACGATATAACAGTCCAGTAAGTTTTTGTCGACTTCTTTGAAGCTGATATTTACATACTTGATTGGTCCCAGCGTGTTCAACGAAGAGTAGGTTTTTTCCACAGCTTCATCGGAATACAGGGCTTTAGGATTTATATAGGTGTTCTGTACCAATGCATCCAGCTTTAATATGTGTTTTTTAGGAGATATGAGCACAAAATCGCGAAACATGACAGTGTCCATCTCTACTTTGTTTTCTAAATCGGTAGTAACATTCGCATCGGTGTTCGTATAGAAAATTACTTTCCGGATATTGAACTTTTTGAAAATAACATTATTCACCGAGTCTGACGAATGTTTCAGGTTTTCCTGCATATCCAGAGTCATATTTACCTTGTGAGCATTCAGCGTACTGTCAGCATAATAGCTCAGAAATTCCTTGTTGAAGTTGAAGTATCCCTGCTCCCTGATTGAGCTTGTTATTCGTTGTCTTTCTGAATTAAAAACATCGACATCAAACAGCATATTAGGCTTTATAAGCGACTTAGCTGTGTCGGTTGCAGTGTTGATCAACAGCTCGTTTTTCAGGTCTATTTTATATTGATTTAATTTATATGGTGTGTTACTGTGAATAATGTACTTCACGTATGCTTTCTTGCCTTTGAAGCGCACATCTGTTTGAATTTTAGCATTGATGTATCCTTTATTCTCAAGTACTTTTTGCAGTTGCTGTACCGAAAGTGAAGTTAAAGCAGCATTGTATATCACCGGCGGATCACCTATTCGTTTGAGTGTTCTGTTTATCCATTTGGTAGTGTCTTTTCCTGCCAGATTGTAAACCCCCAATTGCATACGAAATGCACCGAAAACTGCCGCATTAGGCGTTTGGCGGATATATTCCTTTAGTCCATCCTTTTTTATCTCTTTATTGTCTGATTTTATAGAGACCTTATTCAGTAGATATTCTCCGGCAGGCACGTACTTAGTCGTATTGCACGACCAAAGCAGCAATGCAATTAAAATAAGGAGACCGAAAAACTGTATCTTCATAATCAGGCAAAAAAAGAATTAAAAATATTTTGCAAATATAGCTTTTTAAAGTTTTCTTTGTTAGCTTTGTAACATTAAATTTCTGATTATATTGTCTAAAACCCTCAATAAATCAGACGTAAAAAAGAATTTGAGAGTTTTGAAAATGAAATAAAGAAAAAAGCTGTGATCTCTAAAAATAAAATAAAACTAATCAATAGTCTGTCTCAGAAGAAATTCCGGGACGAAACAGATCTTTTTGTGGCCGAAGGTACAAAACTGGTACTTGACCTAGCTCAGACTTTTCGTTGTTCAATACTGGCAGCCACGTCTGCATGGCTTGATGAATACTCTCGGTTCGAAGCTGACGAAATAATCGAAATTGATGAAAACGAGCTGAGTAAAATTTCCAATCAAAAAAGTCCTCAGGGCGTTTTGGCCGTTTTTACGAAACCAAATCACAGTTGGGACAAAGATACGCTGAAAGAAAAACTAAGTCTGGCGCTGGACGATGTACAGGACCCGGGCAACCTCGGAACCATTATTCGAATAGCAGATTGGTTTGGAATTACCGATATTTTTTGCTCTGCACATTCGGTTGACGCATATAATACAAAAACCGTGCAAGCAACCATGGGAGCCTTGTCGCGTGTGAGAGTGCATACTGTCAGTCTAGTCGATTTTCTTCAATCTGTTGCGCATGAAATTCCAGTGTATGGAACATTTATGGATGGCTATAATATCTACGATAAGACTTTGCAGAAGCATGGAATTATAGTAATGGGAAATGAAGGAAATGGGATTTCGTCCGAAATTGAAAAGCTCGTAACCGAGCGATTGCTTATCCCTAATTTCCCGATAGGGCAGGCAACTTCCGAGTCGTTAAATGTTGGTGTGGCTACAGCATTGGTTTGTGCCGAATTCAGGAGAAGATCTTAAAAAATCCCACTTAGCATGCAAGTTCAATTTGTGGATTTGCATACTAAGTGGGAAAATTCTCATTGCTGATAGTTGATTGTTAATCAACACCCTCCATATTCATGTCCTGCATATCACCGGCACCTTCTTTTTTCTTCATTTGATCAGTTTTCTTGGCTTTCATAGTTCCAAAATTGTAACTAGCCGTTAAGCCAAACATTCTACCATGAAAATAGTTAGAGGAAGTTTGGTAAAATCCGCTACCCGAAGTTGTTGACTTGAAGCTCGCAGAATTCAATATGTCTCTGACATTTACGCTGATGCTTAATTTTCTGTCCATGAAAGTTTTACGTAATCCCAGATCCAGCGTGTACATTTCATTTTGTTTCCCTTGTGCAATTAGCTGAGGAGATTCGTATTCACCGGAGATTTGACCTGAAAGGGTTTTGCTAAGCATGAAATTAGCCAATACGTTGGCACTCCACGAAAAATTATCCTGACCGGGTATAGTCGTTTGGATCGCAGTGTTATACGGATTAATATACGTGGCCGCATCCAGTTTGCTATAATAAACATTCACAGATGAAGTCAGATTGAGTATTTTAAACAGTCTATTCTTAGAGATAAGTTCCAATCCGGTATTTTGCGATTTGGCAATATTCATGAATGTGCTTTCCATTACACCATTGTGCAGAAATCGCACGTTCTGAATTACGTTGTCAGTTGAACGGTAGTAGAGCGATGCAGACAGTGATTGAGCTTCCCAGCTTTTGATGTAATTTAATTCCATCGCAGATGCATACTGAGGTATTAAATCCGGGTTTCCGTATGAAATATTGGTTGAATCAGAAAGGTTTCTGTAAGGGTTAATTTGTTGACCGCGCGGACGATTTACCCTGTTGGTGTAGTTAAGTTGTAATTCGGCGTTGTTTGCAAGGTTGTAGGATAAATAAAGACTAGGGAAAACATGGAATAATGTTTTAGCGGGAATTGTTTGCACAGTATCAATGGCTGAATTTACTGTCGATTTCGTCGTATTTGTCGATTCCTTTTGTAAATACTCGGCACGCAATCCAATCTGATAAGACAACTTATTAATCCTATTACCATAAGTCAGATAACCTGCATGAATTTGCTCTTTGTAATCAAAATTGTCGTAATACGAAGGAATCGCAGCATTCACCAAATTGTTTATGCCATCAGATGTACTTAGAGTATTGTTTATATTACTTTGCCAACCGGCTTCTAACTTACTATCGTCTGTCAATTTATTGGTGTAATCCACTTTAAATTCAAGACCTTTATTTTTTCCGTCTGTGCTTTGAGATATATTTGAGTTGTTTGCACTAGCCAATGCATCGTTTATAAGGTACGTATTGTCACTAGTTCGGTTGTGGTACGAGTATGACATGCTGGCATTCAAATTTGTTCCTTTCTTGTCAAATTCGTGTCTGTAATCCAAACTCAGATTGAGGCTCGGTCGTGTTCCGGTTCCGGTGTTTGAACGATTGTAGTTACGAAGTACGCTAGCCGGATTTGCTCGTAAATTGGTGAGAAGATAACCGGAGTTGTTTCCAGAGTTTCCACTTCCGGACATCCCAAATCCCGATAATCCTATTGTGTTTTTTTTGTCCAAATGATAATCGACACCTGCACGCATAAATATCCCTGAAAAAGAATTGGACATCGTTGAGTGCTGATTCAATAATGTGCTGTCTGTTCCGTTGAAATTAGTACGGTTGGTGTTTCCGCCACCATTGAATGACATATTTCGGTAGCCCAGGTTAACGTAGCTGTCAAATTTACTGCTGCTGAAATTGATACTGGCTCCCAGATTGCCCCCTAACTTTCCTCCATCAGGATAAGTTACACCTGCTGAAACACTCCCGTAATATCCTGCCTTACGATTTTGTTTCATCACAATATTGATGATACCTGCCGAGCCCTCGGGATTAAATTTGGCCGATGGGTTTGTCATGATTTCTACTGACTCTATACTTTCTGCAGGCAACTGCTGCAATACCTGAGCACGGTTATCGGCTGTCAAACCGGAAGCTTTGCCATTGATCCATACTTCCACATTACCATCTTTTCGAAGTGACACATTACCATCATTGTCAACTGAAACTGATGGGATGTTTTTTAAAACATCCGATGCTGAACCTCCTGCTGCAGCAATGTTTTGATCGACAGAAAACACTTTTTTATCAATGTCGAATCGCATTTGGGAGCTTTGTGCCACCACTTCTACTTCTTTCAATGATTTGCTATCTTCGTTTATTTGGATTGTACCCAGATTTAATGGGCTACCAACTATTTCCAATGACTTATTTACTGTAGTATAGCCAACGTAGCTAATACGCAGACTATATTTGCCATTGGCAACCGAAGGGATACTGAACACTCCTTTATTATCAGTGGCTACACCTGCTACGGGTGTTTGCGAACCTTGTTTAAATAAAGCTACGTTTACAAAATCAAGTGGAGACTGGTCTCCGGCATCCACTATGGTTCCTTTGATGCCACCAGACGCCATAAGGGGGAGGCTCATTACTGAGACTAAAAAGAAAACAACAATTTTTTTCATACACAAAACACTTTTTATACCTGAGATTATACCTGAGAGAATTTTTAGGACATACCAAGAACAACAAAAACGATGATTTGCTTTTGCTGTTTAATAGAAAATCAGTTTTTATATGGATTATTAAACAAAAAAGACGTTTTGCAACGTCTTTTTTGTTTCTAGTCTTTAGAAATTTGGAAGTATGTATTTTTCTCGAGATTCGAAGATTTTACTTACCTGGTTAATTTCGAGGAATGAAGTTCCGAATCCGGAGCCGAAGCTTCCGCTAAGGTAACTTACAAAATCTTCGGGTTCTAGCATACCTTGTTTGATAAATCCTTGTAGTCCGGCAATGAAATACTTCTGAGTATTTCCTTTTTCTTCCTGAAATACAGGGAAAACACCATAAGATAAAGCAAGCTGACGTGTTGAACGCTCATGGTAGCAAA
>Ga0302215_10003285_pt1 | contig 10925 bp, 7 predicted proteins | sample II_Fen_N3_1_FD_194580 | JGI IMG/M metagenome (GOLD analysis project Ga0302215, IMG submission 194580) | Peat permafrost microbial communities from Stordalen Mire near Abisko, Sweden - II_Fen_N3_1 | ecosystem: Environmental > Terrestrial > Soil > Wetlands > Permafrost | place: Sweden: Abisko... | reverse complement strand
TGCTCATTAGTGCATTATGATTCTCATTCTCAATTTTCTGTAAGGTAATTGGCAGAATTTTGACCCCGTTCATACTTTTTACTGTGTATATTTATTGTGCCGAAATATTATATTGCAAAAATATAAATTATTTTGAATTACAATATATTTTCAATTGAAATAATTAATTATATTATAAATAAAATATTATTTCAATAGTAGTATTATAATATATTGTATCTGCCATAATGTGATACTATAAAAATAAGATAACAATACAGATTGTGAGAATGAAAACCTGCTGCTGCGTGCAGACAAATGTCCAAACGGGGCTTAAAACCTACTTCTGTTTGTGTGCAATAGTCTGTTTTTGGTCTGAATTATACAAATGCGGGCGTGCAAATGCATTATTCTATGCTGAATTCCGGAATTGTGAGGGGAGGATGATTAAAAACCCCTCCGCTACACTCGTCCCCTTGAAAAGTGGACATTTGAGTAAGCCTAAACTTTGTATTTATCACTACACAGATATATATATTGAGGTAGCTTTCTAAATAAGCTTGTAAGACCAATATCACTTCAGTAATCAGACCATCTCCACTTTTTAAGGGGAGTGCCCGCAGGGCGATGGGTTAGTTCAACTTTATTTTACCACTAACATCCCTGACTCATTTCCGAGCTTTACGGTGTAAGCTCCGGCAGCGAGTTTCAGGTTTGAAACTTTCAGTGTTGCGGTGGTCGATTTCAGGGTTTGTGAGTAGACGGTTTTTCCGCACATGTCGGAAATAATGAGTTGGTTGTTTGCTGTGGCGGGGGTGGAAAGGCTGATGCTTAATTCATTTCCCTGCATTGGGTTTGGATACAGTTTCAGCTTGTTTTGTGTTACTGCGTGAATGCCCGAAGCTATGTTTGTCCAGTTGATACGTGTTTCAGTAATGCTGTTCCAGGTACTTTGGGTATTTCCCTGTCCAATGATTTTGACGTAACGGGCAGGTTGGTCGGTGAAGTCGTAGTTTTCGAGTGCTGCCGATTTTCCGCTGGACATGCCGCTGAAAACCTGTACGCTGTCGGTTAGGTTGGAGGATAGGTACATGTTGAAAATACCTTTACGCACATTGCCATTGAAAAAAGCAATATCGACCGAGCTAACCAGTTTTACTTCGCCCAGGTCGTAGAGAATCCACTGCCCTTTTCCGTCGCACGACCAACGCGTGGCCAGATCGAAATCCAATGATTTGTCGGCAGTATTGCTTGTCCCGGGTTCAAAACCACTGGCTGTAACGGCTGCAATACCTGTGTAGACGAAGGTTCTGGTTTCGCCATTTTCAATGGGAGAACCGTCGGCACTGCTGATATTATTTATCTGAAGTTGATAGGCAGCATAACTTAGCGGACTAACAGTAAGGACTGTTGTACTGTCGTTGTCGCTGTTGGCCACCGCCGAAACGGTAATACTGTTGTTGATGCTGTAATTGGCAGCAACAAGCGACGTAGATGCATCAATTTTCTTCGAAAATGCTACGCGGATATGCGTTTTATCGACCACTTTTACCGACTTCATGGAAAAATTGGTTGGTGTAGGCATTGTGCCTTTAGCTAGTTTTTGCACTTCGGTTCCGGCCAGCAAAAAAGCCCCGACGCCAAAATCCTGAGTAGAAGTAGAAGCTGCATAAGCGGGTCCTGCACCCACCGGCTGCACATAACCAAGAAATCCGGACGATTGAACGGCAGTTGTTATCAGTCCGTTCCAGGCTTTAACCACCACCGGATAATACGTTGCTGAATCGAGGATATTATTGTTTATTCCCCAGGCAATTCCGTAGGTAAAGAGGGCTGTTCCACTGGTTTCAGGACCATTGTATTCGTTGGCATCGTTGAGACTTGGATTCCAAAAACCATCCGTGCGTTGGCGGTCTTTGAGCGCGGCGGCCATTAGCTGAATATTCTCAATAAATTCGGCTCTGTGCGAATAATTTTTAGGCAATAGTTGTAATGTCCGAACCTGTGCTGCTATGGCCCAACCGTTTCCACGTGCCCAATAGCTGTCCTGTCCGTTTAGTGTTGTGTAGGGTGGTTTGTAGGTTTCGTCGCGGTACCAGAGCCCCACCGAAGTGTTGAAAAGCCCACGCATTACCTTTGTATTTGTGTATAATTCATACATGCGTTGGTAATAAGTAGTGTCGTTATACATCTGGCCCAATCGTGCAAAAACAGGCATGGCCATATTCAGCGCATCTACCCACGACCAATCGTCGGCTTTTGTACCGCTTACCATATAGTCCACACTGGTTTTGATTGCATATATTTTTGATGGCACTTTGACTGCATCCAACTTGTAAAGGTCAATGTAGGTTTGTCCGCAAATCTGATTATCCGCGTTTCGGGTGGTGTTGCCTCCATTTAGTCCCCAGCCATAATTGTTTGCCCATAGGTTGGCATATTGCAAATAAGTATCTTTGGGATATATTTTATAAAAATCCATATTGCCGGTAAAATAAACCGCCCGCGCCCATTGGTTATTGCCCGGCGAGGTGTTTTGTGAAATCCAATAGTCGTTTACCAGCTTCATTTTACCGATAATTTCGGACTTGGTTGGAAGTGTTTGAGCCACCGCCGATGCCGAAATGCCGAGAATGAAAGCAATAGAAACTAAGCCTTTCAGGTAAGCCTTTCTTCTTTTTTGAGAGTTGTTTGTCTGAAAGCAATGGTATGAATGTTTCATGTATGTGGATGAAAAATTGATAATAGGATAGGAGTAATATTGGAATTGTTTTCTGTAGCAAAGATAAATAGAATAAGAAGAGTGGCTGATGAAAATTCGTTCAATTAAGTTCAAATATTTGGTTGTGAGAACAGCTGTTGGAGTAAAAGTCATAAGATAAATATCTCCTTTATTGACCTTTTTTTATACTGAGAAAAGGAAATTATGGAATATATTTGTAAAATAAAATAAAACCGTGTAAATAGATATATGAGAAAATTACAACTACTCTTTTTTATGGCCTTTGTGGCAATTTCGTCACAGGCACAAACTATTGTTGGAGGTACCGAAGACGCAGTATCATCTCCTACCGAAGGCGTTATTACTTCCAATTTTGTTGGAGAAACAACTATGAAAGGTGATCTTTTGCAGATGTTGGCCAACTTTATGACGTATGTAAAAGCCGATTATCAGGATGCTGCTGCAACTAATAGTGTGAACGAAGCGTGTGGTTATTTTAAAGGTGAATCCAGTGCTGCCAGTAGCGAACAAGGGGTAAGACCTAATGCCGATCTTTCGATGATATGTGCATTTTTGTACAAATATGGGAAAAATAAAGTTACTTTGCCTTCAGGAGTTAGCTGGGACGATGTAAATAAAATCGCTCGCAAGAGTTTGATTTTTGCCTATTCTACCCATAAGGCCAATAAACTAAAAACTTGCTCGGGGGGAGATTATTGGGGCTCCACAAGTAGTACTGATTTTGTTTGGGAAAGTTCTTTGTGGTCTATGTCGGTGGCCTACTCAGCCTATTTTCAATACGATTCGTTGACCACCACCCAGAAACAATATGTAGCCAATCTGGTAAAAGCAGAATGTAACTACGAGTTGACCCGCACCATACCGTTTGGCTATTCCGGCGATACAAAAGCCGAGGAAAACGGTTGGGAAACCAATATATTGGCTTGCGCACTGGGGTTGTATCCTAATGATGCATTAGCTGCTCAATGGTACGATCGGTTACGGGCATTTTCCATTAACTGCTATTCTCATATTAATGATGCCACCGATGCTACGGTGATTGACCCCGATTACAATACCAAAACGGTAAAAGATTATTATTTGGGTAAAAATCTGTACGATGATTATACCTTGCAGAATCATAACTATTTCCATACTTCTTATCAGAATGTGGTTATGCAGGAATTGGGCGAAAGCTTTCTGGCACTGAAAATGTTCCAAACCGGAATTAACGGCACCGAAAAGTGGAAAACAAATGCCCTGATGCACAACAATCAGAATGTAATGGACAAGGTGCTGAACAAACTGGCTTTGGCCGACGGCGAGTTGGCTATGCCAAATGGCAACGACTGGAGCTTGTTTTTGTACGACCAGATTGCCTCTTACTCAACCATGGCTTGTTTTATGAAAGACCCAAATGCTTTGATGCTGGAAAACCTGGCGTATAAAAATATCAAAGCCCGACAAGCAACTACTACCGATGGCAGTTGGTTGTTGCGCGCCGATGTGGGTGCACGTCGTATGGGTGTAGAGGCACACCGCGTAATGATGACCTGGTTGATGCACGAAATGGCATCTACAGCCAGTGTAACGCCAACAAACTGGACTGATTTCAGAAAAACGTACGATAAGGCAGAATTATTTAGCACGCAGAATATTGTGAGAGCTAATACAAAGGATCGTTTTACCTGCTTCTCATGGAGTGCCGGAATCAGCAGTTATACCGGTTATTTTACGCAGAATAGTCCGGACAAAAATAAAATTGTAGTTCCTTACAAAGCCAATGGTACCGGAAATATATTGGGCTGGTACACGGTAAGTGGAAAAGCTACGAATATAGCTCCGGTAACAAGTGGAATTTATGAGCTTAAAGGAAATAGCTACACCATGAACGGGGTCATTAATACTAATGATGCTTCATTGACCAATAATTTTGCCATTTACTCTACACCGGGCAATGCGCTCATTTACCTAGACTATGTAAAAGCCAATAGCACGGTAACCATTACCGGTGCAAGAGGTGGTTTGCTGGCCATTAGTACCGATGACCTCACCAAGCTTCAACGTACCATTTATCACGGTAACGGTCGCTATCAAACAAATGGTGCCAGCACTGTGACTTTTGCCAGTTCATGGGCTAACATCGATAACCAGATTGGTATTGTGACTCCCGGCACAAGCAGCATGGCTTTTGGCGACAGAGCAGCAAACAATTCAATTTATACCTCTAACTTTTATCCATTGTACAGTGCTGCCAGTCGTGCCGCAGCTAGTGGTGATGTGGTAGACCGTCGACAAATGATTTATTACAGTGGAGTAAGTGCTACTAAAACGCAGGAAGTTGCAGGCAATGCTGTTTCACTAAGAGATTCTCTCCCAACCGGGTGGAATGGGGTGATTGCAACCGATCCCGATAGTCTGCGTTATATGTTGGTGAGTAATTTTGTGGGTGCTGCTACAGCCGATATGAAAGCAATGAGTTTCCCTGAAGGTGCTCCGGTATTCTCTGTGCCAACTGATATTTCGAACGGAAAATCCATCGCGCACTTCTCGCTTGCAGTATCTCACAGTGTAGGCAATACCTTACGTGTGTTTGTTACTTCTGGATCTATCACGGCACAACAGGGTACAGATTCAACCAGTACATATCTCACTAATAGTACAGCTTCGGTTAAAGCGGTTGGTTTGATGGTTATTACGGCTAATGGCAAAATAACAGGAACTGTAAACGTGCCGGCTAATAGTCGCATATTGGTTACTATTAATAATGGACAATTTGTTACGGCTGATGCACCGCTTCCCAAAGAGCCAACAAATGACATCACAGTACTTGTGCTGAAAAATCCGGGTTTTGATGCTTCGCCCGTAACATACAACGTGGCCGGAACGCTGAACACAAGCGCTGTAAATATGTGGACAGGATTGGGCTATTCCAGTGCCTATGCGTATAACCTGACTAACTGGACGAATCGTAGCATTGTTGCTAATAATTCTACTTTTACGGCAACATTCGCTTATGGTTCTGCGGCAAAGCTTAATGCTATAAGTATTCCAGCCACTGATAAAAATGGCATCGGCACCGGAGCTTGCCTGGGAGTATCATCAGGTTGGGGCTCAGGCAATGCTGTACAGTTTACGCAGCCGATTTTTTTACCTTCCGGAAATTATAAACTGAATTACGACATATACAACGGTAATACTACTGCAACTAGCGTAATCAGTAACTTAACAGGGTTTCGTAATAGTTCTGCTACTTGGTTTGATGCTACGACAAATTTCGCCGCTTCAGTATGGACTACTTCAACAACGGCGGCAACATTATTTACAAGCCCTTTTCGGGGGGAGGTTAGTGTAGGAGCCAGTTGTTCTAGCGGAAGCTCGAACGCAGGGCCTAAATTGCTTTATGATAATATTCGAATTCTAACTGATCAGAGCGTTGAAAGTGCTGAGAGTTTTTATTGGAACATAGCCAAGGATAGTGCACAAGCTGCCCTGAATCGTTACCCGGCAATTACAAGTGGGACTTTATATAATAATCTACAAACAGCTTTACTGCAAACATATTCTACTATTACCGAATGTGCCACAGCTATAGCAACACTTCAGGATGCAACGGCAAAGTTCCTTGCCGGGGTTTCTACAGGGGTTAAACCTGTTTCTGCAGCTGAATTAAGCCATACTCCTCAGAATGTTTATAATCTGGAGGGTCAGCTATTAACCTCAAAAAAATACACCAAAGCCGAAGCTTTGAAATATCTTAAAAATGGTATCTATCTTATTGGGAATGAAAAAGTGATTGTTCGGAGATAGTAAAACATGCGCGTGAATTGCGTTTAAGTGGTATGTGTAAACTTATGTGGCTTTTGCTAACTATTTTGACGATAAATATGCATAAAAAAAGCATCTGAATTTCAGATGCTTTTTTTATGCAAAACTCGTAAACCCTAAAATTCAAGGGTTCTTGTTATAATGCGATTATTTCAAACCCAATTTTTTCTTAACTGCACCTGTAAGGTCGTTTGATTTTGGAGATTGGTAAATAATACTTTGAGTACTCAAATCAAATACATAAGTATAGTTACCTTCGGCACTAACTTCGGTAATAGCTTTTTTTACTTTGTCTACAACAGGAGCAAAAAATTCTTGTTGTTTCTTTTGTAAATCTGTATAAGCTGTTTGTTGGAAAGTTGTAATACGTTGCTCAATTTCAGAAATTTCACTTTGACGAGCTTGTTTGATGCTTTCTGGCATTGTAGCTTGTTTTTCCTGATATTCTTTAATTTTTGAGTTGTATTCTTCACGCATTTTTACCAATTCTTTTTCCCATTGGCTTTGTAGATCGTTGATTTTTTTCTCAATTTCGGCACGTTCCGGCATAATAGTCAGAATTTCCTGTGAGTTAACGTGGCCTAATTTTACTTCTTGAGCCATTAATGAGAGTGGAAGTGCAAAAAGCAGTACTAAAGCAATTTTTTTGAACATGTTTTATTTATTTTAAGTTTTTATTATTTTTGTGTAGCGGGTTGCAAATTTAGAAATTTATTTTGAATATCCCAATTTTTGTAGAACAGCATCGCTAATATCGATCTTTGGTGACGTGAAAATAACACTCATTGCTGAACTTTTGTCGAAAACGAGTTCCAAATCTTTTTCTTTGCTAATGTCTTGTATAGCTGTATAGATCTCGTCTTGAATGGGTTTCATAAGACTTTGACGTTTTTTGAATAATTCGCCGTCGGCTCCAAAGTATTTACGTTTCAGCTCTTGTGAGGCCTTTTCTTTGGCAACAATTTCTTCTTCGCGCTTTGTTTTCATGTCATCCGAAAGAAATACAAGCTCAGTTTGATAGTTCTTGTACATTTTTTGTACCTCTTGCAGCTGAGCGTCAACTTCCGATTGCCATTTTTTTGAGATCTGATTCAATTGGTCATTGGCTGTTTCGTACGAAGGAATGTTCTTCATAATATACTCCATATCCACCATGGCGAATTTCTGAGCATTTCCACCAACAGCAATTCCAGCGAGTAAACAGAGGGAAATAATTAGTTTTTTCATGCTTGTGTCATTTAATGGTTGTACTTTTTTTATGTCGAAAAATTTTATTGCAAATTCTTTGCCAATTTTTTTCATAACTAATAATCTTACAATTCCTGACCTAGCACAAAATGGAACTGACTGCCACTTAACTTACCAGTATTGTCTTTATCAAAACCATATCCCCAGTCAATTCCCATCATACCAAACATTGGTAAGAAAATACGAACACCAACACCGGCAGTACGTTTCAGGTTAAACGGATTGTAATCTTTTATGCTTGCAAAACAGTTTCCTGCTTCAGCAAATCCAAGTACATAGATGGTTGCCGATTGCTCTAACGATAGCGGATATCGAAGTTCCATGGTGAATTTGTCGTACAAATATCCCACACTAGTGCTTCTTGATACGTTGTATGGAGTTAACGAACCACTGGTATATCCACGCATTGCAATATAGTCGGTACCATAACTGGTATAGCTCGACATTCCATCACCACCCATATTAAATCCTTCGAAAGGTGATTCGGCGTTTATATTGTAATGGCCCAGGTAAGAGAATAAAGCTCTACCCATTAATATCAGTTTATTATTGGTTGTAAGTGGAGTAAACGTTTTTCCTGTAAATGTCCATTTATGATATTCTACCCATTTATATCTTTCCTGAGCAGTCATATTTGGGTCAGCATAATTCTTTCCGTTGATGGCAGAATAAGGTGGAGTTATTTTCAATCCCAATGAAAAGAGCGATCCTGTACGCGTGAAAGTCGGATTATCAATAGAGCTTCTGCTCAACGTAAGGTTTAAACTCAGGTTGTTGAAGTTACCACCTGTCATAGGGAAATAGCCGGCATACCAATTATTTAATAAATACAACTGATATGATAATTCACCATAGAACTGGAAGTAATCGTCAGGCCAGTTTAATCTTTTTCCATAACCTAACGAAGCACCAATAGTTCGCAAGTATCTTTCGGGGTCAATTTCGCTCTGATAAGTACTACTGCTGGTCCCGTACATAGAACTATAATAGCTACTGTAATTTGATGAATAACGTGAGCTAACAGCAGATTGAGTAGAGTAATAAACCGATGCCGAAAGTGAGTTTGGACGTTTTCCGCCTAACCAAGGTTCTAAGAACGACAAACTAAACGATGTATACGATTGACCATTTGTTTTGGCATTCAATGAGAATGTTTGTCCTTCACCTTGTGGTACAATTCGGTAAGTTTCCGGTTTGAACAAGTTTTGTATAGCAAAGTTACTGAATTTTAAACCGATACTACCAACAATACCTGTTGAACCATAACCTGCAGAAAACTCAACCTGATCACTACCTTTTGTCTCTAGTTCGTAAGTGATATCAACAGTTCCATTTTCAACATTAGGTTGAATATCCGGACGAAGTTTTTCCTGATCGAAGTGTCCCATTTGAGCCAATTCACGCAATGTACGCATTACAGCTTCCTGACTGTATAGTTGGCCGGGTTTTGTGCGGATTTCGCGGCGAACTACATTTTCGTAAACGCGTGTGTTTCCGCTAATTCCAATTTCATTAATTGTAGCCGGTTTACCTTCATAAATACGCATTTCAAAATCAATAGAATCCTTGTCGATTTGAACCTCAACAGGCTCTACCTGGAAGAATAAATATCCTCTGTCCTTATAAAGTTTACTTACGGCTTGATTCTCATCAGTTTCCAGGCGCTCCATAAGGAGTTTGTGGTTGTAAACGTCACCTTTTTTTATTCCTAATACATTGTTCAAAAAGTCATAAGGATATATGGTGTTTCCAATCCACTTGATGTTACGATAATAGTATTTTTTCCCTTCATCAATAGTTATGTGTACGTTAACATATTTGTCGTCGTAACGAGTTACACTGTCCGAAACTATGAATGCATCACGGTAACCAATTTCGTTATACTTATCTATCAGTGCAACTTTATCTTTCTCGTATTCTTCTTTCACAAACTTTTTTGTACGGAAAAAGTTACGCCAGTTATGGTCGTTTGTCTTTTTCATTACATGGTTTATTTTGTTGTGACTCAGTGCAGTGTTTCCAGTGTAAACAAGTTCGTGAATTTTAGTTTTTAGTTTTTTGTCTACCTCAATGTCGACAATTACATGACCAGCTTTGTTAGGATCGTTCCGTTGGAAAACATTTACAGCCACATTTAAATAGCCTTTTTCCTCCATAAATTTCTCAATAACTTTCTTAGCTCTGTCTGAAATGTTTGGGGTAATTTGATTCCCTTTTACAATACCTATTTTTACTTCCAAATCTTCTTTCTCTGATTTTTTAAGACCTGTGAAGTTGATTTCAGATACACGTGGACGCTCTTTTAATGCAATATTCAACCAAACTTTGCCATCTTTTATTTTAGTGGCCAAAATCTTTACATCGGCAAATAATCCTTGTTTCCAAAAGCGTTTTATGGCATTTGAGATAGCATCGCCAGGGATGTTTATTTTATCTCCAACTGCCAAGCCTGAAAAACCAATTAACACGAAGTCTTCGTAATTACTTGCTCCGGTGACTTTTATTTCAGCAATTTCGTATTTGGGAGTAGAATTGGAATATTCAATAACCGGTAACTGAGTAGAGTCTTTTTCTGCAGGTTTTTGTGCTACAATGAGTTGACTGAAAATAAATAGTAACAGGAATGAGAAAAGCGTTTTGTATTGCATAAGTTATTTGGAGTGTCGAGATAAAACAGAATTGGAGTTATTATTTGCCAAAACGACGTTCTCGTTGTTGAAATTCGTAAATTGCTTGATATAAATTTTCTTTTCTGAATGCGGGCCAGTGCGTTTTAGTGAAATATAATTCTGTATAAGCGAGTTGCCAAAGTAAAAAATTACTAATCCGTTCTTCACCACTTGTACGAATCATTAAATCAGGATCCGGAATTGACTTTGTGGTCAGGTTATTGCTAATCAGTTCGTCGTTAATGTCTTCTATGCTTATTTTGCCTGCCAAAACGTCTTTGCATATATTTTTTGTGGCATTTGTAATTTCCCAGCGCGATGAATAACTTAAAGCCAATACCAACGACAAACCTGTATTCTTTGTTGTGGTTTCAATGCAACGGGCAAGTTTTTCTCTTGCATTAACCGGAAGACGACTTAAATCGCCAATTGCCATAAGGCGTACGTTGTTTTTATTTAATGTTGGAGTTTCTTTTTCT
>Ga0302215_10003283_pt1 | contig 10928 bp, 7 predicted proteins | sample II_Fen_N3_1_FD_194580 | JGI IMG/M metagenome (GOLD analysis project Ga0302215, IMG submission 194580) | Peat permafrost microbial communities from Stordalen Mire near Abisko, Sweden - II_Fen_N3_1 | ecosystem: Environmental > Terrestrial > Soil > Wetlands > Permafrost | place: Sweden: Abisko... | reverse complement strand
TCTCTTTCTGAATTAGTTTGTACGCCAGAAATGTAAGGTAGAAGCTTATAAAATATACAAAAATGAATGTGAATGCAACTGCAAAATGTGTACTTGCCTGAAAACTCATTGTATACCACGAAACAAAAATAAGCCAGGTCAATGCAAAGGACATATAGTTGAGTGGTTTCCAACTTCTTCTGAATGCAATAGCCAGAATACCAATATTTACAATGGCCATGAACGTGAAAAGAATTTCTACTTTTCCCGAACCGTCGCTCAGCAGAAATGGAACAGCATAGGCACCCACCAATCCAATGTGGGCTATCACTTGTTTGTTGTAATTCAGAGCAGTTACCACCGTGAAAACAGTGAATATCACCATCAATGCAAAAGTCAGAGTTTGGGGAATAAGTGCAAAGAAATTATATGCTGCAAAAGTGATGAAATACATAATAGCCATAGCACCACTAAGTAATACAGCACTAAAATTCTCGTATTTCTTCTTCAGTTTTAGAGCAAACCCAAGTAATCCAAAACCAACAAGATACCCCAAAATAATTCGGGTCGTTGGGCTTATCAGTTCATGGTCGATGGCATATTTTGCACCAATGGCCACACCCAGAACTAAAATAATAATACCTATTTTGCTTATTAAGTTTTCTCCGATAAGTTTTTCCAGGTTATATTTAATCCTGTTTGGATTCTTGGTTTTTTCGGTCGTCGTGAATATAAACCGACCAGGATCCGAAACATGTTGAGCCTGTGGGGGTGTTGGAGATACAACTTTTTGCTTTTGCATATCCGAATCAACTGTATTTCTCAGATCTATTGGTTCGGTATCTGTTTCAAGTTTCTTTATTTCTTCACGTAATTCCGCAATTTCTCTCCCAAAAACTTCCTGTCTTCTGGTTAATGAGTTGAGTTTCGAAAGTAACTCATTCATCCTGTCAATGTTTACATTCATAGTACGTATGGATAAATTTTGTGATTAATTCGTCTGATATGAAGTCAATGGCAAACCTGTTTTTGAATGTTTAAGCGTTTAAATGTATGTGCTCAATAATTCAATGCGCTAAGATACAAATAATTCTTAATTGAAATTGATTTGCGTTTTAGATTTATACCTAAGATACCCTGCTTCAAAATTCAACACTGTTTGATCTTTCATTTATTGTTGATAAGTTTTTTATGAGAAATTTCAATAGTTTTGTTATTAAAATTGATAAAAGTATTATATTTGCTTCGCGTTTTATTTAGATAATTTTCAAGTAAAAACTCTCATGTACAAAATCCTTCGTGTATGAAACAAAAGAAATTATTTTTGCTGTTAGTTGCCGGTATAGCCTTTACAACGGCTTATTCTCAGGAAACACCTCATTTTTCGTGGGGAGTGGAATGTGGTACAAGCACCGTAAATGGGAACCTGAATGAAAAATGGGCCGTTCGTCAGGATGTAAGTTCGTATAATGGCGACTATGGGTATGGCAACAGTGGTAGCCTCAATACCTCTATGTCACTGTATTCTATAGGTTTTAAACCCGAATATTCGTTTTCCAACGATCGGTTAAGTGTGTTTTCCGGTTTACGATTCACACGCATTAATAGCTACATGGATAAAGGCAGTTCTGGTTCCGGCGATTTTTTCTATCTGCGTTACAAAACCACCTCCACAAGCTCCGAGTATTGCCGGGTAACGAATATAGAGGAGAATAATGATTATGTGGGCATTCCACTTGAACTACGATACACACCGTTTCGGATTGATAACTTTGACTTTTTCGTGAAAGCAGGTACCGAAGTTGGTTTTAAGTTAGCTTCCAAAACCGATATTGCGTTTACTACAGAATCGATGAATGCATACAAAGATGAAATTCTCAATAGTGTAGGAGTGAAGGTAAATTCTTTGTATTCGACATTCTATGGTTCGATAGGGGTCAAATACAGTCCCAACAACCGAATCAATTATAATTTAGATATCTATTTGCCATCGACTTTTCTCACAACCAATAACTCCACGCTTATTATTCCTCAAAATTTTAGCGGGTTTCAGTTCTCGGTGCAAATACCCATAACTACTCAAAAAAAATAAACCTACAACAGAATTCATAAACTCAACTACATAAAAATGAAAAAATATATAATCATCATAGTATCAATGCTGACACTCTTTGTTAGTAGTTGCTCGACGGATTACTCGCTCGATAAGTCGGTATTTATTGAGGATGTTACAAATCCAGGATTACCAATTTACTCCGAATGGGGTTACAATACTTTTGGAGCCTATATCGATCGGGAGAAATTTATTTCCGAAAACTCTCAACTACCTGCTAAAATCATTGTGAATGCCGATACCCTGAATCTGACATTGAAAGGTGTTATGAACAGTGGTTATCCGGTAACGCTGAAATTTAGCATCAAAGGCTTTGCACCTGCCGATTATCCCGATTTGATTATGCTCAATGATACAACTATCGATTTAAAAAACAGCAAATGCACAGTTACACTTAATAACTATGGTAAGAGCAATGTGTTGAAAATTATTACAGGAACACTTCAATTCAAACGGGTTCAGAATCTCTACGTCGATAAAGAGTTAAGCAAAGCTATTTTGTCGGGCTACTTTAGTTTTAAAACATTTATTCAGAACGAACCGGTTGCCATCTCCAATGGGCGGTTCGACTTAGGTATAGGATACGATAATTTCTATAATTATTAAACCTTGTCTTCGCCTCGTTTCAAGCGAGGGGGAGTAATAGAGAAAAAAAACAACCCGAATTATTACATATTCTGAATAAATGATTTATATTTGCAGCACAGACATAAATCTATGATTTGTGAGTAAATGAAAATTATTAAAAAAAAAGAGGCCTTCGTGAGAAAGCCTCTTTTTGCGTAATGGTAGGTAGTGTTATACTTTTGTCTGAACTACGATTGAATCAGATAAATCAGATTGATCAGACAATGGAAATCTGTTCTTGTCTGATTCATCTGCTGAATCCGGGTTCAGACTTATTTTCCCACGCGATACTATCGCGCGGGAGCAAGGGGTTGTAATGAGGGGTAGGAAACAAAGACGGCTGAACTTTATGTTCAGCCGTCTTTGTTTTAAAGTACAGTTGCTATTTTTTGATAAATAATTTACTTGCAATCACCGTGTTTTTCTCCATCAAAGTAACGTAATAAACTCCACAATTGAATGATGATATATCAATGTGTTTGTTTTCAATTGAATTTGTTACAGTAAAATGTTCCGTTAGCATTCTTCTGGCACTTATATCTGTTATAATCAATGAAAAGTCTCCACGAATTTCAGATGAAAACTGCAGATTTATATATCCTGTTGCCGGATTTGGATACATTCTAAATCCAGTTTCCAGGGTGTTTTGTTCAATCATCGAAGGCGTTTCAAATTCATCTGCACCAATGTCAATTTTAGCACCAACTACCCTTGGCGCATTGTCTATATCAAGCGTGCCCGATATGGCTGTTCCATTGCTATTGTTTCCTACATCTATACCCGCATTAATAGCTGGTGAAGTAGCACTTATATGCATATTGACGGCTCCATTCACCAGTTTTGGATTTACATACTTAGCACTGGCATCTGTCCAGTCTCCGGGCGTTGTAGTACTTGCACCATAATATAGGTTGTTGTCGACGCTAATATTCTGGTTGTTGCTACCCCAGTTTTGCAAATAATCCTGATTTGATTTTGCGTAAAAAATATTGTTCTTTACAACAATCGTATTGCAGTTGAACTGTAGTGCTAATTCGCCGCCAATACCCTGATAAGTTGTATTGTTCACTATCGTAATGTTTACAGCATTTCCTCTGTTGGCATCATATCCTCCGGCCATAATGTTTGCCTGATAGGAACCGGATATAAAATTATTCCTGACAGTTATGTCTTGCGTGCTTTTTCCTTTCCATTCGCTGGCAAGTTCAATACCGATATCGCAATTATAAACCCAATTTCGTTCGATAACTATATTTTTTCCACCATCAACATAAATACCATCAGCACTTTGTTCGCCTCCATAGGTTGGATTTGTTTTAGATGAAATGTTATAAACTATGTTATTCACGCAGATTCCGTCTCTGGCCTGATCCAGACCCGCTGTTGAACAGGTGCCCTCAAAACCAATAAAATCAATTCCTATATTATCATTGTCGTGTACAATATTATTCGAAACAGTAAACAGGCTTACGTTTCCGTTCAATACCAATGCTTCGCTTTGACCCAATTTACAATTTCGTATTTCATTTCCATCAACAAGTATGTTACTGATGCCGGTAGCGTTATTTCCATAAAACGCAATACCGTGAGCATTACCGCTTGCATTCTCTATCGTATGTACTTTGTTGTTTCTGATTTCTAAGAAACCCGAACCGCCATCAACGCTAATACCCATGGGTGTTCCACTTCCACTAAATTGCTGAATCTCCATACCAATAACCCGGATATAGCTCTTTCCCGAAATACTAATGCCAACTTCTCCTTTACCCGTACCATCTACAATTGCTCCGGATTCACCAATCAACGTAATGTAGCCACTATCTGCTGATCCACTTTTGGGAAATGATAAAGTTTCATTGTACACTCCCATCTTTACAAAAACGGTATCGCCTGCGTTCGCAGCAGAAACTCCTGCCTGAACAGATGTATATGTACCGCCTGATGTTGCTACAACTTTTACGGTTGCCGCTATATGGCTAACAAAAGTTGCAAATATGATTCCAACTAAAATTCGTATGTTCATTGTATTTATTTTCATTCTTTTTTTTTACGAATTATGTACTAATCCATTCTTTTCGATATTTATCTACGCTACCGCACGATTGCATCCTGTGGCATTACTACTGTTTGCGTGTTATTAATATTTCCATATCAATTCCTTTTTATTGCCTATTGAAATGATATAAACTCCTGCTACAATTTTTGAAAAGTCAACTTGCGTAATTTTATCATCTATTTCCTTCGAATAAATTTGTATGCCCATGCAATTAATTATTTTTAATTCTGGAGCCTGTGCAGGTACTCCACCTTCTATCTTTACATTTAACTGATCTTTTACCGGGTTGGGATATACTGTAATTGATTTTAGAAATTTACTATTTTCTTGCGTTCCGTTTAGTGTAGAACCCTTTAACTTTATAACATTCACTGATAATGGATCCAATTGAATGGTAATAACAGACCCCAAAACGCTTGCAGTTCCGGTTGGATAAGATATTGCCGGAAATTTATCTGTCGCAGATGTTCCGGTTAATTTTGTCAGTGAAACAGATAAACCAGGCTTTGTAATGGCGGGGTAGCCCGTTATGTTTACAGAAACTGTGTGAGTAGTCAAATCTTTATTAATCAGAAATATATTAAGATTATTGTTTGAACTGTCTGTAGAAGCAAAAGAATTAATATAGCCGCTATTGCTGGATGATATAAGATTATTCAATATGTTATTTCCCCAAATAGATAAGGCTTTCCCAGTTGCATTTAAATTTCCATTTACATCAATCGCATCATACAATTGCTGAGGTTTTGTAGCATTATCAATCCACCTGCTGTTCCATAAATAAGCTCCTGCAACTTTGGGAATTTTTATTTGATCGCCGAACATTTGGAAATTGACTATCGCGTGTCCTAAGTCATTATTATTCGACCATGCATTATTCCAGTCAATAGAATTATATTCAGATACAATGACACTAATATTTCTATTTCCTATAGAGCTAATAATAGAATTAATGTTTGAAACAAAACCGGGGTTGCCGGTTCGATAGGTGTCATATCCATTAGTCCAATTGTAGTTAGGGTAGTTGCTAATTGCAATTGCATCGATATAACCAGTTGCTTTTAATAGCAGTGTGTCTACCCATACACCGGGTTGACTGTTTGCAACTATTGTTATTGTTGAATCCACCGCTTTCATTGCTTTGGAGAATTGAACAAAATCATTTGCGTATTGTGTTGCAGAACTTGGTTTATCGTATGCGGCAGAATTCCAGCTTTCATTACCAACCATCCAGTACTTAATCTTGTAATTGTTCTTTATATTGGCATATTTTACCCATTCCACTGCATTAGTGATAAGGTCATTTAGAGTGGGTGGGTTTGGACATAAAGTACAATGATTTGCATCTCCCGAAACAACAATGAGAGGTTTTGTACCTGTTGATTGGCATAACAACATAAACTCATCAAAATCGAGCGTTGTATTAAGAGGGCTTATTTGGTTACTTGAAAACCTCGAATCGTTATTTGGCCAATTGCAATTCCCTTTAGTGGCAAAATAAGGTTGTGCCTTAGTATATGGAGAAACAGACCACAAATAATTATCGGACTTTTCGCCACCCGGAAATCTGAGCATACCAACACTCATGTTTAATAATGACTTAGAAAGTGATGTTGCCGGATTTAAATAGCTGTCATCATCCATAAGATAATCTAAATTAATACCTATTGGATTATGTTCAAATGTTTTTATAACGCTTGTTGCATCAACATTAATCGTTTGAGAAAAAGAACTGCAAAAACAAACAATTGTAAAAATAAGTAAGCACCAGATTTTATTCACTTTAATAATTTTAGTTAGTCCTTTTGTCTGAATCCCAATTGAATCAGATGAAAACGATGTATCAGATCATAGAAATCAGTTTTTGTCTGATTCATCTGCTGAATCCGGGTTCAGACTTATTTTCCCACGCGATACTATCGCGCGGGAGCAAGGGGTTACAAGCTATTATAGTATTTGATTATTTTAATAAGATTTTCTTTTTTGGTATTTCTTATTTTTTCCTGCTTAATAAACGTTTCAATTTTGGTCCGTTGATCCTGCAATGTTTTAAGGACTGAATTCATATTCCCTATTTTGAATGCCCGGTCCTGTTTGTTCACCAAATAGAACAGATCAGTATTACTTTCATACCTCGATCGGACGAGTCCTTCTATTGGTTTCGACTCTGAATGCTTAAATTCCACTCTTCTTTTTTGAACCAGCTTGTATTTGCCCGTTTCAAGCAATTCATAATAACCTCCTTTTTCGATAAAGGGCAGGTAAATAAATACCGATTCACCCAATGCAATCCTGGATATAGTTTGAGGACTGTCAACATAATAAATTAATCCATCCATCTTATATTCCATATGATCAGCGTAAATGTTGTAGCGAATCGGAAGTTTAAATGCCGCTGTATCCTTTACGTAAAATGTACCATTTACAAATTCACTGTTTAAATAAGGACTTCCATCAATGTTTTCAAAATCATGATAGTCTTGATTTAAATACCTTTTTTCAAAGGGTAAAACAGAGGGGTAAGGGTTAGAAAATGTTATAATTTGGGGGCGGGATTGTCCAAATGAAATCAAGGATGATATCATTAAAAGTGCAATAAAATAAATCTTACGTGTTTTCATATTTCAATAATTTTATAGATTAATATATTCTTTTTCAATTCAGTAATATAAGTATTCACCAAAACAATCACCTTTGCCTCCAAGTTTGTTTTTTTGCACCCTGTGTTTAGTACAAGTCTGAGCTGAGCGGGGATCCACCAGCAGTCGGACAGGCTTTGGACTCATAATATTGAAGTTTATCAACTTCTGTTATCAGTCAAGAGACCGATTTATTCTCAGTCCAAGTTACGCTACGCCTAAACTTGCGCTATTCAACTTCTATGAAACTACAAACTTGGACGAAACAAGGGGCAAAACTGCCGGAATGCACGTCAGCCAGCCAATGAAAATAGGCGTGTGTTAGCAGTAGGCTTTTTGTCCGTTTTTCATTCTAATGAACCACGTATACATTCAATTTTTATTGTTTTGTTTTGTTTTCTTTCAACTCTATAGAAATCATATCCGTTGTTTCGAGAAACAGAAATATACGCTCTCGAACCATTTTCAATTATTTGATATATTCTTGATTCACAACAGTAATCGAAGTTGTCGACGAAGAGTTTCTCTATTTTCTTTAAGTCTTTTCTAAAGTCAGAAATAGAAGTTTTGTTTTGAAACGTTTTTATTTCGTTTTTATTTAAGTTTTGATTTGTAAGCGGACCAAAGTCGTACGTTCTAGTTTTAGGGAAACTGTAACTGCTAACAAATGGATATGTTTGTTTTGTTTTCAGTCTTACAATTAGTGAATCTTCGAATCCTGTCACATTTAAGTAATTAAGAGCATTTGCTATTTGAAGAACAATAAAATTACAATCAACGTATAAATCATTTGGTTTGAATTTATTGATTTCATCCATAGTTGCGTTAGACAATTCTTCCGTAGTTGGATATGTCTTTTTAGGTGAAATTGCTGCTAATTTACTCCAGTCGTTGTAGTCTTTTCTTAGTCTTTCAATCAATTCTGGAGAATTGAATTTAGTCAGTGTTTTCAAATAATCACGAAGATTATTGTAAGCGTAATAGATTGTGTCAGATTTAATAAACTTCGGTAGTTTGCAATAGTATTCGAATAACTTTTCACCAGCTTTAGCATTATTGTATTTATCTGCTAATTCCATCGTAATCTTTGGAGTTTCATATGTGTATATCTTATTATTCTGACTATGTTTTCCCCAGAAACCAGTTTTAAACTCTACATCGATAAGAGTCTGTGCATAAGAAGAGTCGAGATAATAAAGATCTATAGGATAAATAAGTTTTTCCAACTCATGTATTCCTTTGTTTTTTGCTAATTTCACAAGTTCGTCTGCATTATAAATCTTTAATTCGTCAGGAGTTGAATTTGGTTGTGCAACCAAACCTATCGTCATGCTCCAAAGTAAAATCAAATAGCAAATCTTCATATTTTCTTTTTTTTAAGCTTACTGCTAACACGAGTATATACTCAGTTAACTACGTATATTTCGACTATATATTTATTTCCACTAAGGATATCCACCTTATAGTAGGAATATGTGCATAAAATATTTCCTTTTTCGCTTCCAAAGGTAAATAACTTAATTATTATGACAATGTATTTTTATGTTTATTTCTAAACAAGTTTAAAAATTCATATGGTAGCGTAGTTTAAGAGGGAATAAAAATGGTATTAGGGTGGGAGAAAAGTAAATATTTCTCCATAAGCCTACTGCATAAGAGCAGATTAGTATATTATCCTTATGCAAAAGTAGAATAAGCTTGTACAATGATATTTTATTGGGGTGGGTTGTTAGTTTATCCTTGTATAAGGTTAGCATAACAAGCCATAAAGATAGTATATGCTTGTTTAAGAGTAAATTATCCTTGTATAAAAATAAAATGTCCTTATGGAAGGATGAAACGTCCTTGTATAAGGATGAAATGTCCTTGTATAAGGATGAAATGTCCTTGTGTAAGGATGAAATATCCTTGTGTAAGGATGAAATATCCTTGTGTAAGGATGAAACGTCCTTGTATAAGGATGAAATATCCTTGTATAAGGATGAAATGTCCTTGTATAAGGATGAAATATCCTTGTATAAGGATGAAATGTCCTTGTATAAGGATGAAACGTCCTTGTATAAGGATGAAATATCCTTGTGTAAGGATAAAACGTCCTTGTGTAAGGATAAAACGTCCTTGTGTAAGGAAGAAATGTGCTACAAATCTTATTAACTATTTTACTACCTGTAACTAATTTAAAATTCTTATTTTTGCGATTCGCTACATACTGATTTGCAAACTTCTCAAATAGAACTATGGTTGGAACATTAGTCAATACTGCTGCCGTTATCGTAGGCGGAACAATTGGTCTGCTACTTAAGAAAAGCATGCCTGTACGTGTAACTATCATTTATTTTCAGGCAGTAGGCTTGTTCACCCTGGCCATTGGTATTTCCATGGTGGTAAAAATGGAGCATATCCTTATTGTAGTAAGCAGTCTGGCTATCGGCTCGTTGTTGGGCGAATGGTTGAACATTGAGGCAGGAGCAGAGCGCATGAGCGAATACCTGAAGCGTAAATTCCGCATTGGCAGCGATAAGTTCTCCGAAGGTCTTATCACAGCCTTTCTCTTGTTCTGCATTGGCTCAATGACTATCCTCGGCACTATTCAGGAAGGAACGGGCGGTTCGTCCGATTTGCTTTTTACCAAATCATTGATGGATTTCTTCTCGGCCTTACTGCTTGCTTCTGCATTCGGTGCAGGTGTTATTGTATCGGCTATTCCATTACTACTCTTTCAGGGCGCGCTGACACTGTTGGCCATGTATGCCAGTTCTTTCTTCACTCCAACCATTGTTTTGGGTCTCACAAGCGTTGGTGGAATCCTGCTAATCGGGCTTGGAATCAATATCCTCGAGATAAAGAAACTACGAATAATGAATATGTTACCAGCCCTGTTAGTAGTCGTATTATTGCTTTGGATATTTGTAAAGTAGAAAGATATTAATCTCTTAAGGGAAGAAAGCACCTGTACACATCGAGGCCAAAACATTCTACAAAGCCAAAGTCCCCTTTAGGGGATTTAGGGGTCATGATTTTTTCTGTGAACATCATTCCGGCAAAAGCGTTATATCATTACTTGTCGTAAATCAACATACAAATAATGAAGTATAATTTATTAGGAAATACAGGACTTAAAGTTTCTGAACTTTGCCTTGGTACAATGACCTTTGGTGGTCGTGGAATGTGGACAAACATTGGTGCTCTGCCACAGGACGAAGTGAATAAACTCGTGAAAACATCCATTGATGCCGGAATCAATTTTATCGATACGGCCAATGTGTACAGCGAAGGATTAAGCGAGAAAATGACAGGACAGGCCATCCGTGACCTTGGGTTGAAACGCGACGATTTGGTTGTTGCTACCAAAGTGCGTGGCATGATGGGAACGGGACCTAACAGTTCGGGTCTTAGCCGCAAGCACATTTTGCAACAAGCCGACGAAAGTCTTTCGCGCCTCAACATGGATTATATCGATTTGTATCAGATTCATGGTTTCGACCCGCTTACACCCATCGAAGAAACCCTTGAA
>Ga0302215_10003280_pt1 | contig 10930 bp, 12 predicted proteins | sample II_Fen_N3_1_FD_194580 | JGI IMG/M metagenome (GOLD analysis project Ga0302215, IMG submission 194580) | Peat permafrost microbial communities from Stordalen Mire near Abisko, Sweden - II_Fen_N3_1 | ecosystem: Environmental > Terrestrial > Soil > Wetlands > Permafrost | place: Sweden: Abisko... | reverse complement strand
TAGCAGAAGCATTGAAAGATGCAACTGACTTTACCGGTAAATTTGCCTCAACGCTTAATCTGAACGAAGAAGCCCAAACGCTTTCGTTGATTGCGGGTTCAGTGTTGGTTACAACAGGTTACGATCATTATCAACCCAAAGAAGGTGAATACGGCTACAAAACGATTTCGAATGTAGTGACTTTGCCTGAATTGAACCGCTTGATGGAAATGAATCCAGCCAAATTGGTTTACAATGGTAAACAAATCAAAAGCCTGGCATTTATCTATTGCGTGGGTAGCCGTCAAACCAAAGGCGATAATAAATACTGCTCGCGCCAATGCTGTACGTCAACCATTCACACTTCATTGCAACTAAAAGAAAAATACAAAGATATTCAGACTTACCATTTGTACCGCGACATCCGCACCTATGGCAAACAGGAATTGATGTACGCCGAATCTTCAAAACAAGGTGATTTGTATTTCAAATACGAAGAAAAAGAAATGCCTGTGGTGTCGGTTGATGGTAAATCAACTATCGTGAAGGTAAAAGATTATCTGACAGCTAAAAAAGAAATAGAAATCGAGGCTGACTTGGTGGTGTTGGTTACCGGCATGGTGGCGCGTGAAGATGCAATGACGATTTCGGAACTGTTCAAAATTCCAATTGGTCGCGATAAATTCTTCAACGAAATTCACCCAAAACTGAAACCGGTTGAAACGGTTATCAAAGGCGTGTACATTGGTGGAACTTGTCAAGGGCCAAAAAATGTAAGCGAATCGGTTCAATCTTCATTGGCAGGTGCTGCTAAAATTACGGCATTGCTCAAAAGTGGCACTGTGTCGGTTGACCCGATTATTGCCCGCGTGGATGCTGATAAATGTACCTGGTGTGGTAAATGTTCGGATGTGTGCGATTACACGGCTATCAAAGAAGTGCTTTTTGGTGAGAAACATGTAGCAGGTGTCAACAAAGCGGTTTGTACCGGTTGTGGAATTTGTGCTCCGGTTTGTCCTGAAAATGCGATAGAAATTGCTCAATATACTGATAACGAAATTGAATCAATGATTGACGGATTTATGATGGATTTTGATATCAAAGAAAAAGGAGCAGGCGAAGTTGTGGAAGTGGAAGAAGAAGGCAAAGTGGGTATGAAGGAATATCCATTGGTTTGGCGCGAAATTCTTGCCGGCATGACCGACGAGAAAAACACCATTCCGGAAATTGTTGCTAACACCAAACTTGCCGGCGAACTGGTAACTTTCCACCTGATGACCATGAACCGTTACGGTGTGGTTGTTCCGGCAGGAATGGATGCAAAAGAAACGTACTATTATTACAAGAGAAAATGACCCCCTGCCCCCAAATGGGGGTTCTAAGAAATCCGTTCAGAGATGATTCTAAAAAAATAAATAACTTGGTCTTTAGCCCCCATTAGGGGGTTGGGGGTCATTAAAAAATATATTATGTCAAGAGTAAATCCAAAATTTGCAACTGAATTATCAAAATATGGGTCGAGCGACTTCAACGCCTGTTTCAATTGCGGAAACTGTACGGCTACCTGTTCGCTTTCGACCACCGACAGTTCGTTTCCACGTGAAATGATTCGTTATACCACGCTTGGGTTGGAAGACGAAATTAAAGCCTCGCTGAAACCGTGGGAGTGTTATTATTGTGGCGAATGTTCGTCACAATGTCCACGTCAGGCAGAGCCGGGTGAGTTAATGATGTCGCTTCGACGCTACCTGACAGCTCAGTACGACTGGACAGGGCTTTCGGGGCTACTTTACAAATCATTATCATTGAGCATTGCTGCTTTCATTCTCACATTTGTGGGTGTTATGTACTTTGCTTTTTCGGTAGGATTTGAATTGGAGAAAATGGTACATTTCGGACACATGTTCGAAGCCATTGCCATTGGAACAGTGGGGTTAGTGATATTGCTGCCTAACGTGGCTCGTATGTGGTATTTTACCATTTTGAAACCCAAAACAAAAGTTTCGTTTACAAAATACCTGAAAAGCATAGGCGAATTGTTCATACACATGTTCACACAAAAACGTGCATTGGGTTGCGACGATAATCAATTCCGCTGGTTCGAACACTTTATTTTGGTAATCGGCTATTTATCATTGCTGTTTACAACAGTGGTATTGGACTGGTTTTCGTCGCCTTATTTGTTTGTAATAATTTTAGGTTACGTAATGAGCGCCATTGTGTTTGTAGTTACGGTCGATTTTGTCTCGAGTCGCATAAAGAAACAAAAAGAGGTAAGCAAACATTCGCAACCGTCTGATTTATTCTTTGTAATCTGGTTGTTTTTAATGGGATTAACAGCATTTTTGGTTCGTCTGTTTATCGACTTGGATATACTGGAAACGAATAAATGGCTATATATTTTCCACCTTACGGTTTTGGTACAATGGGCATTAATCATTGTTCCTTTTGGCAAATGGACACACTTCCTGTATCGTTCGTTTGCTATGTATTTTGCAAAGTTGAAGGAGAAATAGATGATTTGAAAATTTGAAAATGAAATAATTTGAAAATGAAAATCTGGCTGAATTTCCGAGAAGAGATTCAGCCGGATTTGTTATATATCAATTTCTATCTTTTAAATATACATTTCCCCTTTTTAAGATATTGTTGATGACACAAAAATTAGTTTCCAACCATAAATGGTTTTCTTTAAAATATAATCATAAAAACCATTCATCATTGATATTCGTAGTTGGTAAGCTGTTGGCCAATAATCACATTTAAAAATCAGAATTTCTTCATTTTCGTTTGCCCATGGATTAGCGAGCTTATATTTTTTAAATTCAGCTTTTGACATAATAATTACTCTTATATATGAAGGACAGATTGTTTGTAAAGCCCTATCATCGGATACTAAAAGCATTGTTCCGCGTATTTGGAGATTTTTGAAATCAACAGGGTTTTCTGATGATTTATTCAAAATGAACTCATAATCTCCAATACCTCCTTTCGCACTTTTAGTTTTATATTCTAAGAGTGCTTCATATACAGAGCTAAAGTTTTTTCTCTCACTTTTGAACCGTGGATTTGTATCAATATCATCCTGAATTCCGTCACCGTCAGTATCTTTGTTAAACGGATTTAAATTCATGTTTTTTTCTTCCAAATCAGTGAGGTTATCATGATCCGAATCTTTTGTTATCTCTTTCAGATTAAATGAAACCACTAAATTACTATCAAGAGTTTCAAATCTATTTCCAAAATCAAGAGGTAAACTCATATACCTTGTCTCACGAACAATATCAACCGGGATTTGGAGAACCGAATCATTAGCAAATAATGGAAATTTAGTATTTTCTTTAAATTTGTAGAAGTAATTATTGGTCAACCCGGTATAATATGTTTTATAAGTTAGTCCTTTATCTTCGGAGATGGCAAGGCTGATTCCGTTGTAACCAATAAAAGTGTTGTAATTATAAAGAATAACAATCTTGTTTTTATATGATCCGAAAGTCAAAAGCCAATATTTATTTTTGTACATAACAGAATCCATTCTAAAATATAAATCATCATCCTTTACAAAATTTAATTGCTTACGTAGGGTTTCGAACTCTTTTTTGTAGCCAGCAAAGGTATATTGGGTACCCTCTTTGGATACATGAATGAAATTATACGGTATTTTGCGAGCAAAATCTTTGCTCGCAGGTTTAAAGCTATAGTCATTCTTATGCAATTCATCAAAGTAATTCCTGGCTTCTGAGCTTTGATATAACCACTTAAATGGAATGTTGATGTATGAGTCAAAGAGAAATACTCCGATTGGGAACAGAATAATTGCAGATATTGTTATAAATATTCCTTTTTTGTATTTCATAAATTTATTGTTTGAGTTATTTTTAATTATTATTTAAAACAACATTTTTTTTCTGACAAATGAAATGGCAATTCGAACTTATAAAGTTTTCCAAATTAGAATCTATGAGCTTATTCTGGTTGTGGCTCTAATTCATTTTTGTTGTATTGAAGCTTTGTGTATTTTATTCCATAGAAATAAATGAATATTGCAGGGAAAACATTTAGTATTCCATCTAAAGTAACTGATATGTTATATTCCATATTGGGAGACCATATAAAAGCAGTGCTGAGAAATACCAATATTACACTTGTGATAAGAGCAAGCCAACCATGTTTTAATTTGTATATATCGTCAATTTTGCATATTCCATAATGAATAAAATATGCCATTATTAATATGAAAGGTATAAATCCCAGAAATAAATGAGTTGCGATTATAGACGAATCATCAATCGCTCCATTTTTAAGTCTCTGTTCATAGTTGCCATATACTATTAATACAGTAATCACATTTATACACCAACCAATCCCAAAAACAATTAAAGGGAGTAGTATTCTGATAACTAATTTTGTTCTTTTCAAAATAATTGGTTTTTGAATTAATTTATAATGCCACTAGCTCAAAATAATAATTCTAGAAGTTGTTTTTTCTACAGGCTGAAAGCCCTTCATATCCTAGCCCAATGGTAGAGCCACAGCGTGGCGACGCCTTGGGTAAATAAAGATTAGGTGTTTTTTTCTGCGGGCTGAAAGCCCAATATGATATTCATGGAAATGGGTTTTGAATAATTCATTTTACATTATGTTGCCCTTTCAGGGCGCAAATTTGGTTCTATATTTAACCCAAGGCGTTGTCCTTTCAGGACGTTGCCATTGGGCTAGGATATACAGGGCTTTCAGCCCGAAGATCCACCCCTTCTGACAAATGGAACTGCATTTGAGAAGGAAATGAAGTAGCTGAAATTTATTTTTTACATGTTTCTAAATAACTTTTTCTTGTCATTTTTTTCAACATTTCTATACTCGCATGATTTATTGGTTTCTCAGCCTCAACTTCTGCAATTTGTTTTTTGGCTTCGTTTTCTTTTCCTAGCATAATGAGTAAAAAAATACGGTTTATTTTGTATGTAACCTGTTTGATGGGTTTATCTGTATTTTTTATTTTTTTGTCATATAATTTCAAAGCATCAGAATAATACTCTTTAGCTTTGATTGAATCGTTCAGCATATCGTTTAATGTTCCAGCTGTGGTATAAGCTTCAACCAAATCCGGCTTTAATTGTATCTGCTTTTCAGCTGCTTTCAATGCCTTATCGTACTTTTTCTGCGACATATATACAGAAACTCGCACACCATAAGCGTTATATAAAGTCGAGTCTATCATAATCGCTTTATCCAAATAGATCAGTGCACTATCATATTTAAATGCACATGTACATTCAACAGCTTTATTCGTCAAGCTGACTGCATCCTGATTAAAAAGCTTGTTTTGTTCTGTTTTTCCGGTGCAAGAGCACAAAATCAATACAAGTAACATAAATTTATTAATGTGTCTCATGAAAAATTAGATTATTAGTTTTGTAGTAATGCAAAAAGTGAAATAAAAAAATTAATCCATATTCGCTTTTTCTAATAGCAGGTAAAGTTGGTTTGTTATAGGATTTATTGTAAAAGCTCCTTTTGCATTTCCAACACTTCCAAGTCCACCTTCACCATAACTTAAAGCTTCTGTTCTCTTAAGTCTTTCAATTGTCAAATCTAAAGAGAATTTATCCACATTAATATTTCCACTTTTTCCTAGTACTGAATCGTAAAAATCTCTTGAGCGGATTTCTAAATTAGATTCAAGATAAAACGAACTTGTATTTATGTATCTTTTGTTTATATAACGATATAGAACTTTAAAATTTGAAATGTCAATATCAGTCAATTCTTTTAAAGTTTTGATAATTATAATGTCATTATCATTAATGGGAGTTTTATCCTTGATTATCCTACCTGTAATAAGACCTAATAATGATGCAGATTTTAATGATCTTGATAAAATAGCATTATCAATTACATCGGCAACCCAATGAACATTGTCTGGATTGCTAAAATACTTTTGAAGCCTTAATATCTCATCGTCATCCAAATGATAATTCGTTGTAATGCATTTTGAATAACTTTTTAAAAAAGACTTAAATCTAAGTTTTTTACTTAACGAAATAATACTAAGAGTCGTTTTAATAGGTGCAATCAGATCGCCGAATGTATCAGTAAAGTCTTTAATGGGTTCTAAAGCCTTGTCAATAATATCATCTAAATTGGATATATTATTAATTGCTGTAGAAGTAAAATCAATTATCACATTTTTTTCTTTCATATTTTTTTAATGAGAAAATAATAGTTATAACTAAACTCTATTTGTAATTACGTACAATTACTTTTTTAACCCACCCTTCCGCTCTACCAGCACGTTGGGGTGGGTTTATAGAGTATTATTTAGCTTCTGTATTTGCCGAATCGTCATTTTTTGAATGACCTCTGCGTTGAGCAATAGCTGTATTGTATTGGTCGATGCGGTTATTCAGTTTTGTTACAAAAGTAGCATACTTAGCATCTCCGTCGATGGTTATAAAAGCATTGATGCGGTCTACAATGGCATTGTAGCTGTCATCTGTTTCCGCGCGAGCTGCTTTCATGTTCATAGCCGGTTTCAGGTCGTCTTCGTTGTTTCGGTTTTTCACAAGTGCAACAAATGCGCTTTCGGTAGCTTCTATCTCGGTCAGCCAATCGGTTAGTCCCAGCGTGGCGATGTCAGTCGCAGCCGCTTTGAGTGCCGTAATGTAGCTTTCCTCTGCCGTAGTTTGTTTTTCGTTCGACAAGCGTGTCACGTCGCTAAACTTTTCATTAATCAGGTCGATGTTGTAAGCAGCTTGCACCACAGCCGGATTAAAATGATGCAACATACCTTTTACTACTTTGAAAAATCCGCGGATTGGTTTGTCCCGCGCTTCGTCAGCAGCATTTACCCGCACCGTGAATGAGTTCTTTTGAACCAAGTCAAGTACCGATTTTTCCACAGCCAGTTTAAGTTTGTGGTCGCCCGATTGTTTCTCAATATTGAGCACCGCAGCACCACTCTCAGTAATGTAATCGTCCAAGTAGGTATTAAGTCCCGTGTGTTCTTCGTTTTGAAGTTCCAATAAATGATTTTTTTTAATAAACATAGAATTTTAAATTTATATGTTAATAAAACGGTTAAAGAAATATCCTTATGTTGGAGAAACGATAAGAAACGAATAAAAAATAGGTTCTCGTTAATGAGAAAGTTGTTTTCAAGCATGTAAAATAGGTTCTCGTTAACGAGCCAATGCACTTATTGATGAAATACCCTTTCTCAATACAGAGAAAAGGTATTTCATTGGTGAAATGTGCTTTCTCCGGTTAGAGCTTACATATTACGGACAGAAAAATCTGTTTCTCAATGCAGAGACAACTCATTTCGACTAAATTAGCCGTTAAACTAAAATTAAAACGATAACTACCGCCTATATATTTAACTGGTCAAAGATAGAAATTATTTATTAAAATAAACAATACAAATAGAATATTACAAAAATATGTTAGTTCTGCTTTAATAAAATAAAACTCTACAAATATTTTAAACCAGAAAACACACAAAGAGAATACCAAAAGTAGATACCTATCAGTATTAAAAAAAAAGATTCGCTAATAATGCATTCAGCATTATTAGCGAGTCTTATATTGTTCATTTTTTGATTAGGGAAAGTAGAATTATGATGTAAAATTATTGAGGGGGGGGTATAAAACTCTTCAAAGTTTGAATGGCACTGAAAAAACAGTTTCTTTTTTAGAGCTAGATTATAAATCGCAAATTAAAAACACTACTTATTTGCTTAGAACAAGTAGATTTAATTTGTTTAATCATTGTATCACTAAATTTCAAAATCACTCGACTTAAATACCTTACAATGATCCCCATCCCAATAGCTATTGGGTGGGGATACAAAGTAATTGTAGCATTTTTAATTTTAAAAAGTTAAATGTGTTGTTTGTATTTAATTTCAACATCTCACTTCTTAAGTAATACTTCGTTAATCGCTTGTTTAAATGAGTCTTTCGGCATTGCACCTTGTGACATTTGTGGTGCGCCAGTCATTGGACAGAACAAAACCGATGGTATACTGCGGATTCCGAATGCACCTGCAAGTTCTTGTTCTTCTTCTGTATTGATTTTGTAAATGTATATTTGTCCATCATATTCCTTGGCTAATTCTTCCAAAATTGGCGCAATAGTTTTACAAGGACCACACCATGAGGCATAGAAATCGATAATACAAGGTTTGTCACCCAAATACTTCCATTCGGTTGGATTGGTTTCGTAATTAGCTACTTTTGCTAAGAATTCTGCTTTTGTTAAATGAATTGTTCCCATCTTTTTTACTTCTTTTGAATTATTAATTTCTTCTGTTTGCTTTTCTATATTTTTACCGGCACATGCCGAAATTGTGTAAGCAAATAATATGCTTAGATAAATAAGTTTCCTCATATATTGCGATTGATTATAAAGTAATTAAAGTGCACAACCCCAAATTGAGGGTTCGACTTTCTTTATTTCTCTATTTTCTGCCTGTTCATCTTTTCTTTCAGGAAACCCGAGTGTAACCAGAATTTCTGCAATTTGAGTCCGTGTTACTTCATCGGTATGCAAAACCTCAATTTTTCCTTCAATCCGATCCATTTCAGCCCCAAAAATTCCCTGTAATGTTCCCAGTGTTTTCAATACCTTATTGTTACAGGTCATACACTCCGATTTTGAAATTAAAAATGTGCTGTACATATTATTTCGTTTTATTAGGTTCGTATTTTTCTGTTTTAATGAGTGGTTTATTTTCATTAGTATAATTTGCGGAACAGCTTCCACCCGCACAACTTAAATTAAATATAGCCTGAACAGCCAATACTATGCATGCAAAAAGGTAGATAAATTCACCGTTGTAAAAATATGCACCACCTAAACTTCCAGCTAATATAATGCGAATTATCCGCGAAATACCCCAACCTTTAAAATAATTTTTAATTTGTTCCATGTTCTTTCTTTTTAAACAGATCTAAAAATAAATAGCCCAGCAATGCACCATAAATTATAGTTATATAAGGATTTGAAGTAATTGGACAAGTTCCGGTTGAACATCCAATATAATAGTAATATGCAAATCCGGCTATGCCTCCTACCAATATGCCTATTATTTTAAGAAGATTGTTTTTTAGATACTTTTTCATTTAGAACGCTGTCGTTTTAATAGATAAATATTTCATGTACATATATACATGTATTCATACAAAGTTGAAAATAATATGAGTTTATACGCAATTACAAGTTTTTATACAATCAATAATCTGTGCAATTTGTTTGTTTTTGAGGGAATAATAACAATTTTTACCGTCTCTTCTACAATTTAATATACCTTTTGCTCGCATATCGGTAAGATGGTGCGAGAGTAAAGACTGTTCGCATTGTAATTGCTCGACTAATTCTGAAACATTCATTTCTTCCTTCACCGATAACAAGGAAATAACACATAAACGAGTGCCATTTGATATGGCTTTTAAAGTATAAGCCGCCTCATCCATTTTTATTGCATCCGGTTTTTCTATCATAGTTTTAAACTTTCCACAAATATATGAACATATATTCATACAACAAAAACTTCTTCAGATTATTTAAGAAAAAAGTATTCGAAATGATAAGTAAGAAAAAAAATCCTATAGTTTACTGACATTTTTAGATATTAATTTTAAAGAATTTGGTATCTTTGTAAGCTAAATTTCAAAAAATGAGTCATTCGATTACAAAAATATGCACAGACTTTATTTCTGAACTTGATACTGCTATAGGCAATCAGGTCGCGGAAAGTATTTTTGTGCTCACAGATGACAATACACATAAGCTTTGTTTGCCAACTTTATTACTCTCCGAAAAATTAAAAGGTTGTCATGAGATTTGCATTCCCAGTGGCGATGAAAATAAGAATATTAATTCGGCGCTGGAGATATGGAAATACTTGAGCGAACATGGTGCTACACGTAAATCGTTGATGCTTAATGTGGGTGGCGGTATGATTACTGATATTGGCGGGTTTACTGCTTCTACATTTAAGCGAGGACTACGTTATATCAACGTATCTACTACATTATTGGGGGCAGTGGATGCGGCTACAGGTGGAAAAACTGGTATCAATTTTTCAGGATTAAAAAATGAAATTGGTGTGTTTGCACCAGCTGATGCAGTGTTGATAAATATTGATTTTTTCAAAACTTTGGATGCCGAAAATTTACGTTCGGGCTATGCCGAAATGATAAAACATGCGCTAATTGACACGAAGGAAGAGTGGCAAAAAGTATTGAAATACGATATTGAAAAATTTGATTTAGAGGAGTTAAGACCTCTGCTTATCAAAAGTTTTCGTATTAAGGAACGCATTGTTGCCGAAGATCCATTCGAAGCTAATATTCGAAAAGCATTGAATTTGGGTCATACATTTGGGCATGCATTCGAAAGCTGGTCGTACAAAACGGAAAAACCAGTCTTGCATGGGTATGCTGTAATGTGGGGCTTATTGTGCGAATTGTATTTGTCGCACGTAAAGCTTAACTTTCCGAAGGACGAATTGTTGCGACTAAAGTATTTGATAAAAGAGCATTACGGGAAATTTGAGTTTCATTGTCAGCAATACGAAATACTTTTTGAATTAATGACACACGATAAAAAAAACGATTCGAAAGAAATAAACTTCACTCTTTTGGGTGATATAGGTGATATAAGAATCAATCAAACTGCTACGAAAGAGGAGATTTTTGAGTGTTTTGATTGGTTTAGAGAAGGCTGAGAATATGAAAAAGACATTAATAATTGGTGCAAGTAGTAAACCTGAGCGTTATGCTTATTTGGCTGCTGAAAGATTGCTGGCTCATGGTCATTAAATTGAATTGTTGGCTAAACGACCGGATGTGGTTTTTGGAAAGATTATTGACACTGAGAAAAAAGCATTTAAAGATATTGATACGGTAACATTATATCTATCGGCACAATATCAAGCTGAATATT
>Ga0302215_10003278_pt1 | contig 10932 bp, 4 predicted proteins | sample II_Fen_N3_1_FD_194580 | JGI IMG/M metagenome (GOLD analysis project Ga0302215, IMG submission 194580) | Peat permafrost microbial communities from Stordalen Mire near Abisko, Sweden - II_Fen_N3_1 | ecosystem: Environmental > Terrestrial > Soil > Wetlands > Permafrost | place: Sweden: Abisko... | reverse complement strand
ATCTCTTATTTTTTCAAGTTTTTCTTCCGGTTTTGCCTGTGCCACAAAATCGCTTACACCCGCTTCGGCCGCAATCGCTGCAGCTGTCATCGGGTTGTCTCCTGTAATCATTACCGATTTTATGCCCATCATATGAAGTTGATGTAGTCTTTCTTTAATACCCTGTTTTAGAACGTCTTTTAAACGAATTACACCTAGAACTTTTCCGTTTTCAGCAACTACAAGAGGTGTTCCACCCTGCCCTGCAACTTTTTCAAAGGCTAGCCTTACTTCTTTTGGAAACTCAGCGCCGTATGTTTTAGCAAGGTTTTCAATAGCGTCAACCGCGCCTTTTCTAATTTTATGCTCACCAAAATCAACCCCACTCATACGAGTTTCAGCACTAAATTCAATAAAATCTGCACCTTCAGGAGCTTTTATTTCAGAACCTCTTAAATGCAACAGTTCTTTCGCCAAAATTACAACGCTTCTACCTTCTGGCGTTTCGTCAGCCAAAGATGAAAGCATTGCCGCTCTGGCAAGTTCTTCTTCTTTAACTCCGTTTGCGGGAATAAATTCAGTCGCCAGCCTGTTTCCTAATGTAATTGTCCCTGTTTTATCAAGTAATACTACGTTTACATCCCCTGATGCTTCAACAGCTCTACCGCTGAGTGCAATTACATTGTGGCTTAACAGTCTATCCATACCCGCGATTCCAATAGCAGGAAGTAATCCACCGATTGTTGTTGGCATCAAGCAAACTAACAGTGCAATCAATACTGGAATGGCAATCGTTACAGCCATATAGCTTGCATAGAATTTTAAAGTAATTACTACCACTAAGAATAGAACAGTAAGTCCTATTAAAAGGATTTCAAGAGCTATTTCATTAGGCGTTTTCTGTCTTTTTGCACCTTCGACCATTTTTATCATTTGGTCTAAGAATGTTTCACCAGGATTTGCCGTTATTCTTATTTTTACACTACCAGATAGAACCTTTGTTCCGCCAGTAACACCGCTTTTATCTCCGCCTGCTTCTCTCACAACAGGTGCTGACTCACCTGTAATCGCGGATTCATCAACGAGTGCTACACCTTCTGACATTTCACCATCACAAGGAATTATTTCGTTATCTGCAACTAAAACAATATCACCTTTTCTAAGTGATAAAGCAGGGATGACTTGAATTTCACCGTTATCAAGAACTTTATTTGCAAAAGTTTCACTTCTTGATTTTTTAAGTGATTCAGCTTGTGCTTTCCCTTTGCCTTCAGCCAAAGCTTCTGCAAAGTTAGCAAAAATTACCGTAAACCAAAGCCACAAAGAGATTTGTAAATCAAAACTATATGGTTGACCTTTTATTATATTGTAAATTGTTATCGCTGATGTAATCACAGAGCCGATTTCAACAATAAACATAACTGGACTTCTCAACATTGAAATTGGATTTAGTTTTAAAATAGAGCCTTTTATGGCTTCTTTCATAAATTCGGGTTTAAATATACTAGAATCTTTCATTAGAACAACCCTCCCGCACTCATTAACAATTTCTCAAGTATTGGTCCCAAAACCATTACAGGGAAGAAGGTTAATGCTCCTACCACTATAACAACGCTTACAAGCATTACAACAAATAGTGGGCTTGCCGTTGGGAATTTAGCCTCATCAGGTACAAATCTTTTCTTAATCAAAGACCCCGCAATTGCCAAAGATGGGATGAGCGTTCCAAAACGTCCCACTAACATTGCAAAAGCTATCGTAAGGTTATAAAACGGAGTATTTGCATTTAAGCCTGCAAATGCTGAACCATTATTTCCAGCTCCTGATGCGAACGCATATATAATTTCAGACAGCCCGTGCGGACCTGCATTATTCAAGCTTGATAATCCTATTTGATTTGTTGAAGCAATTGCCCCGAATATCAATTGAATTATAGATGGTAAAATTAAAGCAATTACCGCCATAATCATTTCATAAGGCTCGAGCTTTTTACCAAAAATTTCAGGTGTTCTCCCTATCATTAAACCGACCAAGAACATTGTTAAAATTGCATATAAAATCATTCCGACCAAGCCGCTTCCGACTCCGCCAAAGATGACTTCGCCAACCATCATATTAAACATAAAGACAAGTCCTGTAATCGGCATCATTGAATCATGCATAGCATTTACCGCCCCGCATGAAGTCACGGTAGTGGATTGACCAAATAAAACAGAGTTTAAAATCCCAAATCGGACTTCTTTTCCTTCCATATTCAATCCGTGTTCGATACCTAATTTGGACAAGAATGGATTGCCGTGGTACTCAGACCAAAGTGCAACGGCAAGCCCTATTAAATATAATATAGCCATAGCCGCAAATATCGCCCAACCTTGTCTGCGGTTGTTTATCAACACACCAAAAGTAAAAGGTAAAGCAGCTGATATGATTAAAAGCCCTAAAATATGCATATAATCAGTCATTGGAGTTGGGTTTTCGTACGGATGAGCAAAATTGGCATTAAAATAGCCACCACCATTTGTTCCAATTGTTGTTATTGCCGATTGAGATGCGATAGAACCTTGAGCAATAACTTGTTCTTGTCCTTGAATAGTTTTAACTTTAGTATATGGATTAAGGTTCTGAATCGTACCTTGCGATACAAAAATAAGTGAATACAAAATAGATAAGGGTAGCAATATATAAACAATCGCACGGGTTAAATCTACCCAAAAGTTACCGATTGTCCAAAAATCTCCTACTTTTTCTTTTTTAGTGAAGGCTCTTAAGAACGCTATTGCAACTGCAATTCCGATAGCTGCCGACAAGAAGTTTTGAACCGTCATACCAAGCATTTGAGTTAGATAGCTCATAGTGTTTTCACCAGCGTATGCTTGCCAGTTGGTGTTAGTAACGAAAGAAACAGCAGTATTAATTGCAGTATCCCATCTTACAGCACCAAAACCCTGAGGGTTAAGCGGTAATAAATGTTGCAGTTCTTGTAAAGCAAAAAGCCCTATAATTCCTAAAACACTCAAAATAATAAGACTGAAAGAATAATCCTTCCAGTCCATTTCTGTAGTTTCATCAATACCAAATAATTTATATAACAATTTTTCAATCGGTCGCAATATAAAAGAAAGCAAGGTTTTCTCACCCTTAAACACCTTCGCCATATATTCGCCTAACGCAAGAGCGATAATTGTTAAAATCGCCAAAAATAACGTTAGTTGTAATAATATTATTCCCATAATCTTCCTTCTGATTTCTGTATGAAATATCTCTATTGTGGATATTAGAGCTTTTCAATTATCTATTAAGTCATAATCATAATAAGTTGATACAGTATATTATTCTCCAAATATTTTAGTTGTCAATATTTTGAAAACATATGTATAGGGAAAAAATAAAAAACGAAAAAACACCCTTATAAATTGAGTTTGCACTTTCAATAACTATTTATTTCAGAGCTCAAAAGAATTTGTATATTGAACCCCAAAAATCAAGCTATACATTGTCTTCGGCTCGTGTAATTTCAAGGATTGAGCAAAAAAAAGAATTTTGCCGAAGCGAGTTGGAAAAAGCTTTGGGTTTAAACGAAGGACAAGCCTACTGGTTTATAAAAGATCTGATTAAAAAAGAGGTAATAACGCGTACGAAACGCCGTGTCTCAAAAATAGGTAAAGGTCAAAGGCAAGTGATTTATAAATTTATAAAATAAAATACTAATACTATAAGCTTTTCATCCCACAGCCCTGGGGCTAGTAAGAGGAATCCAAACTTTTTATGAGGGGAATATTGAATTTAACTACTTTTGCCAATGTGGAAAGAGTTAATTGCATAAGATATTATACTACCCGATTGGGCTATTTCCCTTAATAAAACTACATTATCAATATGCCAAAAAGCTTGATAGAGTTATAATCAGTGGAAGCTGGACGTGGGAATTATTGTTAAATTAGGTTTCTAGGCAAGCAGTTATGTACGAAAAGAGTAAAAAATGGCAACTTACACCGACACAAAGAGTGAAAACAGATTAGAATCCACGACAACCTCGACAACAACAGATGCCTCAATTTTAAGCTCAAATGACATTTTAAAAGGTCTTGCAGGTGACGATAATTATTATATAGATAGCATTAAAGATGTTGTTTCGGAATCAGCCAACACTAAAACCATCAATTATGGAATAGATACAATTTATTTTGATAGTAAATTTGATATTGGAACCTCAAAATCTTATACCTTATCTGCAAATATTGAAAACCTTAATTTACAAACCTTGAATTTATCTACAATTTTGACTGAATATAAATTGACTGCTTTAAATAAAAATAAATATATTATTAACGGAAATGCTTTAGCTAATACAATATATACAAGTGACAGTTCAGCTGATTATATAAAAATAATTGCGGGTAATGGCAATGATACCGTTTATGGTGGAATCGGTAATGACGAAATAGACGGTGGGCTGGGTAGCGATTCAATTAGTGGAGGTGTTGGAGACGACACGTTATTTGGTGGCGCTGACAAAGTTGAAGATGTTTTAGAGGGCGGGGATGGAAATGACACTTATATAATTTGTGATACAAATGATGTACTTAACGACACATCTGGTTCTAATGCTTTAATGTTGGATAAATCATTTAATTCAAAACTTTTTGACTTGAATACTATATATGGTAATTGGAGCATTTCTAAGATTGATGCATCAAATACTTCACATGCAATGACCTTTAACGTAGAAGCAACTGGCAAATCGTTTGTTGGAACTAAATATAATGATATTTTTATATTTAGCGCGGATGATTATATTAATAGTTCTACAATTGACGGTGGAAATGGAATAGATACAATTAAACTTGCGGTACCAGATGGTGGTTTAAATACTATTTCTAAATTAGATTTAAATAATTATAATTCCATAGAGAATATAGATGCGACTTATGCTTATGGTACAACTCTTATAGGAAATTCATTATCAAATATAATTAAAGGCAGTGATTGGGATGATACAATTGATGGAGGTGTTGGTGCTGATAATTTAATTGGCGGCTGGGGACGTGATACTTATTATGTCGACAACATAAGCGATAAAGTAATCGAATATTATAACAGTGATGTTGAATATAACATTGACGAAATAATATTAAAAAGCAATTTCGATTTTGGAACATCCTATAAATATACTCTTGCTTCTAATGTTGAAGTACTTGATTTAGCCGAGCTTGTATTAACTGATGAACAACAAACCAAGTTTGCAAAGACCAATCTTTCGATTTATGGAAATGGTTCTGCAAATGCTATAAGAGTAAATGATACATATGCAGATTATATTAATATCTATGCAGGAGCCGGAAATGATGCTATTTACGGTGGATTAGGAAACGATTATATAGACGGCGGAAGCGGGATAGACCTTTTGTATGGCGGAGCCGGAAACAATACCCTCTTAGGCGGAGCTGGAAATGATTGGTATGTAATAGATAGTACAGAAACATCAACAACTATAACAGATACCTCAGGCAACGATACAATAGAGCTCATTTCACCAAAAAATGGAGAGTTTGCATTAACAACATTTTCATTAGAAAATTATAGGCAAGTAGAAAATATTTATGCTGAAAACTTATCAGGTTTAAATCTTGTCGGCAACTCTTTAAATAATTCCATTTTTGGGGCAACAGGCTCTACTATTGCGGGAGGGAAGGGCAATGATACAATAGTAAGTTACGGAGGAAACACTCTCAATTTTTATGAAGGTGACGCAAAAGATTTACTTCAAGCCTATAATGATGCTGATATTATTAATATAGATACGAATACGGGAATAACAAAAAATGACCTATTGTTCTATACTGACGCCTCAGGGAATTTTTATATTGATTATACAGATAATGGTATTGGTAAAGATGTAATTAAAATCGATAATGATTATAACGTAATTGCTACGATAAAAATCGGAAGTAAAACAATAACTGCTGAAACATTATTATCTTATTTGGAAGACCTTGGAGGCTATACTAATCTTAGTGCAAAGGCAATCGCCAATTTGAAATTAGCAAATAAAACAGGACAAGCAGGCCATTTATATTCAACTTGGACAGGCGAGTCTACATACAATATTACTGGTTCAGAAACAGTCAAACTAAACGAGGATGCGGATAAAGAAATAGATACATTAAAATTAGTTGCTAATTCGAATGGAACTTTTGTTGCAACAAGTCCATTATTCTCTGATAGCAAAACTGTTTCTATTGAAGCATTATCTCAAAATGCAAATACAATAGAGAATATTAATGCTTCGTCCATAACGTCTACTGATTTAACTCTTATCGGTAATGATTTAGATAATACAATCACAAGCGGTTATGGGGTTGATACACTTGAGGGTGGCTTGGGTAATGATACTTACATTATAAACAACATAAATGCAAAAATTATAGAGGACTCTGATGCAGGAATAGATACAGTGTCCTTTGGAAATAATTCTATAACGACATATTCATTAACTTCTAATGTCGAAAACTTAAGCGAATCTTCAAACACTTCCTCACTAAATATAACTGGGAATAGTCTGTCGAATTGCATAACAACTGGCTCAGGTAATGACACAATTGATGGTGGCGGTGGCAATGATACGCTTATAGGGGGACTGGGAGATGATACCTATTATTTAGATATAAATAGCAATATTATTGAATTAGCATATGGCGGGAGAGATACAATAAAACTAAAGAGCGATTTTTCTGGAACAGTAGTTAATTTATCAAATTATGCTAATATTGAAAATATTGATGCTTCATTAAAGACTTCTGCGCTAACGCTCACTGGTACTTCGTCAGCAAACATTATAAAGGGCGGCTCAGATAATGACACCATTGATGGTGGTACTGGGGCTGATACACTTATCGGAGGACTTGGCAACGATACATATATTATTGATGATGTAAAGGATATAATTACAGAAACGGCTGGTGGAGGAACTGATACTGCAAAGTTGAGCAACAGTTCTGTGCTTAAAAATCTTTCTATTGCAAATTTTGATAATGTTGAAAATATAGATTGCTCATCAAGTGCTTCAGCGCTAACGCTTACAGGTAATTCATCAGTAAATACAATCAAAGGTGGGTCAGGGAATGATACTATTGATGGTGGCACTGGAGCTGATACCCTTATCGGAGGATTAGGTAACGATACATATATTGTTGATGATGCAAATGATGTGATTACAGAAGCTTCAAGCGCAGGAACTGATATTGTCGAACTAAGTAGTAGCTCATCGCTTACTGGTCTTTCTTTGGCAAGTTATTTAAATGTTGAAAATATAGATTGTTCATCAAGTGTTTATTCTTTAACTTTGACGGGTGATAATTTTGCCAACACAATTAAAGGTGGAACAGGTAATGACTCCTTAGATGGTGCTGCAGGTAATGATACTTTAGATGGTGGCAATGGCAATGATACTCTTTTGGGTGGCGATGGCAACGATAGTCTCATCGGCGGAAATGGCAATGATTATTTAAATGGCGAAGCGGGAAGCAACCAATTATATGGTGGAGATGGCAATGATACTTTAGTCGATGTTGAGGGAACAGATATACTTAATGGTGGCTTAGGAGATGATACATATGTTGTTGATACTTGGTTTGACGAACAGTCTGTTAATATAATTGATGATGGAGGAAATGATACAATAAAAACGAATGGCCTTTCTTTCGTTAGTATAGCGTTTTCGGTTGCTATACAAAAGATTGAAAACATTGATGCATCTGCCAGTACAATCAATGTATACTTGCGCGGTAATTATTCAAATAATGTTCTTATCGGTGGGGATGGAAATGATACTTTTGAAGGTATAATGGGGAGGGATACATTAATTGGTGGAAAAGGCGATGATACATATATTTTGCGTGACAACACTGATACAATTATAGAAAATTCAGATGGAGGAATAGATACAGCAAAATTGGATTATGATTTTGATGATTATTCAACAACGTTTTCTTTGGCGAATTATTCTAATGTTGAAAACATAGATGCATCATTAATCACCACTGTTGGCTCCGGATTGCAACTTACTGGAGATTCAGGAAATAATTTAATTATAGGTAGTAGAGGAGACGATAGTCTCGATGGCGGAGGAGGGAATGACACACTTGTTGGTGGTGCTGGTTATAATTATTATTATTTAAAAGATAACAATACTACTATTATCAGTGGTACCGGAGAAGATGCAATACGTCTAAAAAATGAATATTCTGATACTATATTTGATTTATCGGATTATGCAAATATAAAAAAATTAGATGCCTCATTAATGACTTCAGGAATAACCCTTATAGCCGGTTCTACAGTTGGTGCTAGTATAAGAGGAGGGTCTGGTAACGATACTATTTTAGGAGGTTCAAACATTAGGGGAGGAAAAGGAAATGATACGCTTGTAGGGGATGATACTTCAAATACTTATGTTTTCTATAAAGGTGATGGAAAAGACTTAATCACATCAGCTGACGCTGCTGATACTATTTATATAGAATCATATCCGGGAATTGCAAAAACTGACTTGCTATTCTACACAGATTCTGAAAATAATTTCTATATAGATTATACAGATAATGGTATTGGGACAGATGTTATCGAAATCTCAGCCGGTAATTATGATAGTAGTGCAACGATTAAGTTAGACAGGTACTCTATACATATAAACTCCATAATTGAACAATTAAGTGCGACAGGAACCGCAAACCTCAGTGCATCAGCTATATCTTCATTAAGCGCAACAATAGAAACAACACAATATGCAGCCTTAACAACCGCTTGGCAATATCATTAAATATAAATTTATGTGTAAATAAAGTATAGCTTATTTAAGCGACTTAAAAATAGACAAAAGTGTTTATTTAAGATTGCAAAACCCTCATATAACTACTCTAGTGCTAAAGTTATTTTGGATCAATTTGAATAGGGAGTATTTTTATTATAAGAAATTGCGTTCAGAAAAAGCATTCTGTTAAATTTAGTGCCGCTTGAGCTAAAAGCGTGTGAATATAGAAAAATTTGGAGCGGGAAAAGTGCAGTAATCTAAGTTGTAAAGGGATAAGAATGGATGAGGAATGATGAATCTATCTTTTTAAATTTTAATATTTTGGTTCAAAATCAAAAAAGCTCTATTTAGTACGTTTGCGGAAGTCTTGAAAAAGCCATAAATGAAGTTATATATGTGTTTTAACCTTTCATGGAATTGGTCGAGAGAGCTAATAGAATTTGTATAGGGAAACCAAAAAATCAGGCTATACGTGCATCTTCGGCTCGTGTAATTTCTTGGGTTGAGCAAGAAAATGAGTTTTCTAGAGGAGCCATGGAAAAAGCTCTGTGTTTGACATTAGCTCAATCAGAATGGCACATTAAAGAATTGGTCAAAAAAGGCATAATAAAACGCACAAATAAATTTGTTTACAAGGTCGGTAAGGGCCGAAGACAAGTTGTTTATATGTTAATTAAATAGACTAAATTACGTAGATTTGGCTTCAATTTTGCATCGGTTTATTTTTTAAGTTTACTGATTACCGTTTTAAGCATTTTTTCAATCTGGTTTGATCTTTCAGAATCTACTATATGATATTGTGCCGGAAGCATTGATTTTATTTTGTTTTCTTGCAAAATATTTTTTAGAAATGCTTCAATTTTCTTGAATTCATAGGACGAATATTTTTTACCCATTGGTTTGATATCGTCTTTAGCATACAATCGAATGAGGTCATTTACAACGTTTAATGGGTTTTTATCCGCTCTATATGTATGATATATTAATCTATATTTTATTTTAACTAAATCTTTTTCAAGCTTTTGAGGTGCTACTCTTGCTCGTTCCGCATTTGATTTTATTTTTATGTCAATCCAAGCAACCCTATGAGGCTGAATCGCTTCATTGTTTAATTTAGAAGGATCTTTTGTTTTGAAAATTATAGTTGAGCCAAAATCAGTTGCACATCTTTGCATGATATCTTTTAATCCGTCGATATTCTCAAAAGTGTTCATTGTTGGATTTATTAGTGATTCAAATCCTTCTACATGGATTAAAGTTCTCTTTTTTGTTTTTGAGAAAATTTCCTTTGCCGCGTTTAACTGATCCCAGAGCTCGTCTTGTAAAATCTCTCTATCGGCGTTTGCGACCTTTACAAAATTACAATCTGAATTCTCTTTTGTCCAAGTGATTAGCTCATTCGGAAGGTCATCGCTTTTCCCGACCAACATAATACAATTTGGCATTTTAACTTTATTGCCTTTTAGTTCTAAATCGGTTAAATCTGCAAATTTCTTGAATAATAGATCCTTTACTTTTTGTTTTTCTTGTTCTAATATTATCATTTTTTTTGATAATATATTTTTTTTGTTTGCCGCTATTTCTTGCCTTTCATAATAAGCTGCTTCTAAGTCAGGAATTACTTTTGCTACTTCTTGAACATGTTTTTCAGGTGCTTGTGTAAAGAAATAATCAAAAAAATCATATCTGTTTCTTATACTTCCTAAAAGTCGATTTTTCCATTCATTTCCTCGCTCAAACATATTGCTTCTAGCATCAGATATTTCTCTGTCAGTGAAATATCCTGACGGGAAATAGTTTGCAGTAAATGCAATTTTAGCCATTTGAGTCTTTGATTGCTTTATATTCTCATTTTGAGTTATTTTATTAATCTGCATTTATTTAATTCCTTTTTTCTATTTTACAAGCATTTTAATAGCACGTTTAAAAATGCTTTCTAGGTCTTGGTTTACTTCGTTGATAAAGTAAAAGTTGTCAATAAAGTTTTTAAATACCGATTCAACGCTTTTTGCTTCATAAGAAGTGTAGCCTGGCTTTAAAGTTTTTCTTTCATCAGCTGCGAATAGAGTAATGAAATCGTTCATGACATTCATTGGTCTAGATTCTGCTCTCGCCTCCGTCAATCTTTTTACTATTGCCTCCGT
>Ga0302215_10003277_pt1 | contig 10932 bp, 11 predicted proteins | sample II_Fen_N3_1_FD_194580 | JGI IMG/M metagenome (GOLD analysis project Ga0302215, IMG submission 194580) | Peat permafrost microbial communities from Stordalen Mire near Abisko, Sweden - II_Fen_N3_1 | ecosystem: Environmental > Terrestrial > Soil > Wetlands > Permafrost | place: Sweden: Abisko... | reverse complement strand
AGAAACATCCGCTTGTGGTGATTGTAATGGATGTGAGATTAAAAAAGAAATTACAAAAAACCTGAAGCCAGTTGCAAAGAATCCGGCAACATGCGGTTCTAAAGATCCGGATACCTGTGGCTGTACACCAAAATGAGGAATATACGGGTATTGTAGTTGTTTTTACTTATATTCTTTACCTGTCACAAAAAGACCTTAATTAAAATAAAAAGAATCTGTACCAGACAACGGTACAGATTCTTTTCTTTTGCTATCAATCATTAGACTGGCTGATTGACTAATGGTGGCAAGGGTTAAATGAGTAGAATTGTAATTTCTTGCTTTATTTAGTGACTTTTACCAATTTGTTGCCATTAAATTCATAAAATAACGGTACACCGGTTGGTATCTCCAGTTTCAGGACTTCTTCCTGAGACAGGTTTTCAATAAACATCACGATTGATCGAAGGCTGTTGCCGTGAGCTGAAACCAGTACGTTTTTACCTGCCTGGAGATGTGTCAGAATGTTATCTTTGAAAAAGGGGATGGTACGCTCGGCAGTATCTTTCAGACATTCGCCACCGGGAGGTGCAATGTCATAGCTACGTCTCCATAAATGCACCTGATCGTCTCCATAAATGGCAGCAGTTTCGGCTTTGTTCTTTCCCTGCAGTTCACCGTAGTAGCGTTCATTCAAATGCCAGTCGCGGTACACAGGTATTATGTTCTGGTTCATGGTGTCATTGTAAATGGTGGTCCATTCACCCATTTTCCCATCTGTGTGGATCACAACCGGTGTTTTTTCGCTTTTATTCCCTGCCAGGGCAATCATAGCTGTTTCGATGGCACGTATTTGAACCGAAGTATAAATCACATCAAATTCAATACCGGCTAATTCTTCACCTGCATGAATTGCTTCCGCAATTCCTTCCTGCGAAAGAGGTACATCCACCCAACCTGTAAATACATTTTTTTTGTTCCATACGGATTGCCCGTGACGGATTAATATTAGTTTAGCCATAAAGTAAGTTGGATTAAATTAAATTTCTTTATACTCATTTAAACAAGCGGGATGCATTTTTGTTTTGATGAAAAGGTATATTAATGCCTGTAAATAATGTATGAATACTGATATTCCATTGATTTGAATTCTTTAATATGCCTGTTTAATCAGACATTAATCCACAAGTGAATAATAAATAGTTTTGGTTTTTTTTGGGGATTATTGAAAAGGGAAAATGGAATTGCCCAAGATTAAAATTTTTTTTTTTAGTTTCAACATAAAAAACAAACGATCCCAATCTAAACAATTGAAACCGTCAGGTATTTTGTATTTACAGATAATCGTATAATTAAAATCAACTTTTAGGTTGCTCTGAGAGCGAATTTATTATTAGATTACACTGTTTATTATTTCGTGTATTTTCTTTTCCGGACGATCTGATATCCGATACCAGCCAGCAGTAACAACCCTACAGGAACCAACACGTTGATTAACTGCCAGGTAAATCGATCTTCATTTATAATCCGTTTATTCAATAGTCTTAGTTTCAAGGTACGCGATCGTAATTGCATCCAACCATCCGTATCGGTCAGGTAAAGTATGGCGTTGAGAATGAAATCTTTATTTCCGAACTGTTGGTTCATATACCTGTCATATCCAAGCGGAATGGCAGTACTGTCTTTTGCGGTTATCACATTCCGGATAATATCACCATCGGCAACTACAATTTGCCGGGTATTGAAGCTTTGTTTTTTAACCGGAAATGTATTCGTCAGTCCTTTAGGAGTCATTCTGTTCGCAAAATCAGATTCAAAGATTCCTTCCATAGCTACAGCTACAGGTACATAACCTACATTGAAATAGGTTTTATCGCCGGCATTTATCTTTTGACTCAGATCAATTGTTGCAGGTGTTCCCAGAATGTGTGTGTTATTAGATGTAGCCAACAGAAGCTGGCTTTTTACCTGTTTGTTATCGCCTACCATATCGATACCTGAGCAGAATTCAGAACGAACTTCAGTGATATTCCTGGTGACAGGATGCTCAGGTGAAGTCAAAAGCAAAGGTGCAAAATACCAGGGAGTTGGTTCAAACTGAGGTGCAGCTTGTGCCGGTGCAATATTGACAGGAACAGAAGCACATTGTACATCCTGCAATAAGACGGGGTTAATGCGTACGCCATATCTGAATAGCTGGTCGTTCAGATTTAAATCCAGCTCCATGGCAGGTGAAAGCCCGGCAGTAGCTAAATTCTCTGAGGAAATCCTTACTCCATCGATCAACCACAATACCCTGCCTCCCCGCATAATGTACTGGTCGATGATGTATTTATCCGATTCAGGAAATGGTTTTGTCGGTTTGGCAATGATTATCGCCTTATAATTGTCGAGTATCGTAGCATTTCCGGCAATAACGCCTCTGTCAATCTGAAAATACCTGCTCAGAGTCTTGCTGATATCAAAAGTTTCTGCTTCTGAGAGCTCACCATGCCCTTCGATAAAAGCTATTTTTGTAACTTCTGTGTTTACGAGTCGACGTAATCCATCGGTAATTTCAAATTCCAGGTTCTCTATCGAGATATTTAAATTTTCCTCACCTGAATTTCCCAGTATATTTTTAAGCAGGCATACCTGTACTTTTTTCCCTTTATATGTCATTTCAATCCATGGGAAGATAACCTTTTGAATGGATTTACCTTCTTTATCACGTTCGTAAACAGCAGTAGGCATTAAACCACGGGATTGCAGTTCAGCATATTTTTTTTCACGTGCTTCAGTAGTTTCGGCAAGTGAAGGATTTTCATACGATACATCAATGTCTTTAGGTGCATAAACCGACAGCTCATCGAATAATCCGGCAGTAGATTTCTTCAATCGCAGGAATCCCGGATTTAAATCTCCTTCCAGATAAACCACTACCTTTAGTGGTGCGTCTGTATTTCCCATGAGTGATTTTGTTTGTTCAGCGATGCTGTAACGATTATCGGTAGTTAAATCAATACGAAAAAAACAAAAAAATGAAATAATTGCGAGTAGTATCAGACAAATGAAAAAAAGTAGATGTTGATGATTTCGGATTTTCATATCAAATAATTAAACCATTAAATTGGGATATATGAAAAAGAAAACGAGTTGAATGTAACCTGTATTCATTTTTTCTTTGATGCAAAGGTAATCATTTTCAACATACCTGAATTTCAATTTGAAGGATTATTGGCCGGTTGATTTAAGTAAGACCTGATTTGTTAATGCTTATGGGTGAAACTAAATAATGGAAGTTTAAAAATCATGTCAGTTAAGACAAATTTTAGGCTTTGCAATTTAGTTGCCTTAAAAAAGCTTATTTCTATTTGAAGGTGAAAATGCTTATTGAGTGGGTGGATTAATTTTATTATCTTTGCCAATCGGTATTAAAATTTGTTGTTTAAATCAATGATTATGGCACTCAAAGCATTGCGTTTTTAAGTGAATGAAAGTTATGACCAAAATTTCAAATTAATTCAGTTACCGGATTTATTATTAATGTTGCATTAATCTCTACTAAAAATTTTTTCAAAATGGGTAAAATAATCTCGTTAGCAAACCAAAAGGGTGGTGTGGGTAAAACTACAACGGCAATTAACCTGGCTGCTTCGTTAGCTTCGCTCGGTAAAAAAGTTTTGTTAATAGATGCCGATCCTCAGGCAAATGCTTCATCGGGACTGGGTATCGATATCCGTTCACTGGAGTTCACAATTTATGAATGTCTGATCGATAATGTTCCTCCTATTCAGGCCATTCATCCCACGGAAGTCGAAAACCTCTTTATATTGCCTTCGCATATTGATTTGGTCGGAGCAGAAATAGAAATGTTGAATATGGAGAACCGTGAGAGGGTCATGCAAAACATGCTCACATCTTTAAAACCTTTGTATGACTACTTATTGATAGATTGTTCCCCCTCATTGGGATTGATTACCGTAAATGCATTAACCGCTTCTGATTCGGTGATTATACCAGTACAATGTGAATATTTTGCACTTGAAGGCATTAGTAAATTGCTGAATACAATAAAAATAATAAAAAGCAAATTAAACCCAGGAATGGAAATAGAAGGATTTTTACTCACCATGTATGATAACCGCCTGAGGCTGGCAAATCAGGTGTATGCAGAGGTGAAAAAGCATTTCCAGGGAATGGTATTCGAAGCAGTTATAACCCGCAATGTTCGCCTGAGTGAAGCACCCAGTCATGGTAAACCCGTGCTGTTGTATGACTCCGAATCAAAAGGATCAACGAATTATATGGATTTAGCGAAAGAATTAATAGCTAAACACCTTCCTGTTAATTGATTCAACAAAAAAGAAATAATTGTTTAAAAGTTACGTTTTCATACTATATATATGGCAAAGAATATAACCGGTTTAGGTAGAGGTTTAGGGGCATTGATCGATACTGAAATTACAAGTACGAATGGCTCGTCCTCCATTAGTGAAGTGGAGATGGAACTTATTTTTCCAAACCCGAATCAACCCCGTAGTCATTTTGATGAAGACGCATTGAATGAATTAGCGACTTCAATTCGTGAATTAGGGGTTATTTCACCTATCACCCTGCGAAAAAATGATGATGGTACTTATTTGATTATTGCCGGTGAACGCAGGTTCAGGGCTTCAAAACTGGTAGGTCTCAATACGATTCCTGCATATGTGAGAACAGCTGCAGACGAACAGGTAGTGGAGATGGCGTTGATTGAGAATATTCAACGTGAAGATTTAAATGCCATAGAAATAGCATTGACTTTCTACCGTTTGATGGAAGAATACAAACTAACACAGGAACGTCTGAGTGAGCGTGTTGGAAAAAAACGTGCCACCATAGCCAATTACCTGAGATTGCTCCGCTTGCCTGCTGAGATACAAATGGGCATTAAGAATAAAAAGATTGACATGGGTCACGCCCGTGCAATACTGGGGATCAGTGATCCTGCTGTCCAGTTGCATTTATACGAATCCATTGTTCAGAATGAATATACTGTCCGAAAAGTAGAAGAACTGGTCCGACTTTTTTTAGAAACAGGAAGCCTGGAAACAAAAGCAAAGGCAATTATCACCAATCCTGTTAAGAGTCTTCAGGAATACGAAGATTTAAAAAATCAACTCAGCAAGGTTTTTGGGAAAAGCGTTGAATTTACCTGTAATCCGGCCGGTAAAGGGAAGATATCCATTCCTTTTTCTAACGATGAAGAATTAACCGGAATAATGGAGTTGTTCGATAAAATTTAATAGTAAGTTTTGTGAATAAAAACTCATACATACTGGTTCTCTTTATTTTAATGATGTCCGCTGGTGTTCAGGCACAGATTGATACCATTAATAGCAAGTTGCCAAAAGATACAGTAGCCAGGCTGTATGATAAATCAATCGAAAATATTGTGGTAGCTCAGGTGCCGGATAAATTGATACCCGATTCGTTGAAGCCAAAAGCATTTAAGCCTGATCCGTTGAAGGTAGTTTGGATGGCAGCCATAATACCCGGTTATGGTCAGATATTAAATAAAAAATATTGGAAATTGCCGATAGTCTATGGTGGCTTTCTGGGCTTTGCATATGCCATTACCTGGAATTCAGGGCGATATAATTCATATAAAAAGGCCTATTTCGATATCTTACGGTATAACTCGGACAATTCATATAGGGCAATTGTTGATAAGAACACCTCTGTGGTGAGTTTCTACCAGATTTTACCGAAAGGGTATACTATTGAAGGATATGGTGGCTTCGCCGGATATACCCAGATTCTGAATACTGCCCAAAATGGTTCCCGCCGTTACAGAGATTTAAGTATTATCCTATCAGTTGCTTATTATGCCCTGACCATTGTAGACGCTTATGTTGATGCGCAATTGTATGATTTTGACATCAGTCCGAACTTATCCATGCATGTTCAGCCCACATTATTGGAAAACCGGTATGGTATAAACAATACACTTGGATTGCAATGCAGCATTAGTTTAAAATAATTTGTTCCCACAAGAAAAAAAATATACGATAAGATGAATTTTAAATCACTGATTTCTACTGTATTTTTGATGTTTATTTGTTCAACTATTTGTTTATCACAAAATAATAAAGTTGTGGTAGATGAAATGTCGATATTGGATACAACATTAACTATACCGGCAGAATTTAATAACACACTTGACTACATGTTACAGTCGTGGGTTATTCAGCGTGCTAATACATCAAATTGTAAATCGACCACCGATGTAGGTATCGTATCCGATTCTGTTTATAAGTTAAGGCTGTCCAAAATGCCTTGTTTAATGGAAATGCCTTATAATCCGACCATCAGGTCATATATCGATTTATATACGGTTCGCAAACGCAGGCAGGTAGAATATATGTTGGGAATGAGTAGCTATTACTTTCCAATATTCGAACAAGTGCTTGGAGCAAATAACCTGCCTTATGAACTAAAATATTTATCCATCATTGAATCGGCATTGAACACTACGATTGTATCCCGGATGGGAGCCGCCGGGTTATGGCAATTAATGATTGGTACCGGAAGAATGTACGGTCTTGAAATCAATAGCCTTGTAGACGAACGGTTATCTCCACAAAAAGCAACCAATGCAGCAGCTCATTTTTTAAAAGATTTATATTCGATTTACGGGGACTGGAATCTGGTAATAGCATCATACAACTGTGGTCCGGGTAATGTAAATAAAGCAATACGCAGGGCAGGCGGTAAAAGAGATTACTGGGCGATTTACCCTTTTCTCCCAAGAGAAACAAGGGGATATGTCCCGATTTTTATTGCAGCAAATTACACTTTAAATTATGCGGCCGAGCATAATTTATGTGCTGCCATTGTAAATATGCCAGTCCTGACCGATACAGTGATGGTTCACCAGCGGATTCATTTAGGACAGATAGCAGCAGTTTTAAATTTACCCATTGAGGAAGTAAGACTCCTCAATCCTCAATACCGCAAAGATTTGATTCCGGGAGATATTAAACCCTATGCGTTGTGTTTACCACTGAATTATGCCAACACTTTTATTGATAAATTTAATGAAGTAGTTTCTTACAAAGCAGACGAGCTGATTAACAACCGTCGGAGTGAAATTGAAATTCAACAGGCTTCAACTACTATCACACCCGGGGGATATGGCAGGGTAATCTATTATAAAGTAAAAAGAGGTCAGACAATAGGTGAAATAGCAGCCAAAAATGGTGTTGCAGTATCTAAGTTGAAAAAGTGGAACAACATACACGGATCAAATATCCGCATCGGTCAACGGTTGAAGATTATTAAATAACTATTTTCAATAGAATTATGGAAAAGCTATTCTATTCAATTTCTGAGGTTGCTGCCATGTTTCAGGTGAATCAATCGAATTTGCGGTTTTGGGAAAAGGAATTCAAACAACTTAAACCCAAAAGAAACGTAAAAGGAACAAGGTTTTATTCCTCTGATGACATCTTACTTATCAAATCAATCATTTACCTGGTCAACGAACAAAAACTGACTCTTGATGGTGCTAAACGCAAATTAAGTCAAAAGAAAGATATTGTTGCCAAGCAATCGGAAGTTGTTGAACGGTTGAAAAATATCCGCAAGGAATTAATAGGGATCTCAAACTCCCTGTCATAATAACTGCATGCTGAAATAATCCGATAAAATGAAAAAAACATTCCTTCTCTTAAGTGTATTTTTTTTTACCCTGAGTCTCCAACCACTTGCTGCACAGAAAAAACCTAAGAATGTCATCTTTCTAATTGGTGATGGCATGGGTCTTGCCCAGGTATATTCAGGAATGGTTGCAAACGGAAACAAACTTGAATTGGAACGATGTACGGTTACAGGTTTTTCTAAAACCTATTCAGCAAATAATTTTACCACCGATTCAGGTGCCGGTGGTACAGCGCTGGCTTGCGGTGTGAAAACCAAAAACGGAATGATAGGAATGAGTCCTGATTCTGTGCCCGTGGAATCGATCCTTGAATTATCCGAACGAAATAAACTTTCAACCGGTATAGTAGTTGCCTGTTCGGTAACTCATGCCACTCCGGCTTCGTTTATTGCTCATCAAATTAATCGGGGCCTGTATGAAGAGATTGCCGCAGATTATTTGAAAACGGATATCGATGTTTTTATTGGCGGAGGTCGTAAATATTTTGAGGACAGGGATGATGCACGCAATCTGACCAATGAACTTAAGGCAAAAAATTATCAGATTGCTTATACATTAAATGATGTGCTGGCAGTAAAGTCGGGAAAATTAGCCGGATTGCTATACGATGATCAGAATCCCGGAATGCCCGAAAGAGGCACCATGTTACCCGATGCAACTTCTGCCGCTATTACTATTCTGGAAAATAATAAAAAAGGATTTTTTCTAATGATTGAAGGTTCCCAGATTGATTGGGCTGCACACGATAATAATTCGCAACAGGTAATTAAAGAAATGCTTGATTTTGATCAGACAATAGGTCGGGTGCTTGATTTTGCAAAAAAAGATGGAAATACACTGGTTATAATTACCGCTGATCATGAAACGGGAGGGATGACTATATTGGATGGGAATTTTGGTTCTGATAAAATGAAGTCCCTGTTTTCAACAAAGAATCATTCAGGAGTTCCGGTTCCTGTGTTTGCATATGGACCGGGTGCTGCAAACTTTTCGGGCTTTATGGAAAACATAAGCTTTAAAAGCAAACTTGAAATGCTATTGAAACTGAAGAAATAACTGTTTTTCGGGCTAAAACTTCATTTGTGAATCTTAAGGAGTAATACTTATCCCCGATTTTGGAAGCTTTCCGGTTTCAAACGATCAAACTGTAAGAAAATGAATAGAGCATGTTGATTATACTACGTAAAGTTGATCATAGTATTTAGTTAAATTGCCAGTATAATCTTTGTACTACATTTGTTATGCAAAGATGGTGAAGGGTTAAAAAAGGATTATGCAAAAATGTATTTTTTTTGATCGTTTTAAGGGTGCTGTAACGACTTGCATTAAATTTAAAGTACCTTGTATCAAAAAAAAAGAATTAATTAAATCCGGGCTGCTCAACAGCCTGAATGAGCAGGGTTATACTGATGTTATCCATTTGGTTTTTTTAATACAAGGTTATTAATGATAAAACAAGTAAGTTATAATGCAGATTGATCAGTAAGAATCAGATATACATAAACAAAAAAGACTTTAATGGAATCTTCCATTAAAGTCTTTTTTGTAATCAATTTATTGGTTTATTTTAAACCGAGTTTTTTCTTAACCAATGGAGTAACATCATTCGATTTAGGAGACTGGTAAATGATACTCTGAGTACTTAAATCAAAGATATACAAATAACCGCTTTCAGCACCTACTTCGTTGATTGCTTTTTTTACCTTGTCGATTACAGGAGTGAACAACTCTTGTTGTTTCTTTTGTAAATCTGCACTGGCAGTTTGATTAAATGTAGAAATACGTTGTTCGATTTCAGATATTTCACCCTGACGTGCCGATTTAATGCTTTCCGGCATTGTAGCTTGTTTTTCCTGAAATTCCTTTACTTTAGCGTAATATTCTTCACGCATTTTTACCAATTCTTTTTCCCACTGAGTTTGCAAATCACCGATTGTTTTTTCAATGACAGCACGTTCCGGCATAAGTGTCAGAATTTCCTGAGAGTTAACGTGGCCTAATTTAACTTCTTGCGCCATTAAACTAAATGGAAGTGCGCAAAGTAATACTAATGCAATTTTTTTGAACATGTTTTAGTTATTTTGAGTTTTAATTATTTTGTAACGGGGTGCAAATTTAAAAAATTATTTTGAATATCCCAATTTTTGAAGAACTAAGTCGCTGATGTCAAGTTTTGGTGAAGTGAAAATAACACTCATAGCCGAACTTTTATCAAATACAAGTTCCAGATCTTTCTCCTTGCTTAAATCCTGTATGGCAGTATATACTTCATCCTGAATAGGTTTCATTAAACTCTGACGTTTTTTAAAGAGTTCGCCTTCAGGTCCAAAGTAATTTCGTTTTAATTCCTGTACTGCTTTTTCTTTTGTGACAATTTCTTCTTCACGCTTTGTTTTCATATCTTCAGACAGAAAAACCAGTTCAGTCTGATAATTTTTGTACATCTTCTGTACTTCCTGCATTTGAATATCAATATCCGATTGCCATTTTTTTGATATCTGGTTTAATTGATCATTTGCCGTTTCGTAAGATGGAATATTTTTCATAATATATTCCATATCCACTAATGCAAATTTCTGAGCATTTCCGGCAAAACTAATTCCTGTCAGTAAACAGAGCGCAATAAATAGTTTTTTCATTTTATATTTTCTTTTAAAGGTTAGAACTGCAAATTCAAACGACGTCACAATAACAAATACTTTGCCAAAAAATTATTCCTTTAAGTAACCCACTACTATGTATGCTTTGTTCCCTCTAAACTTTTTAGGATTTATAATTCCTGTCCTAATACAAAGTGGAATTGACTCCCGCTTCTTGTACCGTTAATTTTGTCAAAACCATAACCCCAGTCGATTCCCATCATCCCAAACATTGGAAGAAAGATACGAACACCAACCCCAGCTGAACGTTTTAAATCAAAAGGATTATAATCAGAAATTTTATTAAAACAATTACCGGCTTCCACGAAAGTTAATGCATAGATAGTTGCCGATTGTTCAAGGGACAATGGATAGCGTAACTCCATGGTAAATTTATCATATAAATAGCCTACATTAGCCCCTGTTTTTGAATCGTACGGTGTTAATGATCCGCTGGTATATCCACGCATGGCTATGTAATCGGTACCGTAACTAGTGTAGCTCGACATACCGTCACCACCCATATTGAATGTTTCGAACGGCGAACGTGCATTCTTATTATATTCTCCCAGGTATGAGAATAAGGCCCTGCTCATTAAGATCAGTTTGTTATCCGGAGTAAAATCGGAA
>Ga0302215_10003276_pt1 | contig 10936 bp, 8 predicted proteins | sample II_Fen_N3_1_FD_194580 | JGI IMG/M metagenome (GOLD analysis project Ga0302215, IMG submission 194580) | Peat permafrost microbial communities from Stordalen Mire near Abisko, Sweden - II_Fen_N3_1 | ecosystem: Environmental > Terrestrial > Soil > Wetlands > Permafrost | place: Sweden: Abisko... | reverse complement strand
TTTTTTCTGACGTTTAGCCTGAGCACTAAAAGTGATTGCCTTTGGGTGCAAATTGTCTAATGCCAGCTTTGCCATATCGCCTATATAGCTCTTTAAGGGGATAGTATGTTCGCAGGTTTGAATAATCAATGATGCCAGGTTTTCGTTCGATAAATGGTTTAAGTGAACGATTGAAAATTCAAATTTTTTCATATCATTTTTGATTTTCGGGTTGTATTTCTGATTAGAATTATCATTAAAACAATTAGAATTGGGCTGAAAAATGTTATCGCCTTTGGCGAAACCTATAAACTAGCAGATTTAGTAGTTTCGCCGTTCGCGAAACTACTAAATCTGCTGGCGAGATCATTTCGCTGCTCGCGAAATAACTAAAACTACTTGCGCGGTCATTTCGCCGTTCGCGGGAAGACCAAAACAGTATGCGAGAGTATTTCGCCGCTCGCGGTAATATTCCGATGGGTTATTTGAATAAAATCATCTTATAAAAGAGCACCATAAACAGACGCATAGGAGAACCGCCAAAGAAAATAAGCATTTTATTGACTCTGTGAATGCAAATATATGTAACAGAATTTATATAAAAAAGAAATTTTGAATAATATTTAATTTTTTAAATAAAATATTTCTAAAACAATACTATTTTCGGAAACGATTGACTGCTTGATACTTTGTAGATGCTGAATTGTGGTAGAGACCGATTGGATGAGCATTAAATTTGAATGATTATCCGCAATGTGTCCTGATTTATATTCCGGTGCGCTGCACCTTTGGTCTTGCGGGTTTAATTATTCCTACAAAGATTATCGGGACTCTGTCCTTTTTATCTGTAAATAGCTTTATATTATTTTTTTTAAGGTACAGAGTACCGTTACTATTTAGTTCATAACATACAACTAAATCGAAGGTGCAGCGCACCGGAATATATTATTTAAAGCTATAGGAGCTTAAGCGGATAATCAAAAAAAATGAAATAAAAAAGGCTTTAGGCCAATGATATTAGATCATTTGGACTAAAGCCTTTTGTTATCGGTAGTATTTTAATCGGTATTATTTTAGCACTACTGGTTTCAATGCTGCTCCCCAGGTTTTTAGGTAGGCAAAAAATTGTGTTGAAGTGTTGAATGTTTTCTTTTCTTCTTTAAGAGCTGCTGCGGTGAGGTAGAAGCGGAGTGTTTCGCCTTTTTTATAGGGCATTAATATTAAATGATTCAAACCCTGAACCACTTGTTGTTTTGCGTAAGGTATTGGCACAAATACACCCAAACCCACAGTTTGCATTTCATATTTCACTGTGTCAGTGACCGGATAATCGGTTCCCCACGAGCCTACCAGTCCTTTATTGTCCGACATTGTTGGGCCGGCTTTAATTCCCTGCACTCCGGTGGCCAGGTTTTCAATGTTTTCAGAAGCACGTACTTCACAAATGGCATCGCGATGGCGGGCGTAGAGAATATATCGTACGGTCATGTTTATTTTTTTGCCCTCATATTGCCAGCCTTCTACTTCGCTTTCCACTACTGTGCGGAGTTTTCCGGTAGATACAATGCGTTGTGTACGCTTGTCGAATTTGTCAATGTGAGTGGCTTTTTTGCCATCCCAACCTTTCACCGTTCCAACTCCTACTAAATCGAAAACCCGCAATGCATCATCGCCATATCCTGCTGCGGCTTGCGCGTCGGTTGGATACCAACCTGTAGTAGCCAGTTCCAATTGTTGTTTCTTTTTGCCGTAAAGGTCAATGGTACTTTTGTTATCGAAATAAATGCGGTAACCAATCAGTGCTGACTCAAAAGCCACACCATGATGATGCATTTGGTTGTACATATCGTTTTTGGTTGACGACATTTGCTGTACAAACTTAGCCTCCGCACCTTTTGGTTTTGAAATCAAATCGGCGTATACTTCGGTAGGGAAACTGTCGCGCTTATTAGCCGGGATAGTTTTCAAGCTTACGGTTTGGGTTTGTCCGGCTTTCAGGTCGAGCAGAAAGACCAGTTCGTCGGCTATTCCGTCTTTGTTCAGGTCGTCGAGCTGACTGCTGATTTGTTTGCCATTTATTAGCACGGCCAGATCAGCACGTTCTTTTGTGGCTATGGTTTTGTATTTGTCTAATACCACTACAACCGGAGCATTTTTCAGCGCAGCTTTGTTGGGATTAGTTACTGTAATGTTCAGGCTGGTGGCCGAGAGTAGGGTGGTAAACCCGGTGAAAGCCAACAATAGTTTTGTTTTCATCTGTGTTTTTGTATTATAGTTTTTTTAGAAGTTCAAAAATAGTTGAATTTGAAATAATACCGTTGTTTTTTTTGATTTTATTTGTGTAAATATTGACAATGAGGGTGCCCGAAATGAAAATTACGCAAATTACGCAAGTAACCGTCCATCAACATACATTATAAATGGTTGATATGGCTGAGCTTGCGGAAATTTACGTAATTTACGTTCAAAAATACACTTATTGAACGAGTTAATTGTTGGATGAAAAATACTATTTCAAGTGTGCTCTAAGCATCCAAGCCATTTTTTCGTGTGTTTCCATTAATCCGGTGATAAAATCGCTGCTACCAAGGTCGTGCCAATCTTTGGCAAACCGGTTGATGTTCTCGCGGAGTTCAATAATCACTGCTTCATGGTCGCTTAGTAAATCTTTGATATAACTCAAGCTGTCGTTGTTTTCGCGCAATTCTTCGCTCAGTTGTGTCAGTTTCAGAAAATCAGCCATTGTACCTTCGGTGTAATGGTCAATTGCACGAATGCGTTCGGCTACCTGATCAATAATTTCGTCCAGTTGAATGTATTGGCTCTCAAAAAATTTATGGATTGCCGCAAAATCAGGACCTTCCACGTTCCAATGCGCATTGCGGGTTTTAATATAAAGTACGTGTTCGTCCGACAAAAGTTTGTTTAGTGAATCAGCTACCTTTACCGAATTCTCCGGTTTAATTCCAATTTGAGTTTTCATTTTCCTTTTTTTTAATGATAATTTGTATTCAATCGTTTCGCCTTTCACTGCATTGGTTTTACCAGTTTTGGCGTTGGCTTTTGATGAAACAAAATTAAGGACTTCAGACCCGGAATCATTACACAATTTTTGTTAGTAATTGCATGATTCACACATTGGAATAATTCGTCTTGAGATGTATAGGTTATTTACTAGTTAATTCGTTCAGGTAAACTTCCAGGTTGCTGTATCCGCTTTCGGTTAATGCAATGGCATCGCTCGGGTCGTTGGCATTCAGGTGCTTTTTTAGTTCCCAACTGTCTGGTATTCCATCGTTGTCGGTATCTTTCGGGGCTTTTACGCTCTTTATTTCCGGTTGACCGCCCACTTCGGTTTCCGATTTAATGATTTGTCCTTTTTTGCCCAATGATTTTACATAATCCACCAATCGTTTGTCAATCTCGTCGCGATGCAACGAAGCGCCAGCCTCATCTAATACAGTTTTATAGGCAAGTTCAGGTTTCTGAATGGCTGAAAGTGATAGAGAAGCGTATTGGGGTTTTTCAACAAGCGTTGCAGTGGTTTTCGTAAAATCCTCCACGGTTGCTTCAATGCCATTTAATTTTCCATCTTTGTTCATGTCAACTAAATTTCCGCTTTGGTAAACGTGGTCGGTAGCCGAGAACATTCCTATAAACGCCTTGCTGGAGTTTGGACCGGCAATAAAGTAATTGTTGATAATGTCCTGAAAATGGTCGGCTCCTGAATGTCCGCCCACAAGTCCGTTGCTACCCCAGTTGTAAATAACATTATTGATGACTTCAATGGCGGCTTTTGCTTTGGGATTACGGCTTTGGTTGTCTACCCACAAGCAGTGATGAATGGTCAAATTCGTCGGATTTTCAAGTAAAGCTCCAAACATTTGTGGATTAATTCCTTCGCCTATAATGCAGTATTGAACCGTAATGTCTTTGCTTTCTTTGATGTGTAGATTGTCCCAACGTCCCCATTCAATAGATAAATGATCGAAAATAATGTCTTTGGCGTTGTCGGCCGAAAGGGTACAAACGCCTCTTCCCATGTTCACACTTCCGCGGAAACGGATATAGCGCATAATAATATCATTGGAACCTGTACATGAAATGCCGTTTCCATATACCACAATGCCGTCGCCGGGCGCTGTTTGTCCCGCAATGGTAATATAAGAAGCTACCCAAAGCCGACTTTGAAGTTTGATAACACCGTTGACATCAAAAACTACCATGCGCTTAGGCTGACTCACCGCATCGCGTAATGAACCGGGGCCTGAATCGTTTAAATTAGTTACATGATAAGTCAGGTAACCGCGACCGCCCTTTGCAAATCGTCCAAAACCGTCGGCTCCCGGAAAAGCCAGTTGCTGTGCCGACAATAGGCCGACTGTTAGCACTAAAATTAGAAAAGAAATTGTTTTTTTCATGTGTTTATTTTTTAGTTGTCGCATGGAACTCGCAATGAACGTAGTCTTTGGTTTAAATGCGTGTTTCACGATAAATGTGTTTTCCTTCAATGGAACTAAACTTGTGTATAAGCTAACTGAATGAAGATGTGAACAGGTTTGACTCCATTTTAGAGAGATAGTTTAATGCAGGTCTTTTATGTTTATTCTGTGGGCAAATGTAAGCGAATATTCCGTTATCAAGCCTTTACTGAATGATTGTTCTCGTGCTTGTTTTGATTGAAAACGAAAGAGGCCATCTCAATTTTTATATTGAAACAGCCCCTTTGTGCAAAATTAAATCCAACTTATAAATTAAAGGTATCGGCAACAGCTTTGCAAACAACTTTGCCACCGACAATATTCAATCCTTTTTGTAATTCATCATATTTCTCACAGGCTTTTTCCCAACCCATATTAGCCAAATGAACAGCATAAGGCAAGGTGGCATTTGTTAGTGCCAATGTTGATGTAAATGGTACGGCACCAGGTATATTGGCTACGCAATAATGTAAAATACCATCTACTTCGTAAACTGGTTCGGCGTGAGTAGTTGGGTGAGAGGTTTCGAAACATCCGCCCTGATCAATGGCTACGTCTACAAGTACAGAACCGGGTTGCATCAATTTCAGCATTTCGCGCGTGATTAAATGTGGTGCTTTTGCGCCGGGAATTAGCACTGCACCAATCACTAAATCGATATGTGGAAGTAGTTCTTCAATGTTATGTTGCGATGACATTAAGGTGTCAACATTTGCAGGCATTATTTCGCTTAAATAACGCAAACGTGGTAGGGAAATGTCAGCAATAGTTACATGGGCTCCAAGACCGGCAGCCATTATAGCGGCATGTGTGCCAACAACTCCACCTCCCAGCACTAATACATTTGCTGGTTTAACGCCGGGAACTCCACCGAGCAGAATTCCTTTACCACCTTTTGGCTTTTCGAGGTATTTGGCACCTTCCTGTATTGACATTCTACCCGCTACTTCCGACATTGGAATGAGTAATGGCAAGGTACGATCGGCTTTTTCAACCGTTTCGTATGCCAAACAAACAGCTCCACTTTCCATCATGGCCAGCGTGAGCTCTTTTTCCGATGCAAAATGGAAGTAAGTGAAAACGAGTTGATTTGGCTTGATAAGTTTGTATTCGCTTTTAATGGGTTCTTTTACCTTCATTATCATTTCTGCAATGCCATATACATCTTCGGCTGTAGTAAGTATTTGAGCCCCGGCTTTTGAGTATTGCTCGTCGCTAAAGCCACTATTTTCTCCAGCATGCGTTTCTATGTAAACTGTATGGCCGTTTTGAACAAGAGTGCGGGCACCTCCGGGCGTAAGGGCAACGCGGCTTTCGTTATTTTTTATTTCCTTTGGAATACCTATTTTCATAATCTTTACTTTTTTTGATTAAACAATTTTATTCTATTTTTTCAGGGAATAATGGTTGAATTATTCTTAAATACAAGGTAAAATTACAAATTAATTTCAAATTGGAATAAGAAAATGAATATTTTCTTATAAAAAATTCAAAAACAAGTTATTTTGTTGATATACAGTATGTGTATTTGTTTTTTTATTGTAAGTAATTAGCTGAATAATGTTCTGTTTTGTGGCTTTTTTGAGTTGTATAGTGCGACAAATTAATCTATATTTCAATTTTACTTTTAAATTGAAATATAGATTAATTGAAGGCTAATTGACGTGATTTTTTTGAGATGTATTAGTCTGCTAATTGAAAAACCTCAAGGAGTGTATATGAGGCTGACTGTTTTTTATCAGCAGCATGTATCATGGCTTTGGCAACTTGCCAGGCCTGAATAGGTTTGTATTTATGGAAAAGTCCGATTCTGTTCAATCCATTTATGAATGAAAGACCAACTTTTTCTCCAAACCGCTTTTGAATACGGTCACCGGCTAACTGACCGGGTCTTATGATACTTGTAGTTTTAAATGGCAATAATCTTACTGCATCTTCCAGTTGGCCTTTCATGTTCAGATAGAAGGCTTTTGATGCAGAGCTGGCACCTGCCGATGAAATCAGAACGTAACTTGACACAGCATTTTTTGAAGCTATTTCGGCTACTATAAACTGGTAAGTGTAATCGACTTTAAATTGCGCAGCTTTTGTTTTGGCTTGTGCAATGGTAGTGCCAAGAGTCGAAAACAGGACATCGCCCGTTACCAACTCCTTCCAGCTATCCGATAGATTAAAATCAATAATATGCTCTTTTAACTTCGGGTGCGAAACACCGCTTGGTCGGCGAACCAGCGATACAATTTCGGAATAATCCTTATTGTCAATCAATTGCTTGATTAGTTGTGTCCCAACCATTCCAGTTGCGCCAATTACTATTGCTTTTTTCATTTTGGGAGGTGTTTACGGCAATCAACACCTGCAATTACAGGTATTATTTAGTTGCCAATGTGTATATCTCTAAATCCTAGAAAGTATAACACCCCGTCGAGACCAATTGTTGAAATTGACTGTTGCGCTTCTTCTTTTACTTTGGGTTTAGCATGGAAAGCTATGCCAAGTCCAGCTATGTTTAGCATGGGTAAATCGTTTGCACCATCACCAACCGCAATTACCTGTTCAAGTTCAATTTTTTCTACCTGAGCAATCAACTTTAAAAGCTCAGCTTTTCGTTTTCCGTCAACAATATCGCCTAAATGCTTGCCTGTAAGCTTTCCATCGACAATTTCAAGGTCGTTGGCATACACATAATCCACGTCGAAACGTTTTTTTAATGCATTACCAAAGTAACTAAACCCTCCTGAGAGAATAGCTACTTTAAATCCAACTCGTTTTAAAATGGAAATAAGTTTGTCGGCGCCATCCATGATCGGCAGGTTGTCGGCAATTTCTTTCATTACGCTTTCGTCAAGTCCTTCGAGCAAAGCAACGCGCTGTTTAAAACTCTCGCTGAAATCAATTTCTCCACGCATAGCCGATTCAGTGATAGCACGTACCTGTTCGCCTACGCCTGCACGATCGGCCAGTTCGTCGATAACCTCCGTTTTTATAAGCGTAGAGTCCATATCGAAGCATATCAACCTACGATTACGGCGGTACATATCATCTTTTTGGAATGAAATATCGATGCCTAATTCAGCAGAGTATTGCATAAATTGTGACGAGAGCACATTTTTATCAATCAGCTCACCACGAACTGATAATTCAACGCACGAACGGGTTGAGTTATCATCGTTTATCTCGAGCGATGGACGACCTGAAAGTCGGATAATGGAATCGATATTGAGGTGTTGATCGGATAGAGCTTCGGTAACTTTTGAAAGTTGTTGGGCGGTAATTACCCTACCCAGCACAGTTACAATGTACCTGCTTTTTCCCTGACGTTCTACCCAGTTATTATAGCGTTCAGTGGTTACGGCAGTAAACCTAACGTTAACGTTTAGCTCCGAGCATTTGAAAAGCACTTCTTTCAGAATGTGCCCTGAAGCAGCATTGTCGGACATTTTAAAAAGTATTCCTAACGATAGGGTGTGGTGGATATCTGCCTGACCAATGTCTAAAATAGTGGCATCATATTTACCCAAAATTTTGGTAATAGCTGAAGTTACTCCCGGTTTATCATCTCCTGATACGCTTATTAGTATAATTTCGCTGTTTGGCATTTTTATTTTTATAAATCAGTTAGTTATTTTCGTTTACTATATTTACTGTATGTGTCCAATGTGTTTCTTACATAGCTGACAGTTTCTTTTCCTCTAAAATATCCATATTTTACAACAGGATCATTGTAAAATTCCGGTTCGCTCTTTTTGAGCAAGAAGTATTCTACGTTATTAAACCAGATATGCGGGTTTTTGCCATATTTTTTTGCTAGTAGCATAGCATCTAAAATATGCGAAGGTCCGGAATTATAAGCTGCCAGTATGAATTTTACGCGCTCTTCTTTGTTTTCGATCTGACGAAACGAAAGGTTCAAACTCTTTATGTATTGTACACCGGCTTCAATGTTTCTTTCTGGATCAAAAATAGTGTGTCGGTCTAATCCAAAGTTGGCAGCCGTGCGGGGCATTAGCTGCATTAAACCTGCTGCACCGGCCCAGGAAGTTTCTTGCGAGTCGAAGCGTGATTCATGAAACGCAACTGATGCTAACAAGCGCCAGTCCCAGTCAATATTTCCGGCGTATTTTCTGAATAAATGATCAAAAGGCGATATGGCACCTTTGGGAATGGTAACGCGACGAAGGGCAAAGAACGGGCTTTTTTGCCAGTATTTCTTTGATAAATCCGATTGTAGAATTTGTACTTCTTCTGTTTTTTGCCAGTTGTCAATAACCCGTTTCAGATTTTTACTCTCTTTGCGGACTAACCAACCGTTTTGTTGTTCAAAGCTTACCGGCATACGGCAGTCTAATCCACGGTAATATGATTTGTGTAAAAGAGCCACATTGTGATAAGCCAGGGTAAACTTAATTTTATTCTCAGCTACCATATCAATCAAGTCGTCGTCTGATATAGAATCCGGTGCTATTTCAATTTTTATGGTTCCACCAATTTCATCGTTAAGTGCTTGTAGACGTTGATGAAAAATGCTTTTATTTTTTACGTAAACTGTTTTTCCTTCGAGCTCGGTTACAACTGATACGGCATTTGTTCCAATATTTTGAACTAAAACCTGATATGTTTGAGGTTGGGGAAGTACGAAGTTGAATTGTTTTTTCAGCTCTTTTGTTTCAATAATATTATAACTCACAATGTCTACTTTGCGTTCGGCCAGCCACTGAAACATTTCTTTCTCACTTTTGGCAACACAAACCTTTAGGTTTAACTGTAAATGATCGGCTAAATTTTCGGCCATTTCATAATCAAAACCCATAAGCTCATCCCGAAACAGGAAGTAAGACGTTGAGCTATACATTGTTGCTATCCGAAGTGTGTCGGTGTTGACAATGTTTTTTAAATCAATGGATGAAGAAACGGCTTTGTTCTCTGCCTTCTGATGTCGACACGAAGAGCCGAACAGCAATAATGCCATCAGTGGGAAGATATATGTTTTTTTGTTTCTCATCTCTGTCTTATTTCCAATTTTATAGAATTGGTTATAAGTTGTTTATGTATTCGATATTTTCCGTTTTTATCAGTTCTATTCCGTTTAGTCGTAGAAAGACTTGCGCTGTTGCTACCACATCTTTCTGGCAGTAAAGCGATATTCGTTGAATGTCTTTTTCTTGGTAATAAACATGTGCCACCTGACTACCATCAATATCGTCTTTTGGTGTTGGAATTCCGAATACTGCAGTCAGTAGTTTCAGTGCCGTATAGTTTTTAAAGTCACCAAATTTCCAGAGTTCAAGTGTATCGATAAACGATATTTCCCATGGTTTCTTTCCGGCAATCTGGAAGATGGGAGGCAGAGCTAGTCCGTTTATCAGCATTCTCCGGCAAATAAACGGTATATCAAACTCTTTTATATTATGACCGCATAATGTTTGTTCCCGCGATATGCAGAATTTATTGATAAGTTGATTAAAGTCTGTCAGTAGCTCTTTTTCGTCATCACCACAAAACGATTTGGTGCGGAAATGCATATCCTTTCCCTGAAAATGAATAAAACCAACGGATATGCACACAATTTTGCCAAATTCGGAGTAGATACCCGCACTGGTCGCAAAGCCTTCGGCAGCCGTTGTTTCCTCGCTGTACTTCTCTGGCATTCGCTTGTGAATCAGGTTGTATTTATCTTCCCATAAGTGAGCCAATTCGCTGTTAAGTTCTGAAAAGTCAGATGTCTGTGGTACTGTTTCTATATCCAGAAACATGATTTTAGGTAAGTCGTTTCGCAACATAAAATTATTCAGTTTTCTGTCGTTAGTTCTTGGTTAAGTGCTACTCACAGCATTGTTATGAACCGTAATCCTAGATGAATTACTGCTCACTAATAAGCTTATTTTCGATATATTTTGTCAATATATCAATGGCAATGTGGTTGTTGCCGCCCTGAGGAATAATAAGGTCGGCAAAACGTTTTGTAGGTTCTATAAATTGCAAATGCATAGGTTTTACGGTGCATTCGTAGCGTTCCATTACTTTGTTTACCGATCGTCCGCGCTCCACAATGTCACGGTTAATAACCCGTATGAGTCTGTCATCAGCATCGGCATCAACAAAGACTTTTAAATCCATCATCTTGCGTAATTCGGGATTGGTGAGAACCAAAATTCCTTCCACTATTATAACATGGCAGGGTTTGATGGGAATTGTCTCTGTGGCACGCGTACAAGTTAGGTATGAATAAATAGGTTGCTCAATGGTTTTGCCTTTTTTGAGCTCTTTCAGGTGTTTGACCAATAATTCAAATTCAATTGAATCGGGATGGTCAAAGTTGATTTCAAGTCTTTCTTCCAGTGGTAAATGGCTACTATCCTTGTAATATGAATCTTGTGGTAGTATAACTACTTCGCCCTGTGGCAAACGCTCCAAAATTTTGCGAACAACAGTCGATTTTCCTGAACCTGTTCCACCCGCAATTCCAATTATTAGCA
>Ga0302215_10003274_pt1 | contig 10939 bp, 10 predicted proteins | sample II_Fen_N3_1_FD_194580 | JGI IMG/M metagenome (GOLD analysis project Ga0302215, IMG submission 194580) | Peat permafrost microbial communities from Stordalen Mire near Abisko, Sweden - II_Fen_N3_1 | ecosystem: Environmental > Terrestrial > Soil > Wetlands > Permafrost | place: Sweden: Abisko... | reverse complement strand
TAAGTATCCTCTTTTGTCTCTGGGAATTTTTGAGTCGATACATACTCCAAAAACAGCTCTCGTTTCATCATAAAAGCACATGTTCTTATATGAAAATTAGGGAAAACTTCGGCTTCAACATCTTTTATATATCCATAAGAACCCATCGCGCCAACCAATTGAACGGATTCGTCATTTTTAAAAGCATTATAGCTATTCAAGAGCCAATTGTCAGCATAAATTATACAGGCAGTGCCGATAAAAAAAAGATAATCGTCGTTTAAAATCTTTGCAGCTCGGAAATATGCGCCGAAATCCCAGCCGTCATCAGGCAAATCAATTACCCTCGCACCGCACTCTTCAGCCAAATTGCAAAGCTTTTCATACGAAATTTTGTCAGTCCAATTTTTGGCAAGAATTGTGAGAGAATGCTCTATTCCCGCCTCTTTGTTTTTATAAGACTCTAAAAAATTTTCCAAAGCCTCTAAGCCGTATTGCGGACTTGAACTAAAATAGGATAAATAAACCACGTTTATTGTCATTTTATTATTCCTTAATTCTTAACCGCCGACATGTTTAGAGCTTATAAATTAGGTAAATCACCTTTTACTTCAGCAACTTCTTCTGAATCAAGGTCAAAAATACCGTGCAATGCTTTTAGTGAACGCTCTGCGTCTTCTTTTTCAACAAGACAGCTTATCTTGATTTCACTTGTAGAAATCATTTTGATGTTTATGCCAAGTGCTGCAAGTGTATCGAACATAGTAGCCGCAATACCTGGTCTGTCAACCATGCCAGCGCCTACGATAGAAACTTTTGCAATATTCTCATCAACTTCAACAGAGCCAACATGCAAGTCTTCTTTTATTTTAGCTAAGACTTTGTTTGTTTTTTCCAAATCAGATTCGTCAATAGTGAACGCAATATCGTTAGTATTAGAAACTGTTCTTGCGTAAGATTGGATAATCATATCAACAGAAATATTTTCTTTGGCAAGCGCTCCAAACAATTTTGCCGCGTTACCCGGAACATCTGGAACATCGCAAACAACTATTCTAACTTGTGATAAATCAGTGGCTACGCCTGTTACCGGTTGATATATTTCCATTTTTTCTGCTCCTATAATTAAAGTTCCTAAATTATCTAATTTAAAAGTACTGCGAACCCTCAAAGGTACCTTGAACTGTTTTGCGGTTTCAACTGAACGCGGGTGAAGAACATTCGCTCCCACTCTCGCAAGCTCAAGCATTTCTTCGTAAGAAATTGTTTCAAGCTTTGAAGCTGTTGGAACAATTCTCGGGTCAGTCGTATAAACGCCCTCAACATCAGTATAAATGTCGCATCTTGCTGCGTCTAGCGACGCTGCTAATGCAACTGCAGAGGTATCAGAACCACCGCGACCCAATGTTGTTATTTCACCGTTTTTTGTAATTCCTTGGAAACCTGCTACTACTATTATTTTACCTGCATCAAGGTTTTCTTTTAACTTATCTGTTTTAATATCAATGATTCTTGCTTTCATATGAACGTCTTCTGTCATTATTCCGATTTGCATCGCATTCAAGCTGACCGCTTCATATCCCTTTGATTGAATAGCCATAGCCAAAAGCGCAATTGAAACGCCTTCGCCCGTGGATAAAAGCATATCCATTTCTCTATCAGAAGGTTTATCGCTGATTTCTTTAGCCATTTTGACCAAGTAATCAGTAGTATGACCCATCGCTGAAACAACAACTACAACGTCGTTGCCCAGATTTTTTTCTCTTATAACGGCATCTGCTACATTTTTTATCTTATCTGTATCTGCAACTGATGTGCCGCCGAATTTTTGTACAACTATCTCTTTCATTTTTTTCAACTTTTAAAAAAGTCTTCACCTTTCTTAATTCCTACTATTTATTTTCGATTCTAATTCCTTTTTTTCTTCAGTATAAATAAAGGAGTTGGGATAATCCTGTTCTATTTTCTTTGCAACTTCCATCGCCCTCTCAACATTATAGTCAGAAACATTCTCTTTGGCAAGTATGTAATTAACATAAAACAATTGATTCATACAATCCAAATTCTTATCATCTAGCTTGTAAGCATTCTGCAGTTTTTTGAGCGCAAACTCGTAATCTTTCTGCTCTAACAATATCTTTGCAAAATCGAGATAGACCTTGATTTCATTCGGCTGATATTCCAAAGCCTTTTTGTAAAACTCATTCGCCTTTGGCATATTGTTATCTAAGAAATAAGCGTTTGCAATTTTTGCGTAATTTTCAATAGACTTGGCAGAATATTTAAGCACTTTTTCAAAATAAGTTATCGCCTCTTGATAATTTTGTTTATCTAAATTAATCAAGCCGATATTGTCCAAAGCAACTGTGTTGTAAGGATTTATTTCGATTGCTTTTTGTAGATTGCATATCGCATTGTCATAATCCTGCATTTTATAATATGAAATTCCTGTGTAGGCGTATCCTAATTCGTTTTTATCGTCAAGCTCAATCGCTTGTTTGAATTTTTCAATAGAAGCTTCATACTTACCGAACTTTTGAAACGAAATCCCCCAAGAGATATAGAAGAAGTAATTCGGCTTACATTCCTGTACCCCGAGTTCGTAATGTTTAAAACATTCTTCTTCGTTATTCAAATTCATATAACTCTCAGCAATGAGCATATAAGTTTCCATTTTTTTTGTGAAAATTTCCAACGACCTTTGCGCGTTTGAAAGACTTTTTTCGTAATCGTTTTCTTTATAATTTATGTAAGCCAAATAATAAAAAGATTCATAATGATTTGGCACAACTGATATTATCATTTTAAATTTTTCTTTTGCTTTTGCAATGTCACCAAGCTCCAAATCAACAAGCCCCAAGAAATAAAGAGCCGTGAAGTTTGAACCGTTAAATTTACAAGCCTGTTGGAATTTTTCCTTAGCAAGTTCAAATTTTCTTTGTCTAACCAAAGAAATACCCCAGTTCAACTGTATATCAGAACTGTTCGGATCGAGCTTACTTGCTGCCTTAAACTTTTTTTCTGCCTCATGGTATTCTTGCATCTCTGTCAAAACGTTACCCAAAAAACAAAACGCCTTTGCGCTATTTCTATCGAGTCTTAACGCTTTAATATAAAAGTTTTTAGCTTCTTCAAATTTTCTTTCACGGCATTTCAAAACGCCGAGATTTATGTAAGCTTCTGGAGTCTGATACGCCATAAGAGTAGAAGCAACCAATTTTTCTTCTGCTTCTAAAACATTTCCACTCTCTGCTAGATGGATTGCCCAATTCACATATGCAATAGCAGGAATATAAGGGTTTTGAACGACTCTTTTATAATCGTTCACCTCAAGATCGAGTTTCTTTATCCCGTCAACTATGTTTTTTATGAATTCAAAAGACAATCTACAACCTCTCTAAATGCACCATTTCCGCCTGATTCACTTGTTACTTGAATCCCTTCGACTTTTTTTACTGCCGCAGTAGAATTTGGGACAGTTATTTTAATTGCTGAAAAGTTCAAGCATTCTATATCGTTGATATCGTCGCCAATATAAAGAAACTCGCCTTGCTTTAGGTTGTTTCTCTCAACTATTGATTTTATAACGTCAATTTTTATTCTAATATTTTGATGAATTTCTTTCAGTGAAAATCTTTCCGCGAGCAAATCGATTACAGGGTTTTTTTCACCCGAAATAAAAGCTAATTCAATCCCTGTTTTTTTCAACAAAGATACCGCCATAAGATCTTTAAAATTAAGTTTGCGAGAAATTTTTAAGTCCTCATCGACATAAATGCAATTATCCGTCATTACACCATCAAAATCAGATATAACCATTCTAATCGTTTTGGGAATTTTTAACGTAGACATTATTTTCCTTTTCCACTAACTTTAATAAAACAACTAATTTTTACAAATATTTCTTGTGAACATCAAACTCATCAACCGGCTCTGACGCTGGGCTTTCGCTAGGTTGAACATCTGAAGTTTTTCCGTAATCAAATTCTTCCAATTCTTTAATCAAGTTGATAGAATTTGGAGTTGCGCCTATCAGGTAACGCTTTTCGTGAAGTTCAATCACATGCAAGTTCTTGCCTTGACCTAATTGAGTTGTAGAAAGCACCACCGCACGGCTTATATCATAATTTTTCAATTGAGCTTTTACTGTTTTTGCACCGACAAGATTCAATTTTGAATAAATTAAACCTGTCACATAAATCAAAAATATAACAACTAACAGGGCAAAAACGATTGACATAAAGCCCGGTTCATTTGTGTGTGTTTTTAAAGAATTTTCCAAGTCAGGACTTACCGCTTCTGTAGCACTGAAAGCGCATTGAGCAGTAAACATAAACATTCCCATTATCAAAAATAAATATTTTTTCATTTTGTCATCCCTAAATTCATATACATTATGCTAAATGTTTGATATAATTAGCATAACATAAAAAAAGCGAAGGAAATCTAAAATGCTCTGGTACGCAATCAATCTTTTTATAATTTTTATTTTCATCTTGCTTTTGCTGGTTTTCAAAAAATCAGACCGAAGATGGTCAAAAATTAACGACTATCTTGGAACAGTGACAAACACTGTAAACTCAGTAAGATACGGGAATTTGGCGACTAAAATAGAAAAGCTTGAGCACCCGACTTACGCAAACCTATCTGAGAGCATAAACCGCATGGTAGAAACGCTTAACGACAGAGAAAAAATGATTGTTGAGTACCAAACTGAATTAACTCGCCAAAACAAGTTTTTAGAAGCCGTCATAAACTCTTTGTCTGACGGGATTTTGATTATTGATGAACAATACAATCTTTTGAGAGTCACGCCGCAAATAGTTAATTGGTTTGAAGAAGACGGCAAAGAATTATTAGGAAAAAACCTTTTAGACTACATTCAGCCTCAAAAAAACGTCAAGCTAGAAAAACTAAAAGAAAGCGAAATCTTTATAAAAAATCATTCTGATGCCAGCTTTGAAGCTACCGCAATGAAACTTATGCTCGATGACAAGAAGAAAAGATTCGTTATTATCATCAAAGATATAACCAACCAAAAAGAACTTGAAACACTCAGAGAAGATTTTGTTGCGACACTTACGCACGATTTGAAAGTGCCGATTGTTGCAGAAGCGAATATTTTAGACTTTCTAATCAACGGAAAATTCGGCGAGATTAACGAACAGCAACATGAGGCGATTTCTAACATGAAATCGTGCAATCAAGAACTGGTAGACTTGGTTCAAATATTACTCGAAACATACAAAATAAAGGAAACTGGAATTGACTTAGACAAATCAACAATAGATTTGGTACCATTCATCAGTTCAATAATCAACGAAATGGATCCTATTGTACAAAAGTCAGAATTGAATATCAACTTTGAATTTCATCAAAATCTACATGTACAAGCCGACAGTATGCAACTCAAACGCGTTGTCAAAAACTTAATCCAAAACGCAATATCTCACAGCGATTCGAGCAAAGATATCGATATCAAACTCGGACAAATCAACGATTTTGTCACAATCAGCATCATTGATTACGGCAAAGGAATTTCGCAAGAAAATATCGACAAAATATTCAACAAATACTATTCCACCGCAAAAAAATTCCGTAAAATCGGAACCGGCTTGGGCTTGTACTTATCACAGCAAATCATAAAATCCCACGGCGGCGAGATTGTAGTAACCAGCGAAGAAAACGTCAACACCGAATTTTGTATCAAATTGCCTAGTTAACTATTTGGGCAAAACTTCCAAAATTGCATCTGCTGTTTTTTTGAATGTATCAATGCAAACCCCGTAAGCTCTCCACATACAATCACCGCACATTTGAGCGTGCTTTTGTGGGTCCATCAAATCCATCAGCTTTTCGCTTATTTCTTTGTATGAATAAATATCATTTGTTTTAAATCCAAGTAGTTCTTTAACTTTGTTGTCCAAGAGCAAAACAAAATCATTTTTACAAGAATTCGCAGCCTCCGGACTATGCGGGCACTTGGTACAAAGCATGTCTGGTCCGTCAACTATTTTTATAAGTGTTTCAGGGTCTTCTTTTAGTTGTTGAGTGATTATGTCCCAACTGGTTTTAGATTCCTCACTATAATTCAACCCTCTGTAATCAGGGATGCACATAAAATGATGTGCTCGTAATTCTATTATCTTTGTCATATTCCATTTCTCTATTAAATACTTCGCTAGTATGGTCAATATTAATCCAGACAAACTTCGAGTCAATTTTTTCTAAAATCGTTACACAACATCGTCATTGCTTTTTAATAAATATGACCTATAATTGTAATTACGAACAGGTAGGGTTGGATTTTTGAATTTTTTAAACAAGATAAACAAATTTTTTATGTTAACAGTGCTAAGCATCTGCCTCACTTTTATGTGTGCGGTTTCAGCCTTTGCTGAATATACACCGCCAAACCCTGTCGGATACGTAAACGATTTTGCCCAAGTTCTTACTCAAGAAAATGTCGCAAAATTAGACGGATTAATTAAACAACTAAAAGCAAAAACGACAGCCGAAATTGCGGTTGTAACACTTAGCTCGCTTGACGGCTACCCGATAGAAGATGTTGGTTTGACAATCGGCAGAAAATGGAAAGTCGGAACAGCAGGTCAAGACAATGGGCTTGTTATAGTTGTTGCGCCAAACGACAGAAAAATGAGAATAGAAGTAGGTTACGGGCTCGAAGGATATTTGACTGATTCTCACGCTGGCAGAATCAGAGATGAATACATAACGCCATATTTCAAACAAGGCGATTATAATCAAGGCATAGTTAACGGCACGGTAGCATGCGCCCAAGCAATAGCAAAAGGCTATGGGGTAACACTCAACAGCGATTATACTTTGCCAGAGCCTCAAGGCGATTCAGAAGAAGGTAATCCGGTGTTAAATTTATTATTCTTAATGCTGATTGTATTCTTATTCATAAGATACCCGTCATTTATGATTGGATTTGTATTGGGAAGTCTTGGCGGAGGCGGCAGAGGCAGCGGCGGAAGCGGTGGTGGCTTCGGCGGATTTGGCGGAGGCGGCGGTTTCGGCGGCGGCGGATGCTCAGGCGGTTGGTAATTAAACTAAAAGTTAAGGGACAATAATTATGGAAAAATTCTTAAACAATTTTGTAGAAAACCTAAAAGAACAATTCAACGAAAGACTTTCATCAGTATTTCTATACGGCTCTTGCGCTGTAGAAGATTGCTCAAGGACTTTCTCAGATATAAACCTGATGGTAATTATAAAAGATTTGCGCGCGGTTGATTTAAAAAATGCTCACAAGGCAAGCGCAAAATACACGAAAGACGCGAAGTATTTACCAATATTTATGGATAAAGAAGAGTGGCTAAACTCCTGCGATGTTTACCCTATTGAGTATTCTGACATCAAAGACAGACACAAAATTGTCCACGGCGAAAACCTAATCGAAGATTTAAACATCGAGAAAAAATATCTCAGACTACAATGCGAACAGGAAACCAAAAACCTTCTAATTCGATTGAGACAAACTTACCTCGCAAAATCTACCGACAAAACGGCAATAAAAAATCTTATCAAAACAAGTTCAAAAACTTTTGTGGTAATTTTCAGAACGATTCTAAGATTATCTAATGAAAAAGTTCCGACAACACATTTTGATGTAATTCGCAATTTTTCACAAAAAATGGAATCAAACGAAATTGAATTTGACAGCGAATTGTTCGAAAAAATTCTTGAATTCAGAAAAAATGAAAAAGCGGTGAAGAACGACGAGCTTGAAACGCTAATCCAAAAAATGATTGACACAACCAATTCTGTGTTAAAATATGTAGATAAATTAGAGATTTAATAAAAAACGCATGTGCGCATAACCTTGCGATCCTGAATCAAGTTCAGGACGACGTAAAAGACATAAACCGACATAGTAGGTTTGGTTTTCCAGCCCAACAACAAAAGGAGAGAAAAATGAAAAACAAAGGACTTTTAATAACACTCGGTGTAATATTGGTTTTGATTGTGGGAACAATCGGAAGCTTTATCGGGACTTACAACCAACTTCAACAACTTGATGAAACAGTAAATTCACAATGGGCACAGGTTGAAAACCAACTTCAAAGAAGAAGTGATTTAATCCCGAACTTGGTAAACACAGTAAAAGGCTACGCAGCTCACGAAAAATCGATTTTTATCGGTGTTGCTGATGCAAGAGCTAAACTATCCGGAGCAGTAAAAAGCGGAGATATGAAATCGGTAAATAAGGCTAATGCTGAATTTAGCGGCTCTTTGTCAAGATTGTTAGCAATCGCTGAAAACTATCCTCAATTGAAGGCTGACCAAAACTTTATCGCGCTTCAAGACGAAATTGCAGGAACAGAAAATCGCCTTGCAGTTGCAAGAAAAGACTACAATGATTCTGTAAAAACAATAAACGCAATTATCAGAACATTCCCGACTAGCATAATCGCTTCAATCTCAGGCGTCAAATCAAGAGAATATTTCCAAGTCGAAGAAGGCAAAACTGCCGTTCCTGACGTGAAATTCTAATTACAAAACCAACACTTTAAAGGGCGGATTTTCTTCGAAAATCCGCCCTTTAAATATAAATATCATTTACATTAAAGTTTCATCAATCGCCAATTTGTATGAAATTAAATCTCTCGCAGCGGTTGCTTTTGGCAAACAATCAACGCCCAGTTTATTTGCAATACTTCTGATGTTATAAGCCGCTGACATAATTATTATAGGGGTGTTTTTGTATTCTTTCATCATTTTGACCTGTTCAACAAACCATTCACCTGCGTGTTTGGGTTCAAACTCCATCTCCATTTGCAGATCTGATATAATCAAATCATATGGCACTTTCAAATTGTTATAAACCATATCGTAACCTTTTCGGGCGCAATCTGCTGTTTCCAACACAAATTTGTCGGCGTACAGCTCTTTCAAAGTAACTTGATGAAAATCAAGCCAACCTTTTGAATCGTCTACTATAAGAATTTTATTCTTTTCTGTCATCTTTTGTCCTTTTTACGTCATTGCGAGATTTAAAGTATCGGCACTGGTAAAATTATCAACCGAAGCAATCTTTCCAATGCGCGGAGGAGGGATAGATTGCTTCGGTGTCCGCTCCAAGCTCACTAGAAAAACCTCGTCTCGCAATGACGCAAGATTTGTTTATTATTTTTACTTACTCAACAAAAACACTCTAAACTCACTTGGTTTTAGTTTTTCAAACGTAAGCGAGTGCTCGCTGTTTTCGATCTTTTCTTCAACAAAGTTTTCGCCGTCAAAAACAAACTCAGAAGTTATTGAATAATCACCAGGCAAACTGACTGATTTATCCAAAACATCATCGCCCTCTTTCATCTCTGAGTGAGAGGCTCCGTTGTCATCTTGGACTGTAATTTTTTCACGCGGATATTGATAGTTAGCCACAACCAAAAGAGATGTTTTTAAAGGTTCTTTTGAGATTAACCAGCTTACAAAACCGTCTTCGTCTTGGGTCATTATTTGCGCTTCGCCTTCGGTAACAAGCTCTTGAGACTTAGCAAATCTATTTATTGCATCAAACTTAGCAAAAAATTCGTAATTTTTCTCTCTAACCATCGAAACTTCGGCACCGATTGTTTTTTCAATCCCAGTTTTTGTAAAAGATTCATCGCCGTCAATGTACAAAACTGAGCGCTGAGCGTATTTTCCACCCGGCAAGAATTTGTATTTAAACCACTTAAACAATGCGCCGTCTTTACCCAATTGCCCTGGATATTGGTCAATTACGTTAAACTCGCCGTCTTGATTGTTGTACGTTTTTAAAATAGATAAATCTTCTATAGCGAAGTTTTTCGTATTGTAATGTGCCAAATTTTGATTATCTTCAACGATTCTTTCAGGTGTTTTTTCTGACTGCATAATTATATCGTTTCCCCAAAGCGTATCGAATTTCATACCCTCGTGGTACTCCTTCAAAAATCCGTCCCAAAGCATATACTCTGCCATAGTCGCAAAATAAGGAGTTTTTTGCTTCATTGCCAAATTCAATTTTGCCAAAACTTCGGCAGGCGCACGATAACTTATCGGAACTCCGTTTTTTTGTGAAACCTCGTCTACAACGTGATCAATGTGATCAACTCTAAATCCGTCAAAATTGTAATCACTTTGAATCGTATCCATAAAATTAATGAAAAAATCGATTACTGTTTTATTATACTGACCGTTTTCCAAGAAAACAAAGTAAAAAGGCGTTTGGCAATCTAAATTTGCAAAATGAGTAACGTCCTCGCCCTTGAAATCATAATGGTTAAAAACAGGGTAGCTTCCGCAATCGCTCATTCTATCAAAAACAGGAACGCCTGCTGAACACCAAGCCCCACCCGGAGCCGACCACAAACCGCACTTCATAAGGATTTGCACAATTTCGTTTTGCTTTGTAATTTCTTCTTCTTTAAATAATTTATTTGATTTTTCACCTTCAAGCTGAGCGACCATTTCGCGGACTCTTTTTTGAAGCTTAATCTGATTGTCCTTTTTCAACATCTCATTTGAGTACGTTTTTTTAAGTTCATTCAACTCTTTAGCAAACTCGTCATAAATTTTTTGGTAATCTTCACTCAAATCACCTGCACCATTTTTTAATGTCTGCTTATAAATGTCTTTAACGATTTCAACATCGTCTTTGTCGAAAACCTTTTCTAATTTCTTTGCAATTATATCTGTGCTGTTTTCTAACCGCGCGAGAAGTTCTTTAATATCAAACCATCTTGCGATATTAGGGTTTGCAAGTACCACTTTGGCAAATCTTCCGGTTTGAGGCAACACATCATAAATCACAGGATGCCCAGCTAATTGAGCCAAAGTAATAAAAGTTTGAACCTGAGCCTTAGCATCCAAATTCAAATTTGCTTTTAACTCTTCGTCTTCAAGGTTAGGGCTGACTTCTGTACTGCTAGGCAAATACGCACAACCGAATTCTCTAGGGTGAAACGGA
>Ga0302215_10003272_pt1 | contig 10941 bp, 5 predicted proteins | sample II_Fen_N3_1_FD_194580 | JGI IMG/M metagenome (GOLD analysis project Ga0302215, IMG submission 194580) | Peat permafrost microbial communities from Stordalen Mire near Abisko, Sweden - II_Fen_N3_1 | ecosystem: Environmental > Terrestrial > Soil > Wetlands > Permafrost | place: Sweden: Abisko... | reverse complement strand
TCGCTTCCACTTACGGTGGTACCGGTACCGGTTATGCTAAATTCACCGGTCCTACAACCGCTGAGAAGACATTTACACTGCCCGATGCAAGTGCTACGATTCTTACAACTAATGCGGCTGTAACTGCAGCCCAAGGTGGTACCGGCTTGTCCTCAATTACAGCCAATAATCTGATGTATGGTGCCGGGACTAATGCTGTTGCTCTTTTGGCTCCACATGCTACTACAGGTGCAATACTGATGAGTACACAGAACGCTGCGCCCAGTTGGTTATTGTTAAGTTCTTTACCTTCTACTGCTGGTATTTTGCCTATAGCTAATGGTGGTACCGGTTCAACTACTCAAAATTGGGTTGACCTCTCAACCGCTCAAACATCAATAGCCGGAGCAAAAACATGGGCAGCCCTTGGTACTTTTAGTGCTGGTTTGACAGTTTCTGGCGCTGCAGTGTCCTTGAATGATAATTCAAGTTTTGCTACGAATATTAATACAGGAACTTCCAACGGAGCCGTAAATATCGCTACTGGAAGCGTCGGTAATTTGATCTCAATTGGGAATAAATTCGGTACAACTTCTATAAAAGAATCTGTTGGTACTGGTAACTACACCCTGGATGGCGCAGCAGGTTCAACTTATTCGATTGGTGCCTCTACAGTAGGCGGTACAATGACCATTGGTGGTACTGCTCAAACTGGTGCCATTACACTTGGCAATTCCACTGCAGGACAAACAGTGAATATTGCTACTGGTAATGCTGGCAGTACTCAAGCACTTAACATTGGTACCGGTACTGGAGATAAAACAATAACTATTGGAGAGAACGTTCTGTCCGCTAATACGCAGATAAATCTAGGATCATGGGGTGGTACCAACAGTATCACAACGATCTATGGTGGCAGTAATACCGCAAATGCAATTTGGTTAGATCCTGCCATCGCGGGAGTTATACTGATTGGTAATAAAGGAGGAACCGGTGACATTAACGTTGGTAAGTCCAGTGCTGCCCAAACGGTGAACATAGGCACGGGGTCTGCTGCTTCTACAGTGAACATAAGTAATGCTGGAGGTGCAATTTCTCTTAACGGTGATGCTACGTTGGCTAAAGCTAAATCATTAATATTTTCCGGTTCGACTTCAGGTACCGTTGGTTTAAGTGCTTCAGCAACGACTACTACTTATACCCTTACCTTGCCATCCGCACAAGCTGCTAGCGCTGGGCAAACTTTGAATAACGACGGCACGGGTGTCTTGAGCTGGGCAATGCCGAGTGTTGTGTTTAACACTCTGGCTGCTGCTAAGGCAGCGAATACTGCTATCGACAATCTAAACTTTGCTCAAACCTGGAATTGGAGTTCAGCTTCTACAGAGTCTCCATTGACTATTAATACTAATGGCTTAACCACTGGTACAGGTTTGTCACTAGCTTCGACTGCGACCACGCTTACTGGCTCTTTGCAAAGTATTAAGCTTAGCGGTGATAATCCTTCTAATACAGGGTCTTTATTAAAGTTGAATTCTAGCGGGGTTACTTCAATTGCTAAAACTTTGGTTTCGACTGTTGCTTCTACAGGGTTACTTCCTATTACGGGTGCCGTTCAGTTTAGTTTTACGGGTGCTCATAGTGGCACAGGTGTTGGAATTGATGATGTTACAACTGCTGGAACTGCTATGAGTATTAAAGCCAATAGTCTGACTTCCGGTACTGCTTTGGATATTAGTTCTAGTTCAACTGCTGCTACCTCTACTTCCGAGTTGCTTAACATTTCAGCTACCGGTGCAAATGCTACAGCTGGTACCACTACTACTGCTGCTGCTATAGCTAATACGCGTACAGGCTTAACGTCTACTAATGTGGGTTTATCTCTATCTGCCAGTGGTGCTACAACAGGTAATACTGCATTGAAGATTACTGCAGGTGATTTTGACCAATCGGGTGCAACCGGCGGCACTTTCAAAACCGGTAGTGGTAACATTTCTCTTAACGGTGATGCTACTTTGGATAAAGGCAAAAAGTTGACATTTTCCGGTTCGACTTCCGGAACTGTTGCTTTAACAGCCCCTGCAACGATAACTGACTATACTCTTACCTTGCCAACTGCACAAAGTACTTCTGGGCAAACCTTGAGTAATAATGGTAGTGGTGCGTTGAGTTGGGTAACGCCGAGTGCTGCATTTAATAATATAACAGCAGCTACGGCAGCGAATACTGCTATCGACAATTTAAACTTTGCTCAAACCTGGAATTGGAGTTCAGCTTCTACACAGTCTCCATTGACGATTAATGCGAATAGCTTAACCGACGGTACGGCATTATCTATCAGTTCAACTTCGACAGGTCCTACATCAAACACCAGATTATTAAACGTGTCTGCTCACGGAAACAATGCTGCGGGCGGCACAACTACCGCAGCCAGTATATCAAACTCGAATACAGGCGCCACGGCAATTAATACAGCGCTGAGTTTGAGTGCCACTAATGGTGGTTCGAATAATACCGCTTTGTTCATCGGGGCAGGTGACATTAATCAATCTTTTAGTTCAGGTGGTTTCTATTCTGGAACAGGTGAAGTTGCCCTTAACGGTAATGTTACCGTAGCCAGCAATAAAAACTTCCTTCAATCTGGTACTGGAACTTTCACTACTGGTAGCGGTTCTGTTTTGCTTAACGGTAATGTTACCTTAGCCAGCAATAAAAACTTACTTCAATCTGGTACTGGAACTTTCACTACTGGTAGCGGTTCTGTTTCGCTTAATGGTGATGCTACTTTAGCTGCAGGTAAATCATTGACTTATACAACTGGTGCAGGTAATTTTGACCAATCGTTGAGTACCGGTTCTTTTAAATCGGGTACTGGCGATGTTACGCTTAAGGGTACCACAACCGTGTTAGCTGGATTATGGCTCGGTGGAAAAGATGTTTGTTCTGGTGCGTTACTATTCATGGATAAGACCACCGGCAATAGATGGCAAATAGACCCACCCGCAGGTACTACGGGCACTGACGTTTTGACAGGTCTTATCTTACCTAGTACAGGCGGCACGCTTGCTCTGACTACTTCGCCAATAAAAACGAAAGGTGTAGCATACACGGCTACCATGTCCGATGAAACAATTCTGGTGAATGCTGCAGTAACCATTACCCTTCCGGCAGCCGCTACCTGTGCTGGTAAGAAATTTACCGTGAAAAATATAACTACTAATGGAAGTGTTGTAACGGTAAATGTAACAGGCGGTGGCACTATTGATGACGCTGCGAGTATTTTGGGTTCGATGCCTTACCAGGGCTGGACCTTCCAATCGGATGGTGCTGAATGGTATATTGTTAGTAGAATGTAGGAAAACAGTGATAAGCGATCCGTGGTGAGCTGACAAGCAGCTCACCACGGACAGTATAGGGAAAAACGAACCGCTGATCTTCCGGCAGTGGCTGGAAAAATTCCAAAGGGGATCAAGCATGGGACCGGCACCACGGACGGATTCGGAACTTCGTGAAAACCGGAGTGGGTTGACTACTAAAGGGGGATCAAGTGTGGTTTTACAGAGGAATATGTACCCATGTGAGCGCGACTTTATGTTGCGCTCTCGTTGGTAAAAAACTATCAGTGGTGGCTCTGGTTTTGATAGCTTAGCAGGGCTGATACCCGGGCAAAAAAAATGTCTGAACTGAGATTCAGCAGATGAATCAGATTTTACAGATATACTAGTGAGGGCGCGACTTTAAGTCGCACGCTAATTCTAAAGGGAAACAAGCGTAGTTTGTCAACGCAATAGCGGTGATATGAAGAACTCCAACATGAGGCTTACGTGGCGGTTGTTTAGATACATAAAGAAACGACCCTGAAAGGGATTTAAGATAAGACAATCTTTTAATAATAATTAAATGGAACCAGTTAATGTAGCAGTTGAAATCTTTAATAGAACGCCGATTTTCGCTTATTTAGCGGAACAGGACGGATAAAAGGAAAGTATTTTTCGTGCTTTCGGCAAGAAGATCAAGACGCCACTGTCTGAAAATCATCTCGTCTTTGGCGAGAATCAAATCCGTTTTTAAATCCGCTCTATCCGCGTAAATCCGCGTTCAATTCTTTACTGTTTTTTAAATAAAATGCGACATTCTTTACTTTCTATTACTTATATGAATGAATTATGAAAAATACACTTAAATTACTCCTTGTCTTGATGTTGCTGGCAGATGCGCCTGCTGCTATGGCTCAGTATGGTTTTGGGACCAATACGCCTGCTAGCTGTGCTGAGGTAGATATAACCTCTACTACGTTGGGCTTTTTGCCACCACGGATGTCTACTACGGATATCAGTAAAATTTCAACTCCACCTGATGGCCTTCTGGTATATGACACAAGCCAGGGATGTTTGGTGTATTTTACTAATAAAGTGGCTTATCCTGTTTATGAGCTTCCATCTTCGCTTCCCCCGGCAGTTGCTTCTACTGGTGCTTCTTCCACGATAGATTCGGGCATAAACACTTCGACTGCAGTCACTAGTTATGCCTATACTCCCGGTTCTGCGCCTACATCCACCGAGGGTACTTCTGCTTGGAAGGGAAGCCTTGACGATGGGATTGTTCTTAGTACCACGAAGCCCTGTCCGTTGTTGGTAAAAAATCAACCAGTAAACTTTAGTACTACTCCTGTTGATACCTCAGGCAAAATAGAAGTTATACTTACTGGTCATGAGAAAACCATTCTTGCCGTTAGCTCCACAAACAATTTACACACGACCTTTGATGAGGTACTGTTATAGTTACTAATTATTGACTACGGACGCTCATAAAACAAATTCTATCTATTATAAGCCACGAAACTTGGGTACTACTCAGCAGGCTGTTCCGTGAACCATATTTTTAAGAGAAAGAGATGGAGACTACAAAGCAGTTATAAAGGAATAGTAACGTGATCTAAGTTGTTGCTTGGGCAAAAAACTGTCTGGACCACGATTTCGCAGACGAATCAGAATTTACAACTGTTTTATTGTTTTTTTCCGCCACTAGCTTCTAAAGGAGATGTGACAGTGAACAAAAAGCTGATGACATGGGGACATCTTTCTAATGTAAAGAATTATTATAAACTACCCGCAATGGGATTGCTACAAAAACAAATTAAATCATGAAATACTTAATCAAATCATTCATTCTTTTCACGTTGCTGGTTGTAGGTGCTCCTGCTGTTTTGGGCCAGTATGGTATTGGGACTAATAGTCCAAACCCGGCTGCTGCAGTAGATGTTAGCTCCACTACGTTGGGTTTTTTACCCCCACGTATGTCTACGAGTCAACTAACTACGCTTGCCGGAAAGAACCCGGCTAATGGACTCATGGTTTTTGACACAGACCAGCATTGTTTGGTCTGTTTTACTAATAATGTGGCTCGTCCTGTCTTTCTACTCCCGCCTGTCTTGCTTCCCACGGCAGGCAAGCCGGTCATAGATACTAACACTGGTATAGCCACTTATACGTATGCCGGCGGCACAGGCTCAAACTCCGGTGAGGGTGCTTCTGTCTGGAAATGGTGGAGAACTGACAACAATGCTATTCTTAGTGTCACTACAGCCTGTCCAAAGTCGTGTAAGTCTCAAACTGTAAAATTTAGTGTTACCCCTGTTGATAAATCCGGCAGAATTGGGCTTACAGTTACCAGCGATGAAACAACTATTCAGGCATCCAGCAGCGTAACCATTTCCCATGACCCATCTGATGGGATATCTCCAACCACGCAGTCTATCACATACAGTTTTTACAACCCCTGGGGTACCTGTTGGCTTGACCGAAATTTAGGGGCTGTAACTAAGGCTGGTGGAGCTAGTGACAACAGTCCAGGAAGTGCTGGTTGGTATTGGCAGTTTAATACGCTTCAGGGGTACTCTGTCGATGCTTCTAATGTTCGAAATCCTGCAACCTGGGGGTCAAATACAAATTCAGGAAATACTGATTGGCAGCCAATAAATGATCCGTGTAAAAGACTACTTGGCCTTTCTTGGCACGTCCCATGCATTGGTGAATTGGAAAGTGTTTGCAACCAAGGAAGTTTTCATTGCGCCGGTTATCTGAACAGCGATGCATATACACCCTCTGGTTATGGGAGGGGTTTGTATTACAGCTACTGGACCAGTAATCAAGATGGAGTCGGATTTGCGCATGTATTCACCGCGGGCAGCGGTGCGTCCTTAGTCGATGTCAGTTTCTCTAAAGTCAATGCGAACTCAGTGCGTTGCGTGCAAGATCAGTAGCCCGCACGAGTGAGCTTAGACTGTGGTTTGTCTTAATCTAACAGTCTAATTTGATATAAAGTGTAAGGGCGTAGAGCACCCAAAAGATTTTGAACTAAAATAAGGACAACAAAAAACAGAGTAAAATATGAAACAGCTAATTAAATTAGGTATTCTTTTGATATTATTGGTTGTTGGGACACCTGCGGCTCTGGCACAGTATGGTTTTGGTACCAATAGTCCCAAGGCTTCGGCTGCGTTTGACGTATCTTCCAACATAATGGGCTTTCTGCCTCCCCGGATGAATGCCACCCAAATGAAAGCTATTAAAGACCCTAAGGAGGGTCTTATAGTTTACAACACTACCGAGCGTTGCTTGGCGTATTATTCCAAGAATATGTTTTCCTGTTTTTCTAATCCTCCGGTGGGCCTACCGGTGGCATCCAACGTAAGTCTAAGTGTAAGTGTAAACAATGATTTAATCGCTTCATACACCTATAGCCAGCCCGACAACCTCGCCCAGGACAATACCAAAACCACCTACAAGTGGTACATTGCCTCAGATGCTAGCGGTACGGGCGCTACAGTAACTGAAACTACTGATAGATACTACAAAGGGAATGCGCTTTATTACGGTCAATATGTAGCCGTGGGCGTCACTCCGGTTACTAGCTACGGACAAATAAAAGGAGCCGAAGTGCAGAGCACCTACGTCCCGGTTTTTCACAACACACCACCCTCGGCAACCTTATCTATAACCTCAGCTGACGACAAGCTTACAGCTGTATCCAACAACTACGTACAGGAGGACCAGTTTTCCGAAAACTGGAACACAAGAGACATCTATAACTGGTATTATTCTGACGACCCCGCCGGTACGATCAACGTCGTCACACTTGACAATACAACTAATGAATGCGTCTATATACCACCGGCGGCAATAGGTAAATATATTACCGTGAGCCATACTCCGGTAACCGTTTACGGCGTTGCTGGAAACAAACAATCAGCTACTATACCAGTTCCATTTATTACCGGCACACATAAAATTGTGGATAAGGCACCTGTAGATTGTAATATTAATTACAAGTTCGTTTCTATTGCCGGTAAGTGGTGGATTACTAAAAACTTAGGAGCTAGTCAGTACGTCGCCAATAACGGCGATCAGTCCGATCTTGCACGAGGATGGTATTATCGATTTAATAATCAAACCGGTATGGCTGCACCTTCTGTTGGTATTGCACCATCCAATTGGGTTTCGTCTAGTATCAGCGTCGACAACAACGGCTGGTCATATTATTATGATCCTTGCTACCTATCATTTGGTGTTGGTTGGTCCGTACCCGCTTACACCAGCTGGAGCTCTCTGGGGGCGGATGCCAATAAACTTCAATTACCTGCGGCTGGTTATTTAAAACAAAATGGTGGTACCCTAGTTCTAGACAACTCGGGCTACTATTGGACAACGAAAATCGTACAAGACGGAGTTTATACTCAGGGTTGGAGCGTTTACGTGACACCGTCGCTAACTTACCACAAGGATAATAAAAATAATCAATACTCGATTAGGTGTATAAAATAATGATTCAATTGATTGTTCCTTATTTGCTTAAAAATGACGTCTTATCCTCCCAAGGCTGTACCCATGGGAGGATAAGGGGCGGAAAAAATATCTGAACCGTGATTCAGCAGATGCATCAGATTTTACAGATTTGATGTCCAGTTTGTCGTTGGAATTACACAAAAGTGAGGGCACTACTTTAAGTAAGTAATGGTACGAATAGATTGTCCCATTTTTATTTTTCAATGACGATACTATTTTACATCCCCTTCAGGGGCTTGGGGTGGAAGATCCAGTTGAAAACCACCCCTGATTTTTGGCAAACCAAGCGGCAAAGCAGAGCGAGCTAACGCTGACCGTTGGTTACCCTAAAGGGGACTTGAAGTTACAACTGTATTGTGAAAACGGATTATTGAAAAGTACGCCATTATTTAATTCCTGCTCTCTTAGGGTTTGCTGAAAAACAATTTCATTGTCACGGAATGGCTAAATGGACAACTTTTGCAAAGTTCCAAACGTTGGAAAAGTTATACGAGAATAAAAAATACGAGAATAAAAAAACGAATACATGAAACGACAAGTAAAAAAAACACAATTCCTACTATGGGTAGTACTAATGCTGGCACATGCCACAGGCTATGCATCTCCAGTAAAAATAAGCATTAAGTTGCGGGGTGTTTACGACTCCAAAATAACCCTCACGCCTTTCGACGGGGTGCGGTTTGCATCACCCCTGGCTGTAGTGCCGGGGATAAAAAATGGCGGTGAAACTCGGTTCAGCGTGCCCGACTCGCTCTTGCCGGGCGAATTCCTGCTCCGCTTTGACTACCGCGCCAAAGAAACCGATTCTCCTTACCCGGCCGAGGTCCAGTTGTATCTCAACCGCGAAGACATTCGGGTGAATGCAGATCCGCTCTACCTGCGGGGCGACAGCTTGCGGTTGGAGGGCGACCGCGAAAACACGGCCTGGTTCGATTTTATGAACAAAAGCACACAGCAACGCCAACCTTTATCCCTCCTGCAGCAGTTGCTGGCGCAGTATGACCGCCCTGGGTCGCGCGAGTGGAAGCAGGTTCATGCAGCCTACGAAAACCGAAGGACTGCTTACAATAGCTGGATCGATGCGCAGATCCTGGCCCAAAAGGATTTATACGTGAGCCACCTGTACGGTTTTCAGCGGTTAAAAGCCGAAAACTGGAAAGCTACACCTGCTGCCCGTATCACTACGCTGACCCGCGATTGGTTCGACGGGATTAACCTCAACGATACCCTGATACTCCGAAGCCGCCCGATGAACGAACTTATGAATGGCTTTATGGGCCTGTATGGTGCACGCTCCTCCACCGAAGCCCTGCGCGACTCGCTGTTTACCGAAGCCGGAGCACTGGCTATTGGTGCGGCATCCACCGGGCATCCGCAGGTGTATGGTTGGATGGTGGATTATTTCTACAACGGATATGAAACCTATAACATAGTGCTGGGCATGAAGATGTTGGAAAAGCACCTGAACAACCCCCGTTGCCTGACCCGTAAACGATTGGCTATTGCTAAACGGTTGGATGGCCTAAAAACCATGATACCCGGCGTAAAGGTGCGCAACGTGATGGTGCACGACAGGGCCGGCCGTGAAGAGACGATTAATATGGGTGCTTGCGACAAGGCGTACCGCTTGTTGGCATTTTACGACTCGGAGTGTAGCCACTGCCGGGAGTTGCTTGCTGAGCTCCGCAACTGGTATGCCGTGCCGGGCAATAGTAAGAAGCTGGAGGTAGTGAGCGTTTGCGTCGACAGCAGCCGCGACCTGTGGGTGCCTGCCTTCACTGCTAATGCCTTCCCATGGACCGACCGGTATGCCCCCGGTGGCATTAACAGCCTGGCTGCTACGAACTATTATGTGTTAAGTGCTCCTGTTATGTTCCTGGTGGATAAAGCCGGGACCTTGGTGGCCACGCCTGACACGATGAAAGAACTCGAAACAGGGATCAGTGATAAATGATAAATGGTGAACGGTGAATCAGCAGATGAATCAGATTTTACAGATATGTTGATTGCTGGACTAGTGAGGGCGCAACTTGAACGCACGCTCACTAAAAAATCAGGTAACCACCCTATCCTCCGTCCGTAGTCGGACAAGCTCTAGCGGGGGATAAGGATGGTTTGCCGGAAGAATAGCGATGATATGAAGACCGGCTAACCAGGCCTTACGTGCCGGTTGTTTAGATACATAAAGAAACTATCCCGAAAGGGGTTTAAAATAAAGTAATAATATAGAATAAATTATGAAAAACAGACTTAAATTGCTCGTTGTTTTGATATTAGTGGCGGGTGCGCCTGCTGCTATGGCTCAGTATGGTTTTGGCACCAATAAGGCTGATGCTAGTGCTGTGGTAGATATAACTTCTACTACGTTGGGCTTTCTACCCCCCCGGATGACTGCCGATCAACTAGCAGCCATTCCTAATCCAGCTGATGGCTTGGTAGTTTTCAATACTACTAAGAACTGTTTGTCATTTTGTGTACGTGGGCAGTTTCGTTGTGTGGCTCCATTGACTGATGCCAGCATAACAGCATCTGTACCAACAATAACCACGTCGGGTTCATTGGGCTCTACGGCTTCAACTACAGTTTCTGCCGGGGCTTCGGCGGCTTATCAGTGGTACGTTGCTGACGATGCTTCAGGGACTAATGCTAGGCCAATTGCAGGTGCAATTTTGGCGACTTTGCCTAATTATGCTTCTTGTGGGCGTTGGATAAAAGTGAGTGTTACTCCTGTTCTTAATGGTGTTGTTGGTGTTGAGAAGACGATTGCTTCCTGGAAAGCTACTGCTGCGGGTTCTTTTGCTGTCAGTCATACCACGGATACCGGGGCTGCTGAAGTTAAGTCCATTAACTATGGTTTAACTTTGGTCAACGGTCAATGTTGGATTACGCAAAATTTGGGTGCAAACGGCATTGCTTCCGATGTTAATCCGTCTGATCCTGGTTGGTATTTTAAATTTAACAGGAAGCAGGGTTATACCTCCACTGGCGGAGGGGCTGTAACCTGGACCTCTGAAACAATCAGCGAGACTTCAGATTGGCTTTCAGTGAATGACCCTTGTACTCAATTAGGCGGTGGTTGGAGGTTGCCTACTCAAGCAGATTATGTTGCTATAACATC
>Ga0302215_10003271_pt1 | contig 10945 bp, 8 predicted proteins | sample II_Fen_N3_1_FD_194580 | JGI IMG/M metagenome (GOLD analysis project Ga0302215, IMG submission 194580) | Peat permafrost microbial communities from Stordalen Mire near Abisko, Sweden - II_Fen_N3_1 | ecosystem: Environmental > Terrestrial > Soil > Wetlands > Permafrost | place: Sweden: Abisko... | reverse complement strand
TATTAATGTACCCGGTGATGCTATCACGAAAGCTGTGAAAAGGTTCTGGAAACAAGGGCTTTTCTCTGACGTGAAAATATTAGCCACCAAAATTAAAGATGGAAAGATTTGGTTAAATATCGCTTTGAAAGAACGCCCCCGTGTTTCTGAAGTTAACTATGTCGGGCTGAAAAAGTCAGAGATTGAAGAACTCGAGATAAAGGTTGGAATTGTGAAAGGAAACCAGATAACTCCAAATATCTCGGACAGAGCAAAAAAAGTGATCGACAAATTTCTTGAAGAAAAGGGATTTTCAAATGTACTGGTAAATGTATATCAGAAAAATGACCCGAAGAAACCTGGTTTTGTCATTGTTGAAATTAATGTCGATAAAAAACTCAAAACAAAAATTAATAAACTTACCTATACAGGAAATGTTGCTTTGACACACATTCAAATCAACAAGGCAATGAAAAAAACCAATGATCATAACTGGAGAAACTTTTTCCGTACTAAAAAGTTTGTTCGCGAAGAATATGAAAAAGATAAAATAGCACTTATTGATAAATACAACGAAGTTGGATACCGTGATGCTTTTATTGTATCCGATAGTGTTGTAAAGTTTGATAATAAAACTGTAAATGTTTATATAAACATAAGCGAAGGAAAAAAATACCATTACAGAAATATAAAATGGATTGGAAACACCATCTACCCGTATGATTATTTGAATTCTATATTAGGAGTCAAAAAAGGAGATGTATACAATCATAAGAACCTAATGGCACGACTTCAAAGTGATGATGATGCAGTGAGTAAACTGTACCAGAACCGTGGATATTTGTTTTTCAATGTTGATCCTGTAGAAGTGCAGACTGATAAAGATTCCATTGACTTTGAAATGCGCATTTATGAAGGAAAACCGGCAACCATTAATGAAATAGGAATAAAAGGAAATACACGCGTTTATGAACACGTTATACGTCGTGAATTACGAACAAAACCGGGTCAATTGTATAGTCAGGAAGACATAATGCGTTCATTACGCGAGTTAGCACAAATGGGGCATTTTGATCCTGAAAAAATTAAACCTGACATTTTGCCTGATCCTGAAAATGGAACAGTAGACATTAATTATGAACTTGAAACTAAAGGGAGTGATCAGATTGAATTTTCTGCAGGGTGGGGTTCAACAGGAGTAGTAGGAAGTATAGGTTTAAAATTCAGTAATTTTGCAATTCAGAATTTATTCAGACCAGCGACTTATCGTATTGTTCCGCAGGGCGAAGGTCAAACACTTACGATTAATGGTAGAACTAATGGTCAATCGTATTCTTCGGTAAGTTTATCATTCCTTGAACCATGGTTAGGTGGAAAACGTCCGAATTCTCTATCGTCCTCTATCTATTATTCAACTCAATCGGACGTAAGTAGTCGTTATGCTGCAAATTCCAGTAATTATATTAATTCTTTGGCAAGCAATTACGGATACGGCAGTAGTGGTTATGGTAATTCAAACAGCAGTTACAGTACATTATATCAAAGTGAAATTGACCCTAATAAATATATGCGTACCCTGGGTGCTTCACTTGGTTATGGTAAGAGGCTGAGCTGGCCTGATGATTATTTTGTATTCCAGGGCGAATTGTCGTATCAATTATTTATGCTCAAAAACTGGTTATACTTACCACCGTTAACTGATGGTAATTACAATAACTTCAGTTTGAATCTGACATTGAGCCGTAGTTCTATTGATAATCCAATCTATACCAGAAGTGGATCTGCATTTTCGCTTGGTCTGAAGATAACTCCACCTTATTCAGTATTGAATGGTGGCAAAGTAAACGGTAAATATTATTCTGATCCGACGATGTCAAATGCAGACAGATATAGATTCCTTGAATATCACAAATGGACTTTTAGCGGAAAAACATTTACACCACTTACTCCGGATAATAAATTGATTTTAATGAGCAGAGCCATGTTTTCATACCTTGGTGAATATAACAAGAATGCACGTTCTCCATTTGAAACATTTAATATGGGTGGTGATGGTATGTCGAGTTATACAAGTTATGGGACAGATTACATAGCCATGCGTGGCTATACAAGCGGTTCATTAACACCATACGATTCAAAGACAGGGGCTAATGTCGGTTATTTATATAATAAATTTACCATGGAATTACGCTATCCACTATCGTTGGAACAATCGGCTACTATTTACGCGTTAACCTTTGTTGAAGCAGGAAACTGTTTTAATAAAATCTCGGATTACAATCCATTTGATTTAAAACGTGCGGCTGGAGTTGGTGTTCGTATATTTTTACCTATGTTTGGTATGATGGGTATTGATTGGGGGTATGGTTTCGATAAAATAAACGGTACTACGAGCGGAAGTCAATTCCACTTCGTATTGGGTCAGGAACTTTAATCTAAAAATCTTTGAAAGTGATTATGATGAGTAATTCAAAGAATACCTGAAAAGGATTAAATTAATTTTGGCAAAGAATTTGTAATAAGTAGTCGGAACTTTATAATGTGTTGATTTATTTGATATAAAAAAGGATCTCTTTCACAGCTATTTATTTCCTATTACTTAACATCAATTGATATTGAAGTTTTAACCTTTAAAATAAAATAGATAATGAAAAAACTAATTGTTGCACTCTATTTATTAGTTGGAATAGCATTTGTTGCAAATGCACAGAAATTTGCTATGGTTGACATGGAATATATTATGAAAAATATTCCTTCCTATGAAACAGCAAATGATCAATTAAATCAGATTTCAAAAAAATGGCAATCTGAAGTTGATATTCAAATGCAGGATGTTCAGAAAATGTATAAAAACTATCAAACTGAACTTGTATTTCTTTCAGAAGATATGAAAACAAAGAGGGAAGAAGAAATTGTAGCAAAAGAAAAAGCAGTTCAGGAATTAAAACGTAGTTATTTTGGACCTGAAGGAGAATTATTCAAAAAACGTCAGAGTTTAATGAAACCTATTCAAGATGAAGTTTATACAGCTATTCAGGATCTGAGTAAACAAAAAGATCTTGAACTTGTTTTTGATAAAAGTTCTGCCATGAGTGTTATTTTCACTTCACCAAAAATTGATATCAGCGATGCTGTTCTCCAAAAATTGGGTTATTCAAAATAATTTTTTAAATTTGCACCCCGTAACAAAATAATAAAAACTCAAAATAATCAAAACATGTTTAAAAAAATTGCATTAGTATTACTTTGCGCACTTCCATTTAGCCTGATGGCGCAAGAAGTCAAATTGGGCCACGTAAATTCTCAAGAGATTCTGACACTTATGCCGGAACGTGCTACTATTGAAAAAACGATCAATGATTTACAAAGTCAATGGGAAAAAGAATTGGTAAAAATGCGTGAAGAATATTACGCAAAAGTAAAAGAATTTCAGGAAAAACAGGCTACAATGCCCGAAAGCATTAAAACAGCCCGTCAGAGTGAAATTGGTGAAATCGAACAACGTATTTCAACTTTTAATCAAACTGCAAGTGCAGATTTACAAAAGAAACAACAAGAATTGTTTGCTCCGGTTATTGATAAAGTGAAAAAAGCGATCAATGAAGTAGGTAGTGAAAATAATTACTTGTATATTTTTGATTTAAGCACTCAAAGTATCATTTATCAGTCACCTAAATCGAATGATGTGACTCCACTTGTGAAAAAGAAATTAGCTTTGAAGTAAGTATTACTTTATTGAAAAAAAAGGCTTTAATGGAATTCCATTAAAGTCTTTTTTTTATGGTATATATTTCAGACTTCCGGACTTTCAACAAATTTAGTAGTCGTTATTTAATTTGACTATGAGAGTTGATCTTTTAAAAAAAATAGCAAATTAGGGTGGGTTGTTGGGAGCATGGATTTCTACTAAGTCCCCGCATCAGGGATCGAACAACAATAAAGATAACTCTATTACATGCCCTTTTCTTTAATAAGGTTAATAAGGGCAGATTCGTGGGGTGTTAAATTCTCTACTAAGGGATGGAAAAATAAGAAAAATAAGGTTTTTTAATTTGAGTAACCCTGAGAAATGAAATTTATCAGACATTGATTGTTAGTAATTTACAGCAGGTTATATCGTAGGGTAAAAAGACAAAAATGAGGTTCTGAAAATAATGCTAATTCTAACCCCAACAACTTTTTGTTTTTCTTATTTATTCGATCGAATTTATTCTCTTTTCAATTATGTTCGAATACTCTTTACTCTAAGTATTATCTTAGTAAAATCGAATCTATTTCTTAAGTTTCAATAGTTTTTCCATTTTTCCTTTAAAACTGATATTCTCCATAAACCCTGAGAAATTTTCAGCACCCGGTCCAAAGGCAAAAACAGGAACAGGAACACCGGAATGATTTTTAGTTGAAAACAGTGCATTCATTTTATCAGAATTGAATTTTCCATCTAAAATAGTCATACCCCCTGTTTCATGATCGGCAGTAATAATCACTAATGTATTCCCATCTTTTTTCGCGAAATCAATCACCCGGCCAATTGTCTGATCGAAATCGAGCATTTCCTTTATTACTTGTTGCGAATTATTATCGTGTCCGGCCCAATCAATTTGTGATCCTTCAACCATTAGGAAAAACCCTTTTTTATTACTTCCCAGAATTCTTATTGCTGCATCAGTTGCATCGGGTAACATAGTGCCTCTTTCGGGCATTCCCGGATTCTGATCATCATAGAGCAATCCGGCTAATTTACCAGCTTTAATTGCTTTCACATCGTTCAAATTATATGCAATCTGATAATTTTTGGCTTTCAGTTCATTGGTCAGATTGCGACCATCTGTCCTGTCTTCAAAATACTTACGACCACCTCCAATGAAAACATCGATTTCAGTTTTTAAATAATCAGTTGCAATTTCCTCGTTCATATCCCTGTTAATCTGATGCGAAACGAACGAAGCAGGGGTAGCATGAGTTACAGAACAGGCAACCACTAATCCGGTGGCTAATTTATTTTTTTCGGAAAGTTCAAGAATCGATTCTACGGCAATTGAATCCGGATTCATGCCAATCATGCCGTTTTTTGTTTTAATTCCACAGGCGAGTGCTGTACCGCCGGCACCTGAGTCAGTTACGAATTTGTTAGACGAGTAAGTCTTGGAAAAACCGCTATAGGTACATCGTTCTAATTGAAGACTGTTTCCGTTGGCTACCATTCCGGCATAAATTTGTGCCAGACCCATTCCGTCACCGATTAGAAAGATGATATTCTTTGGGTTCTTTTGAGCAGAAAGTGAATGAAGACTCAGAAAAATAAAGAGTGCAAGAGTGAAGAAGGAAGTGTTTTTCATTTGATAGTGAATGGTAATGTGAAGAAACTTTATTGAGACAATGCATTAGAGATTCCCATTAATTCTTTTCGGATTAATTTTAATCGTTCAACAACTTCCGACTGCTTGGCAACTACATCTTTCTTTTGGCTTAATTTGCGTTTTGCGCCATCGAGAGTGAGTTTCTGCTCATTTACAAGGTAAATGATCGATTTAATGACTAAGATGTCATTAGGGGAATAAAAACGGGTTCCTTTTGCATTCCTTTCAGGTTTGAGTTGTTTGAATTCCTTTTCCCAGAAACGTAAATTAGATTGATTTACCTCAAACATTTTGGCAACCTCAGAAATCGAATAGAAGAGCTTTTCCATAGACCTCAATATTGTTTATTTTATAATCTTTAAGCGTTGACCTTTTCTAATGGAGGATCCGTGAATGTTATTCCATTTTTTAAGTTTAATCACTGATACACCATTATTAGCAGCTATACTGCTTAATGTCTGACCCGATTTTACTTTATAATAGATCACTTTCCCATATCCACCGGGAGTAATAGTTGTTGCCGCCTGTTGAATTTCAATCTCACTTCGGCGATTATTAATCAACTCATCCGCCTTGTATGAAACGACTTCATTAAACTTATCAATAAATGTGTTGGCATAATTCAATGGCAAACATAATGAATAGGGTCTGATATCTCCGGGGATAATGTCTTTTCTGTATTGTGGATTAAGGAGCCGGACTTCTTCTATTGGGAGATTTAAAACCGTTGCAATTTGTTCTAAATGAATTCGTTGGTGTACCATAACTGTATCGGTTATTACAGGCATGTTCACAATGGCAGGACATAAATTGTGTTCTGCAGCATAATTTAATGAATAATTAGCGGCTATAAAAATAGGTACATACCCTCTGGTTTCTCTTGGAAGGTAAGGATATATAGCCCAATAATCACGTTTTCCTCCTGCTCTTCGTATTGCTTTATTTACATTTCCCGGTCCACAATTGTAGGATGCAATAACTAAATTCCAGTCTCCATAAATTGAATATAAATCCTTTAAAAAATGAGCAGCTGCATTCGTGGCTTTGACAGGTGATAATCGTTCATCCACCAGGCTGTTAATTTCCAACCCATACATTCTGCCTGTTGCAATCATTAATTGCCATAAACCGGCAGCTCCCATTCGCGAAACAATAGTTGTATTTAAAGCAGATTCAATAATGGATAAATACTTTAACTCATAGGGCAAATTATTAGCCCCCAGCACTTGTTCAAAAATCGGGAAGTAATAATTACTCATTCCCAACATATATTCAACCTGTTTTCTTTTTTTTATCGTATATAAATCAATAAAAGATCTTATAGTTTGATTATAAGGCATCTCCATTAAATAAGGCATTTTAGATAACCTTAATTTATAAATAGAATCTGATACAATTCCTAAATCGGTAGTCGATGTACAATTTGAAGTATTAGAACGCTGGATAACCCACGACTTTAACATAAAATCGAGTGTGTTATTAAATTCTGCCGGAACACTCAATGTTGAATCATTAATTGACTTTTCATCAATTACCACTTTTTTGTTTTGAGAAAAACAACAAGTTGAAGTGATTAACAATAAATATAGGGTAGAAAGCAGGGTTTTAAAAGGCATGTTAAAATATTTTTATTTTTAAATCAAACTATTTCAGACTTATACTACATTGTAAACCAAGAGTATTGTTTACACCATAGCTATTTTGCATCAATGTCGGTTGAACATGCATTGACAAGTCCGGGCTTATATCAAAATCATACAATTGGGCATCCACATACGCATCCACAATTGTAATTGCATAAAAAGCGATTGTTAATATTATGCTCAGATCCCGAAACCGTCGGGCATTATTTTGTGCGCTTTGTAATACCTGAGTATAACCACTAATTCCTCCATAATTTTCGATGGTATAGCCTTTAGGAATAATCTGATAGAAACTTACAGCTCCAGGATTCTTGTCTACTATAGTTTTATATGAATTGTCAGAGGAGTAACGAAGAATATCAAAGTACGCATTTTTGTAAGACTCATAACGCCCTGAATTCCATGTTATGGCATAGGCACATCCCAGAAAACCACCATATACAATGGGTAGTTTCCAGTACTTTTTGTTCAGAATCTGACCATAACCGGGTAAAATAGCACCCATCCACACTGATTTAGACGGATCGGGTTTGAAAGCCTTTGGTTTCAACGAGTCAGTGTGCAGTATAATCTCAGTTTTGACATTTTTTTTTTCATACAGTCGGGCCAGACTATCTTTCGGCAACTGATTTTTAATTGAATCTATCTGTGCCTGAAGACCTTCTGAAATAAGGAAGATAAAAAAAAACAATATGTATAAGTTTCTATTCACAAAAACTTCATTTTAAATTTTATCGAGCAATTCCATTATGCCGCTTAATTCCTCATCATTCGAAAAAGGAATCGATATCTTTCCTTTACCGGCCGGAGTACATGTAAAATCAACGTTTGTACCAAAAACCTTGCTAAGTTGATTCTTTAAATCATCATATTCCTGAAGACTTTTGACAGGATTTGGAACCAAAACTTTTGTTTTAGCTTCTAATTTACCTGTTTCTAAAAACAATCGCACTAATTCTTCTACTTTTCGAACCGTATATTCATTCTGTATAATTAATTCATAGAGATGCAGCTGAACAGCAGGATCGTTTATACCCAGTATGGCACGGGCATGACCCATATCAATTTTTTTATTTTTAATACCCATCTGAATTTCAGCCGGTAACCTGAGTAACCGAAGGTAATTTGCAATAGTTGCACGTTTCTTACCAACCCTTTCACTCAATCGTTCCTGTGTCAGTTTGTATTCTTCCATTAAGCGGAAGAATGTAAGTGCAATTTCAATGGCATTCAAATCTTCACGCTGGATATTCTCAATCAACGCCATTTCCACCACCTGCTCATCAGCAGCAGTTCTTACATACGCCGGAATAGTTTTGAGTCCGACAAGTTTTGAAGCTCTGAACCTTCGCTCACCTGCAATGATCAGATAAGTACCATCATCATTTTTGCGAAGTGTTATCGGTGAAATAACACCTAACTCGCGAATAGAAGTTGCTAATTCTGTCAACGCATCTTCGTCAAAATGACTACGGGGTTGATTCGGGTTTGCAAAAATGCGATCCATATCTACCTCGCTTATCGACGATGATCCATTTGTATTGATATTTTCGGTATCAATCAGTGCACCTAATCCTCTTCCTAAACCAGTTGTATTTTTTGCCATATGTATATTACGAAAACGTAGCTTTTAAACAATTATTTCTTTTGAAATAAATCAATTAACATGAATGTGTTTAGCAATTAATTCTTTTGCTAAATCCATATAATTTGTTGATCCTTTCGATTCAGAATCATATAACAATACCGGTTTCCCGTGACTTGGTGCTTCACTTAAGCGGACATTCCGGGTTATTACCGTTTCGAATACCATTCCCTGGAAGTGTTTCTTCACTTCAGCGTACACCTGGTTGGCCAACCGTAAACGATTGTCGTACATAGTGAGTAAGAAACCTTCAATTTCCAAATCGGGATTTAATTTGCTTTTTATTATTTTAATGGTATTCAAAAGCTTGCTAATCCCTTCAAGTGCAAAATATTCACATTGCACGGGAATCATTACTGAATCGGCTGCAGTAAGAGCATTTACCGTTATTAAGCCAAGGGATGGGGAACAATCAATTAAAAGATAATCGTAAAGCGGTTTCAATGAAGAAAGCATATTTTGCATAACACGTTCACGATTCTCCATATTCAACATTTCAATTTCAGCTCCCACCAAATCGATGTGAGAAGGAAGAATAAACAGGTTTTCCACTTCGGTTGTATGAATAGCCTGAATTGGAGGTACATTATCAATCAGGCATTCATAAATAGTGAATTCTAATGATCGTATATCTATACCCAGTCCGGATGAAGCATTTGCCTGAGGATCGGCATCTATTAACAAGACTTTTTTACCAAGCGTAGCTAATGAAGCAGCCAGGTTAATAGCCGTAGTAGTTTTACCTACACCACCCTTTTGGTTTGCTAACGAGATTATTTTACCCATTTTTGAAAGAATTAAATTAGAAATTGATGCGACATTTTATTGTTATTTCGATCTTAGAATTGAATTAACATCTTAATTACAACATTCATTCACTTAAAAACGCAAAGCTTTGAATGCCATAATCATTGATTTAAACGACAATATCTTATACCGATTGGCAAAGATAATAAAATTAATCCACCCACTCAATAAGCATTTTCAGCTTCAAATAGAAATAAGGTTTTTTAAGGCAACAAAATGAAAATTGGTTTTAGAAAAACAAACAGGTGCTTTTTGAATAAATATTAACTATTTCAAAACATAGATATGTGAATGATATTTTATTTTAGACGGTAATGAAAACTATTTATGTTTTGTAAGTATTAAATTAAAATGGATACAAAAATGATTATCTTTGCAAGATGGAAGTAAAATCTACTGATTCAACCAACTCTTTTTTTTCCATAATTTCAATTTAAAATTTCAAACAGTTGTATGAAAATTCGAGTTTCAAAACATATAATTTATTTCTTTAGTCTTATTTTTCTTGCCATAATTTCATCTTTCTATTTCTTCCGCCTAGATTTAACTTCCGACAAACGATACAGCATAGCTGAACAAACTAAAACTTTGATGGGGAAAACTGATTCACCACTCAGAGTGGTCGTTTATCTTAGTGGTGATCTGAACCCCGGATTTCTAAGGTTGAAAAAGTCTACCGCTGAGTTATTGGATGAATTATCGGTTTATTCCAATACAAAAATCGAAGTTCGATATGAAAACCCATCGTTGGCTGACTCGCCCGATCAACGTGAAAAAAAATATGCTGAACTTCAATCCCTCGGTTTATTACCAACAGCAGTATATGAGCGGGATAAAGAAGGCAAATCCATTCAGAAAGTTATTTTCCCATGGATTGAAATGACTTACAAAGGTAAGAAAGTACAGGTATGCCTTCTCAAAAATATAAAAGGCAATTCAGGCGAAGAGAATTTAAACATTTCTATTGAGAATCTTGAATTTGAGATTACCGATGGTATACGTCGTCTGGTAAACAGTGATGTATCGAAAATTGCTTTTATTGAAGGTCATGGAGAACTTTCAGAGGCTGAAACTTTTGATGTCAGCAAAACCCTGAGTAAGTATTTTCAGATTGACAGGGGAGTGATCGCCGGGAATGCTACAGTTCTGGACAATTATAAAGTTATCATTATTGCAAAACCCACAAAACCTTTCAGTGAATCCGACAAATATGTCATCGATCAATACATCATGCATGGTGGGCGGGTATTGTGGCTGATTGATGGAGTTAAGGTCTCCAAAGAAAATTTATCCACTATTGGACTTTCACCGGCCATGGAGCTTGATCTGAATCTGAACGATTTGCTTTTCAGGTATGGTGTTCGCATCAACCCTGTCTTGTTGCTGGATGTTCAATGTGCATCAATTCCTGTAAATATTGCTACTGCCGGTGCAACTCCTCAATTTGAACCAACACCATGGTATTTTGCACCGTTACTCCTGACATCACCTGAGCATCCGGTTACCCGTAA
>Ga0302215_10003269_pt1 | contig 10953 bp, 11 predicted proteins | sample II_Fen_N3_1_FD_194580 | JGI IMG/M metagenome (GOLD analysis project Ga0302215, IMG submission 194580) | Peat permafrost microbial communities from Stordalen Mire near Abisko, Sweden - II_Fen_N3_1 | ecosystem: Environmental > Terrestrial > Soil > Wetlands > Permafrost | place: Sweden: Abisko... | reverse complement strand
TGATAGAAGCCAGGGTGGCACAGTTAGTTTTTGTTTAGCAAAATTCTGATCACTCATCATTTGAATAAATTTATGTTTTATAGCTTCAAGTTTCTACAAAGTAGGAATGCTCATTCCTGTTATTTTTCGATATAAATCAAGTGCGTAAATATCCGTCATCCCCGAAATATAATCGAGCACAGCCATTATTTTGCCATAAGTAGTTTCGCTGTTTGTTTCGAACTGCTCGGGAATGCGCATCAGTAATTGTTGCGAATAAGCTTTCTCGGGACTCAAAACGGCAGTTACTAAATTGTCCAGCAAAGTTAGTATAATTTTATAACCTGCCAACTCTACATCAAGCACTTCCGACGAGCGATAGATTTTTTTGAATGCGGTTTTGGAACAATTCTCGTATGCAACGGCAGTTTGCTCGGGCAGATGTTTGATAAGTGACGAATCGAAAGTTCCGTCGAGAATAGCAGCTTCATGTTCGGCAAATACCTCCGAACACTGATCAATTAATTTACCTATAACAGAAGAACGAAGATAGCCAATCTGTTCATTCTCATCCGTCACCATCTGCATCGTTTCCTGAATTCTGGCCTTTCGTTTTTCATCAAAAAATCCAAGAAACAATGCTATTGTTTCGTCGGTAGTAAGAATCTTGAGTTTATGAGCATCTTCAATATCCATTATCTGATAACAGATATCATCGGCAGCCTCTACCAGGTATACCAATGGATAACGTGCATGTCGGTTAGGATTACTAACCAAACGGGGAATGCCCAGTTCAGTAGCTATTCTTTCGAAATCATTTTTTTCGGAATCGAAGAACCCAAACTTTTGTTTTTTGGGGTCGGAGAAAACAGAAGCGTAAGGATATTTTACGATCGAAGCCAATGTACTGTAAGTAAGAACAAATCCACCTGGACGGCGACCGATAAATTGATGCGTAAGCAGTCGGAAAGCATTCGCATTTCCTTCAAAGCAGGTACAATCTTTCCATTCTTCAACAGTCATTTCCGCTTTAAGATGCTGTCCGTTTCCTTCGGAGAAAAAGGTCGCAATGGCTTTTTCGCCCGAATGACCAAAAGGTGGATTGCCCAAATCATGCGCCAAGCAAGCTGCCGAAACGATAGAGCCAATCTCTTCAAGGTAAGCAGTCTCTATTTTCTTTTTCTCTTTCAACCGATGTGTCACATTCACACCTAACGAACGGCCAACACAGGCCACCTCCAAACTATGCGTCAATCGGTTGTGCACAAACACGCTTCCCGGCAATGGGAATACCTGCGTTTTATTTTGCAACCGACGAAAAGGAGCCGAGAAGATAAGTCGGTCGTAGTCCCGCTGAAATTCAGTTCGATCGTCGGCACGCTTCTCGTGGTATGCTTCCATACCGAAGCGCTTGGTGGAAAGTAGTTGATTCCAGTTCATAGTTTACTCACTTTGTTCATGTTATTGCGGCATATGATAATTCTTCAACTGCGCTCTTAGTTCCTTGCTTTTTTTATCGGTAACTCTGTCCATCCATATCCAAAAGTTTGGACCATGGTTCATTTCCTTGGTGTGGCAAAGCTCATGAAGGATAACATAATCAACCAAGTCCGCAGGAAGCAACATCAAATAAAGCGAGAGATTTATGCTCTGAGCACGCGAGCAACTTCCCCAACGGGTCTTGCTCGATTGTATTTTTACATCTGAAAAAGTAAAACCATATTTCTCTGCCAATTGTTTGGTGCGGTTGGGCAAAAGCCGCTTAGCTTCTTTCCGCATAAAATAGCTAATACCATTCCAAAAATGCTCCTGACTTTGTTTGTCCGTACAAACCGTTCCACTGGGAAATTCGATATTCAACGTTCCATTCTTCAAAGAAAAGAAGATGTTTTTTCGTTCACCCGGTTTTACAATCACAATAAAGGTAAGTGTTTGTAATAAGCTATTTTCAGAAATAAGGATATTGCTCTTCTCAAGACCTTTTTCTATCTTCTCCTGCTTGACAATTAGTTTTTTGCGGATTGAATTAATGAATTTCAGTGCATCTTCTTGTGTGGCCCTATTGGGTAAGCTGACCTTTAATCCCGTATTTAGGATGCGAACGCGAATATGCTTTGCGCGCTCGCTTCGCACAAACTCAATGGAACCTAATTCTTCATCTGCAATCATAATTCTTACGGAAAAGGTATTTTTAATTGAAAACACTACAAAGGTACATTTTTTTGGAAAAGAATGGTCGGTTTATGGCTATAAACGAATAACTTTGCAAATGATTTCTCAGAAGTTTAATATCCTGTTTCAAGTTACACGCAAACAAGCTCGTAACTTGTAACTCGTAACTCGTAACTAAAATGATACACGCAAAAAATATACACAAAAGCTTTGGTGAGTTAGAAGTACTCAAAGGCGTTGATTTATCCATCGCAAAGGGGGAAATCGTCTCTATTGTTGGCCCAAGTGGTGCCGGCAAGACTACTTTGTTACAAATTCTGGGCACACTCGACAAACCAAATGCAGGTGAAGTGCTTGTGGATGGGATAGATTTTAGCAAGCTTGGCGAAAAAGAACTAGCAGCTTTTAGAAATAAACATATTGGTTTTATCTTTCAGTTTCATCAATTATTGCCTGAATTCACAGCACTTGAAAACGTAATGATTCCGGCACTTATTGCACGAAAGGATGTAAAGAAAACAACACAAAAAGCAAAAGAGCTTCTGCAGTATCTGCAACTCGCCGACAGAATGGAACACAAACCGAATGAACTTTCTGGTGGCGAAAAGCAACGCGTGGCGGTGGCTCGTGCATTGATAAACGATCCGGGACTTATTTTAGCCGATGAACCATCAGGGAGTTTGGATTCGAAAAACAAAGAAGAATTACATAAACTGCTTTTTGAATTGCGCGAAAAGTTTGGATTGACAATAGTGATTGTAACGCACGATAAAGAATTGGCAGCACTATCAGACAGAGTGATTGAAATGAAGGATGGACTTGTGAAAATATAATTTGATGATACAAATTGTCATCTAAAGTTCAACGAAAGAATTTCATATTGGAAATGATTCACATTAACCCTTACCATTGATCTTGGTGAGGGTTCTTTGTATCTCTACTTTTCCGATTTTATTCGATAAAAATACATATTTCGAATTTTTATTTTTTTTTCGAGAACAGAGTAGTGGTATTGTAAATATTGTTTGTCATACTATAAAACAAGAAAAATCAATTACAAACATTAAAAAATAATTCGTATGAAAAAAATTCTTTATCTTGCTATTTTTGCTGTAGCTCTTATGACTTCGTGCAGCAATAATGAAAGTGCAAATTCTTTGAGTAGTAATCCGACTGTTGCATCTGTTTATTTGACTGATGCGCCCGGAATGCGTCCTAACCCATTTTGTCAAGGCCCATGGCAACGTTACATCTCTGTAAATTTGGATGTTGTTGGCATTCAATATTATGCCAAAGATTCATTGAAAAAAGATTCAACATGGAAGGCTTCGAACTTTAAGGAGACTATCGTCAATATTGCAGCATTATCAAACGGCGACAGTACTTTGCTGACAATGATAGACATTCCGACAGGTGAAAAAATACACAAAATCAAATTTCTTTTGGGTGCAAACAGCACGGTTGTTTTATCTGATAGCACTGTAAAAAGATTAAACATAAGAGAACGTAGTGACAGTTCAATCATAGTGCATGTAATTGAAAATCCGACAGCATTAAAATTTGATATCATGCTTGATTTTGATATTGCTCATTCCATCATAATGGGTCCTCAAGGTAATTTCTATCTTGCTCCTGTAATGAGAGGCTTTATCATGCAGGAATCTGCACATATTACCGGCTTCGTATCACCTAAAAAACTTGCCACCAAAGTGTTCGTCGTAAGCAACTCAGATACAATTGCGACCGTTTCTGACATATTTCGTAACAATCGGTTTAAATTAAGTGGATTACATAATGGACAATACACGGTTCAATTCATGCCACTTAACGGAACTAAAGTTACTGTGACCAAAACCGTAAATGTAAGAAATGGTCATGTAGAGAATATGGGACTCGTAAATGTGAACTAACTAAGTCTTTGAATTAACAAAAAAAAAGGATTGTTCAAAAATTTGAATAATCCTTTTTTTCTTAATATTTAATGTGGGTATATAATAGATGAAATTCTATCAATACATCTTTAAGATACAGTATTTCAACCAGAAATAAAAAACTCAATACTATAAATTAAACATATATCCTGTACTAGAACCTATTAAATCAACAAACTATTTATCTCTATTTATCTTAAATTATACAAGCATATTTTGTATAATCTTTGAATATTGTAGGTTACAATTCTATATGTTCTCTTATGACTATTCCCAATTAATGATTTCATTTTCCCATTTAGACTACCTTGAGTTGCAACGGCTTTTGAAAGCCAAAATATATTAACTATTCCATTATTTTGCAATATATTATGAAACCAGTCTATTGGTACATTACATTTGTTTTCGGCTATTTCATTTAAAGCTTTTTCGGCAAATTTTAAATCAACCAGATAAGCTCCAGCCAATCGTCCCGTTTGTTTCTTGTATAATAATTTATTATGTTTGAGTTCACTCCTTTTTACAAATCGCAGATCAGAATCCTCTAAACTTATCATAAAATTAGAAAGATTTTCCCTTTCTATCTCTGAGAGTACCTTTTTTATTGTCTCTGAAAAATGAGACTTGACATATATATCATCTTCTAAAATAAGTGCATATTGAATAGAATTAGCTACCATCTTTTCATAAGCAAGTATGTGCTTATATGCACAAGACGTTATGTTAGAAAGCTTATTTAACTCACCCCCGAAGTAATTGTTTAGAGTAATTTCCGATATTGTCTCCTTATCACCCTCTAAAATATATCGGTGGTTTAAGTTTTTATCAAACAACTGCTGCTCCATGTGTTGATGCCTACTTATCGCACTTCTCACGTGCAGTATGAAAGTTTCCATAATCATTATATTTCTTGATAGTTTGGTTGAAAAAGAAAGAGTATTTTTTGATGTTCAAAAAATAGTATCTTTGCAGGATAATTTTGAAAAAAAATAAAACTACTCAAAGCTTTTGAATTTAATTGTAATTTGAGCAGTCATTTGGTAATAGTAGTCCCGCCGGGAATCGAACCCGGATCTAGTGTTTAGGAAACACTTGTTCTATCCATTGAACTACAGGACCTCATTTTTTAGGTGGCACAAAATTACATTTTTTTGCCGATATATAAAAATGCTTACTTTTTATATTTTCAGATCTGTTCGTTCGTCATAAGTAGCAGGACAAATAGAATATTGTATTTTAATAATTATGGAAAAGGTATTTGTTTCAATTGCCGTCCCAGTTTAGCATGGTCTTTTGTTTGGTGAACCGGGACGCTATGCCAAACATCTGGACAACCCATTTTCGATAACATACTTATAATAATTAGTTATGAACTATTCATAATATCAAGCCCACACCGATTTTTTACTTAATGACTCCAGCTAAAGGCTCGAGTGATCGTTCTTAAGTGTCGAGTGTAGGCTCTAAAGGTGCGAGTATTAATTCTAGAGGCTTGTCGGTTTATTTTGAATGATAAACACGACATTATATTCTGACTATCACTTAATGTTTTAATCATTTTTTATGTACACAGTATTTTATATTTTTATTTGGCTCCTGGCCTGGTTACCATTGCGGGTATTGTATATTTTCTCCGACATCTTTTATTTAATCATTTATTATGTTGTTGGTTATAGAAAAAAAGTTGCTCGTCGAAATATTGAGAAATCATTCCCCGAAAAGTCAAAAAAAGAACTTCGTAAAATTGAACGACGATTTTTTCGCTATTTCTGTGATTTGTTTATAGAAACATTTTACGAGATTCATATGAGCGAAGAAGAAGTACTTCGTAGAATCGATTTCGGAAACATTGATCCTTTTATTGAGCAATTATCAAAGGGGAAAAGCGTTTTAGCCATGACATCTCATTACGGAAACTGGGAATGGGGATCAGCACTTTCACTTTTGCTTCCCAGAGAAAGCCCACTTTACGGTATTTATAAAAAACTGAATAACAAAAAATTTGACCAGTTAATGATTGATCTTCGCTCAATATTTAAGGGCAAAACAATTGAGACGCATAATTTATTTAGAACAATGGTCAAGATGAGAAAAGAAGGCGAAATTGGGGTTTTTGGAATGATTTCCGACCAATCTCCGTGGGTAGGAAATATTCATCATTGGCTAACAGTATTACACCAAGACACTGCGGTTTTAGATGGCACTGAGCAACTAGCTAAAAAATTTGATTACCCAGTAGTTTATTTTCATATTGACAGGGTAAAAAGAGGGTATTACAAATGCGAATGTATTCCAATTGTCCTTGAACCTAAACTGACAACTGAACTTGAAATCACAAAAAAATATTTTGAAATTTTAGAACAGAAAATTCAAGCAGCGCCCGAGTTTTGGCTTTGGACGCATAACCGTTGGAAACACAGCCATCTTCGAAATAAATAAGTTCATAATTCCAATTCAATAAAATGCTTTTATGGGCAAGAAAAATAAAATTTTTGTAGTTTGGGAAGGCAAAGAACCTGGTATTTATCGTACGTGGGAGGAGTGCAAACGACAAATTCATGGTTATGGTGGGGCACTGTATAAAGGATTCGATACCGAAGCAGAAGCACGCGAGGCCATGACTTCGCCTTGCTGGGATTATATTGGCAAAAATCCAAAAACGAAACAGCCCTCTACCGCTGAGGTAAAAAAAGTTGGCTTACCTAATCTGGAAAGTTTATCGGTAGATGCGGCTTGTAGCGGCAATCCCGGCCTGATGGAGTACCGTGGGGTATATACCAGAACTAAAGAAGAAATCTTCCGCCAGGGACCTTTTAAAAACGGCACTAATAATATTGGAGAATTCCTGGCATTGGTACACGGACTGGCTTTTTTAAAACAAAAAAACAGTCCACTGCCACTATACACAGATAGCAAAACAGCCATGGCGTGGGTAAAAGCAAAAAAAGCGCGAACTCAGCTTGATAAAAATCCTTCAAATGCCGTACTCTTCGACCTGATTGCACGAGCCGAAAACTGGCTGCAAACGAATAAATACAGCACTGAAATTATCAAATGGGAAACATCCGTATGGGGTGAGATTCCTGCTGATTTTGGACGAAAGTAAATAATCATCAAGTTATTTCTTTCTTTTTCTCGGAAAGATATAAAATGGAGACAAAGAAAACCAGCAACGAAACACCATTAATCAGAATAAGCGAATCCTCAAACATGCTATATAGAAAAAATCCCGCTGAGAATGAAAATGAAAGATATCTATTCTCACTTCCAAAATAAATAGGAAGTAGAAAGATTGCATAAAGAACTGCTGCCCAAACTCCACTATCCAGAGAGAATTGCAAAAACTGATTATGCGTTTTTAATCGTTCTTTATAGAATTGAATCTGCCCCTTAGCCTTATATTTTTCGAATAATTCAGAATTTACTCTTGAATAACCAATCCCTACTATTGGGTTTTCATTTATAATCTCAATAGCCGATTCCCAAATTTGAAAGCGTGGATCAGCTGTTCTTATTCTATCATAATCCAAAGATGAAACTTCACTTGTCAGCAACGAACGAGTCGTTTTTAAAGACATGCTACATCCCGACAATAAAGCTGCAATTAAGGCAAAGCCAATCACAAGTCTTTCATTTCTCTTATTAAACAGTAAATAGATTAGAGAAATTATGAGCATAGAGAATAAGGATAGCAAACCCGAACGGGAACCCGTAGCATAAATCACACAAACAAAAAAGAGAATAACGAAGCTTACTGCCACTAAACGCCAACTTTTAAATCCGCCACCCCTCTTTGTTAAATAAATCAAACATGCAATGGCCATTACGAGATTAGCACCCATTGCTGCTCTATGTTTAAAAAACCAACTTATAGAGCCTTGAAACAAAATCACATCATCTGCTATTGATGAGTTTGCATCTCTCAACGGAATATATAACAAATGTGCATATGGATTCAATACTGCGAAACGAAACAAGTAGAAACAGATTACAGCTACTATAGAACTTACAAAGCAGCCAGCTACATACACAAACAAAACTTTGCTAGGTTCAATTAGTTTATTTACCTGAAAAATCAAAATAAATGGCAATAACAACAGAGGTAATTGAGTATCTAACAATTGCTTTGTCACAAGTACTGATAAATCGGAATGATAGCGGGCAATTAGGATTCTTCCTAAAAACAAAAGAGCAAGGAGGAAAAGAGGGATGTTAGATTTATTCCGAACTATAATTGGAGTTTTGAATCTAAGAATTGGCAAACACGTCAGAAGCCAGAACGCTACTGTATAAATAACGATTTTTTGTGGAAAATTCATACTAAAGGCCAGTAAAAATAGAGCAGAATTATTTATTTTCTCGGCATTTAATTTTGTAAGAAGTCTGTGCATATGTAATAAGTTAGTGCAGGTATAACACACTATTCGCATTGAAATCAAGGATAAATCTTCTAATACACATTTAAATCCATAATAATAAGATGTTATGCAAGACTGTTTATAGCCCTTTTCTCACCAAAGCATATTTACGAAATGACGAATTAGCCAATGTTTTACTAATCAGAAATCCATAATACCCATCCAATACCCCTAACTGAAGTATATAGGTTTTGAAAAAACGGAATGAGCCTTTTAAATAGGGGGTTATAAAGGATACTGACTTCCTCTCTTTTATTAGGATATCAGCATTCATTCTAGAATATTTCTTCTCCTTTCCCTGATGCTCTTCAATTGAACTACATCTGTAATGATTCAGGTTGCCTTGTAAATGCAAAACCTGTTCCTGATCCAAAATTTCGACCGTTTCATGAACCTCTCTATTATTCCAATTCACTTTTCGTTTGTCAAACAATCTAATTTTTTTATCGGGATACCAACCACAAAAAAGGATGGGTTTATTGCAATAAAAATTTCTTCGATTAAATGAATAACAATCGTATGATAGTTTCTCTTTTACTGTCAATATTGACGCCTTTAGCTCCTTTGATAATTCTTCATCTGCATCTAAAGATAATACATAGTCAAAATTAGCTTGTTCTGTTGCAAATTGTTTCTGACTGCCATACCCCTCAAACTTTCGTTGAATTACCCGCACATCATATTTTTCGCATAACGCTATTGTATTGTCAGTTGAGAATGAATCTACAACTATAATCTCATCGGCTACATCAACAATCGATTTAAAACATCTCTCAATATTTCGCTCTTCATTCTTCGTTATAATTACAACAGATAATTTCATTTTTTCGCAAGTTTTTTATTCCTATTCATGATTACTGCCTGCAAACTTTATCTTCATTTATTGTTTTTTCTTTCTTAGTTGTAATACCGTTAAAGTAAAGAAGAGCTTTATTAGAAATTTATACTTGACAATTCCCCTATCTACCTCTTTAATTACATCCATATTCTCTCGTATTCCAGCAGCTCTATTTGTATTGGACATTCCAAACTTATCATAAATTGCGATCGGGAAAGGCATGTGTCTAAAGTTATCGCCTCTATAATATGATTCTTTGAAGAATTTAAAATCGGCAGACATTTTGTAGCTTTCATCAAAAGGGTAAATTTTCAATAAACTAGTTAACACAAATGCGCTTTGATGACAAAAATACATACGGTGCTTGTTGCAAGGTGCAGATGCCAATTTCTCATTACGCTCATCATCTTTTCCTAATGTAATTACATCGCCATAAAGAATCTTCGTTGATTTGTCCGTAGGAATAGCTGCTACCACCCTTTCTAGAACAAATTTGTCGTCAAAAACATCTCCTGCATTCAAAAAACAAATCCATGCACCAGTAGCTTTAGCTACTCCTTTATTCATGGCATGGTAAATTCCTCTATCTGGCTTGCTCTCCCAATAGGACAACTGGTCCTTATATTTTCTAATACATTCAACTGTTGCATCCGTAGAGTTACCGTCCATAATAATGTATTCAACATTATTATGGGTTTGTTCTAAAACGCTCAATATTGTTTTTTCGAGTAATTCAGCTGCATTATAAGTTACGGTAATGATAGTTATGGTTGTATTGTGCATTATATAGTATGTATTTGGATATGGTAATCAGAACACAAATTAGATGCTATTTATTATTCCGAAAATCTAAAGTGATTGATACACTTTCATTAAATTCTGAGCCACCCGTTGGTCTGTGAACTGCTCAGAAAATTCCAAGCCTTTCCGTTTCATTTCATTTTTCAATGAACTGTTATTAAGAATTTCCAGAATAGCACCACCAAGTTCATCGGCATCCTGAGGATGAATATAGCGCGAGTTGGGTCCTCCGGTTTCTTCGAAACAACTTCCTGTAGACGAAATAACAGGAGTTCCCACGCAAAGAGCTTCTAAAATTGGGATTCCGAATCCTTCGAAAATAGATGGATAAATAAATATCTCCGCCAAAGTATAAATAACCGGTAAGTCAACTGTCTCGGCATTATGAATAAAATGAACCTGTTGTTCTAAACCGTACTTTGAAATGAGTGCGCTGACCTCTTCAAAATACGAAAGCTCCGGCTTACCAACAATTACAAGATGCGCATCAATCTGCTTACGTTGCATTGCTTCTATTATAAGAGCTACATTTTTTCGCTTTTCTATTGCACCTACATTCAACAGAAAATGTTCCGGCAAATTGTATTTTTTTCGAATTCGATCTTTTGTTTCGTCCGAAACCGGTGTTCTGAAAATGTTATTGCAACCTTGATATACAACACTTATTTTACTCTCATCCGCATCAAAAAACTCCATTATGTCACGTTTGGTTTGCTCACTGATGGCAATAATCCGATCGGCAACCCTGCAGGCATACTTGTTTTTTTGAATAAAAATGGCTCTGTATACGCTGGAGTATAACTGAGGATAACGC